>WBZO01002185.1_pt1 | contig 26466 bp, 7 predicted proteins | sample 5204261 | NCBI WGS metagenome assembly WBZO01 (sample SAMN12412400, study PRJNA552823) | activated sludge metagenome | isolation source: activated sludge from anammox sidestream of wastewater treatment plant... | place: USA: North Carolina | collected 2017-09
CCGGCTACCCGCAACCCGTTCACATATTTCAAGCGCGCCATCATCTCCATCGACACCCTCAAGAGCCCCCGCTACAAGGCGCACCTGGAACGCCAGCAGTGGGACGCCGTCGTCATCGACGAATCGCACAACCTCACCAACACTGGCACCCAGAACAACGAACTGGCCCGCGTCCTCGCCCCGAACACCGAGGCACTGATCCTCGCCTCGGCCACCCCGCACAACGGCAAGGAGGAATCCTTCGCTGAACTGCTGCGCCTGCTCGATCCCACCGTCGTCAAAGCCGACGGCAGCTTCACCAAGGACGACGTCGAGTCACTGCTGATCCGCCGCCATCGGCACAGCCCCGACGTCGCCGCCGAAGTCGGCAGCGACTGGGCCGAGCGCGCCGAGCCGGTCCACCTCCTAGTGAAACCCTCACCCGAAGAGGACGCGGTGGCCGCCGAGCTGTCCCACACCTGGCTACACCCGCCCACCGGAAGCTCGCCCTACTCCGGCGACACCAAAGCACTGTTCCCCTGGACCCTTGCCAAAGCTTTTCTGTCATCCCCGGCCGCTCTGGCCGAGTCGATCAAGCAACGCCGATCCAAGCTCGACAAGGACGATCCCGCTCAAAACAAAGAACTCAAAGCGCTGCAGGCACTGGATGAACTCAACGCCAAGGCCCTGGCCCAGCCCGCCGGCAAATTCGCCGCTCTGATCCATCGGCTCAAGCACATCGGTGTCGGCCGCGGATCCGACACCCGCGCAGTGGTTTTCGCCGAGCGGATCGCCACGCTGACCTGGCTGCGTGACCACCTCCCGAAAGCCCTCGGTCTCAATGCCGAGAACGTCGCGATGCTTCACGGCGGACTCTCCGACATCGAGCAGCAGGAGATCGTCGACAGCTTCAAACTGGAAACCTCACCCATCCGGGTCCTGGTCACCGGCGACGTCGCCTCCGAGGGCGTGAACCTGCACGCCCAGTGCCATCACCTGATCCACTACGACATCCCGTGGAGCCTCATCCGCATTGAACAGCGCAACGGCCGCATCGACCGCTACGGGCAGAAACACCCGCCGGTGATCTCCTCACTCATCCTCGAACCCTCTGACCCAGACTTCTCTGGAGACCTGCGCGTGCTCTCCAGGCTCCTGGAGCGAGAAAACCAGGCGCACAAGACACTTGGCGATGTGGCATCCCTGATGGGCAAGCACAGCGTCACCGAGGAAGAGAACGTGATCCGCGACGTGCTCGCCAAGGGCGTCAAACTCGACGACGCGGTCCGCACCACCGAGCAGGTCGCCGACGGAAGTGACCTCGACGCCTTCTTCGCCCAGTTCGACGCCGTGGACGAGACCCCGCCGCTGCTGCCGGCGGCGCCGCGCCAAAGCTTGTACCCCGACGACCTGACGTTCCTCGACGAGGCCCTTCACGCCGCCTTCCACGACGTACCCCACGCCGCCCCCGATCACGGTGGAGTCAGCTGGACGGTCAGCACCCCGCACGGCATCGCCGAACTCACCCCGCCCCGCGACCTGCGCCAGCGCATGGCCCAGCTTCCGCAGAACTACTTGCAGCACGGCCGCGTGCTGGAGCGGCTCAAGCTAGCCACCTCCACCCAGGTCGGCAACTCCCAACTGCGGCTGGCTCGAGAAGGCAAGGGCGTCAACAACACCACGTGGCCCGAAGCCCACTTCCTCGGCCCGCTGCACCCGGTGCTGGACTGGGCGAGCGACCGCGCACTCACCGCGCTCGGCCGCAACCAGGTCTTCGTCATCCGCGGCGACGTCGACGCCCCCACCGTCCTGCTGATGGGAACGCTCACCAACAAACGGGGACAGCTGATTTCGCGCGTATTCTCCACCGCCGTGTTCCCCAACCCCGCCAACCCGGAGTTCTGCGTCGTCGAACCGCTGGAAGATCTCGGCTTTCTCACCACCGCAACGGCATTGAAGCCAGGCTCGTCCAACCCTGGCCCGGTGGCCGATGTCGAGTGCTACCAGGCACTCATCCCGGTCGCTGTCGAGCACGCACGCCGCGAGATGCGCTGGGTGCTCGACGCCCAGGAGGCCGCCACTACCGAACGCCTCGCCCAGTGGCGGGAACGCGCGAACCGCTGGCACGCCGAAGCGGAGCGGCTCGATCTGCACGGCGCGCAGAAGTCCAAGATCGGCAAGCTCGGCCAGAGGATCACCGAGGAACAGCGGCTGGCCGATCTGCTCGCACCCACCCAGCAGCTGGTGCGCCCACTGCTGGTGATCGTGGCCGCCGATACCCCTGTCGCCGGAAAGGAGGCGTGAGCCGTGCCTTCCTACGATTCCATCGTCGTTGGCGAGGACTGGATCAGCGAGCACTACTTCACCACGGACTCCACCAAAGAGTCCTTCCAGGGCAAGGTGCTCGAACTGCGCAAGCAGTGGGACGCCGAAGCCGCCGAGGGCCGTCAAACGGTCCGACGCGACATGCTCGCTGCGGCAGGGGAGCTGCAGACGGCCCTATCGACCTTGGAGGAGCACCCCGAAGGCGCCGCGTACGCGCACGGACTGACCCGCCGAACCCTCGGCTTCACCGAAGAACTCACCGACTACATCGGTGAACGAGCCGGAACCCAATTGTGCCTTCCCGCAGCCCAACTCGGTGGCATTGCCAGCACACTGTTCCTGCAGGCCGCCCCGGTGACCTCCGTCGACGACCTCCTGGACCCCCAGACCGGGCTGCTTCTGGAAGCCGGTGAGGAAGAAAACAAGCCCATCACCGCGGTCTCCAAAGCCGTGTCGGCGGCCTTTCGCGCCGACGAACCGCCGGCATTCGTCGTGGTCCAGGCCGGCCAATGGCTCATGTTGGCAGAAGCCGAACGGTGGGCCGAGGGCCGCTACCTCGCCGTGGACCTGCTGGTGGTCGCCGAACGCCGCGACGACAGACGGGGCGGAGAGATCGACCGGGTCGTTGCCATGCTCAGTCGCCAGGCACTGCTGCCCGACGCCGACGGGAACATCTGGTGGACAGGTGTTCTCGAGGACTCGGTCAAGCACACCGTCGGGGTGTCAAAAGACCTTCGCGAGGGCATCCGGCTGTCCATCGAGATCATCGCCAACGACGTGGTCCGTCGCCGCGATGAGCGTGGACTGCCGTTGGAACAGATCGACGCCCAGCAGCTGGCGAAGCAGTCGCTGCGGTTCCTCTACCGAATGCTGTTCCTGCTCTATGCCGAAGCCTCCCCGGAGATGAAGGTGCTCCCTGCCGGGGCGCCCGAGTACGGCGAAGGCTATGGACTGGATCGGCTGCGTGAACTTACCCTGACGGAACTGGTTTCCCCCCAGGCCAAGGCCGGCACCCACCTCTATGAATCACTCGCGACATTGTTCCGACTCGTGGACCAGGGTCACGCGCCCACCACGTCGGCTTTCGATGATCTTGACGACCCGGCCCCCGGCCTGGAGTTCAACGCGCTGCGGGCTGATCTTTTTTCGCCTGCCGCGACCGCACTGATCGACGAAGTCGGGCTGAGCAATGAGGCCACCCAGCGAGTCTTGCAGCACCTGCTGCTGTCTAAAGAGTCCAAGGGCCGTAAGGGCGCCGACCGGGGTTTCATCTCCTACGCCGAACTGGGCATCAACCAACTGGGCGCGGTCTACGAAGGCTTGATGTCCTACACCGGCTTCTTCGCCACCGAGGACCTCTACGAGGTGGCCAAGAACGGTGACCCTGAAAAAGGCTCCTGGGTGGTATCAGTCACTAACGCCGACCATCTCTCCAAGTCCGACTTCGTCACCGTTCTCGACGAGGCGACCGGCGAGCAGGTTCCGGTCATCCACCGCAAGGGCACCTTCGTCTACCGCCTGGCCGGCCGCGAACGCCAACAGTCCGCCTCCTACTACACCCCGGAAGTGCTCACCAAGTTCGTTGTCTCCCAGGCGCTCGAGGAGCTTCTCGACCAGGATGGCGAGCGCACCACTCCAGAGCAGATACTCCAGCTGACAATCTGTGAGCCGGCACTTGGCTCCGGGGCCTTCGCCATCGAGGCAGTGCGTCAACTCGCCGCCGAATACCTCAAACGCAAGCAGGAAGACCTGGGCAAGGTCATCGATGCCGACCGGTACCAAGTCGAACTACAGAAGGTGAAGGCCTACCTCGCTCTGCACCAGGTCTACGGGGTCGACCTCAACGCGACCGCGGTCGAGCTCGCCGAAATCTCTCTCTGGCTGGACACCATGGTCGCCGGGCTGCAAGCACCATGGTTCGGTCTGCACCTACGACGCGGCAACTCGTTGATCGGTGCCCGACGAGCGGTCTACGCGCCGTCGCTGCTGACGAAGAAGGCCTGGCTGTCCACAGCGCCCGACGACAAGCCACTGGGTGACGAGATCGGCGCGGGAATCCATCACTTCCTCCTGCCGTCGCAGGGCTGGGGCGCGGTCATCGACACCGCGGAGGCGAAGACTTACGCGCCGGAGAAGCGCGAAGAACTGCGGCTGTGGCGCAACGGTATTCGCGGCAACCCGAGTGCGTCGATCAAGAAGCGACTCGCGGCTCTGGCAGAGCGAGTTGAAACTCTCTGGGAGTTCACGTTGCGCCGGCTCACCATCGCCGAGTCGGAGGTCCGCCGCGATATCGACGTCTGGGGACAGCAGTCGGTAGGGCGTTCCGAGGCAGCCGTCACTCGCGAGCAGATCGAGGCTGTGCTGAACGATGAGAACGGTGCCTATCGCCGGCTACGCAGGGTGATGGACGCATGGTGTGCGCTGTGGTCTTGGCCGCTCACGACAGACATTGCACCGCCGGATTGGGACGAATGGGTCGGCGGCTTAGAGGCGATCCTCGGTGTGCCGCCCAAGGCCGGCAAGTTCGAGAAGTACGGGCAGACGAGCCTCGCCAATCAACTCGACTGGGACGAGCTCGACACCGCAGAAGACAACGATCGGGTTTTCTCGCAGACACAGCCGATCCGGAAGGCGCTGGACAGCTTTCCTTGGCTGACGGTCGCGCAGTCGATCGGGGCGGCACAGGGTTTCTTCCACTGGGAGTTGGACTTTGCGCCAGTGTTCGGCCGAGGCGGCTTCGATCTTCAAGTTGGCAATCCTCCTTGGGTTCGGCCCGACTGGGACGAAGCTGGCGTGCTCGCAGAGTTCGACCCGTGGTGGCAGCTGACTGACAAGCCCGCCGAAACGCTCAAAGCGCACAAACGGAATGAGGCCCTAGCGAAAGCCGGAGCGGAGAGCGCCTTCCTAGGCGAGCGGACCGCACAAGCCGGAGTGAAAGAACATCTGGGTTCCGCAGTCGACAGGCCTGTACTGGAGGGGTTACAGCCAGACCTCTACCGCTGCTTCATGGAACGGACCTGGCGATCGATGGGATCCCAAGGCATAGTCGCTCTGATCCACCCGGACAGCCATTTCACTGAACTGCGAGCGAATCAACTTCGCAGGGAAACTTATCGACGGTTGCGGCGGCATTGGCAATTTCGAAACGAATTGCGCCTGTTCGAAATTCACAATGCGAAAGAGTATGCGGTACACGTATACGGACATGTTGCGCCGGTCAGGTTTCTTCAAGGGGCGTCGCTTTACCATCCAGATACAGTTACTCGATCTTTCGTCCACGATGGGTCAGGTTCGGCCCCGGGGGTTAAGGACGAGGAGGGTGCCTGGGATCTGCGTCCTCACGCCCAAAGGATAATCGAGGTCACTGAGGAGCAGTTATCCAACTGGGCGGCGCTAATAGATGAATCTGGCACTCCGGCCAATGAGGCGCGCATGCTCTATGCCGTTAACAAGGCGAGCGTAGAAGTGCTCGACAAGATCGCCACGGCTCCTCGTCTGGGGGATGTCGAATTCGAGTGGACTGCGGGCTGGCACGAGACCGCAGACCGCAAGCTTGGGTATTTCGTGTCCGCGTCGGCCGTCCCAAGAAACTGGGAGGAAGTCATCCTCCAAGGTCCCCACCTCACGGTAGCGACACCTTTATATCGGCAACCCAATCCTTCAATGCGGAGCAACAAGGACTACTCAGCCGTTCAACTGGAGGCGATCGGTCGAGATTTCGTCCCGCGCACCAACTACCAGATAGGCAAACCGTACGGAGATTACATAGCCGCCTATCCGCATTGGGATGGAAAGTCAAGTTCTAGCTATTTCCGGCTTGCATGGCGTGCAATGGCTAACTCCGCGAATGTTCGCACAATCCACTCAGCGATCATTCCCCCAGGGCCAGCCCATGTGTTGGGTTTGTTTTCACTGAAGACATCAGATCGACTCGACATTGTTCGCGCCGCCGCTTTTGCCTCGTCCCTGGTTTCCGATTTTGTAATGAAAGTAACCGGCGTCACGAACATCAAAATCGGCGTTATGAGCAAGATCCCACACGTGAGCAATCACGCCCTGGAAGCCCAAATTCTCCTTCGCACTCTTCGTCTGAATTCTCTTGTTGAACCGTATGCTCCGCTCTGGGAAGAGCTGTATGACACAGCCTGGCAACATGATTCATGGGTACCTCACATTGGCGTCGACTACGAATGTCGGAAACCTCTTGAAGCGGTAGGGCCAAAGTGGGAATGGGAAACCCCTATCCGTCGGGCAGCGGACCGACGCCAGGCTCTGATAGAAATCGACGTGATCGTGGCCATCATGCTGGGCATTACTTCACAGGAATTGTTGACGATCTACGGTACCCAATTCCCCGTGCTGCAAGCGTACGAGCGCGCCGCTCTTTTTGATGCAAATGGCAGACAACTACCGGGGGCGCTGGCATCGGAGTACCGAAAAGGGAAGTTGAAGCCTGCTGACTTAACAGTCGATGGCGTGACTTATGTGGAGCCATTCGTCGGGGTTGATCGGGAGCGCGATATGGAGTTGGCGCACAAGCACTTCAGCGACATCGCGGGTGGGTCATGATCGCGCGGCTGAACTTCAGGGAAGGTCACGCCGAGGTTGGAGGGGCCAGGTGAAGGAGATACATGGGGAAGCCCGCTCGGTAGCGGAAATCCTCAAGGGCTCCAAATACACCATCGACTACTACCAGCGCGACTACAAGTGGGAGGAGAAGCAACTCCGAGAACTCATCGACGACCTCAGTGAGCAGTTCCTTGATGCCTACGATCCCGCGCACCAACGTGAGGCGGTTCAGACCTATCCCTTTTACTTCCTCGGCTCCATTGTCATCAGTGAGAAGGGTGCTCAGCGGTTCATCGTCGACGGCCAACAACGTCTGACGACGCTCACCCTGCTGCTGACCTATCTACGCAAGCTCCAGAGCGGCAACCACGAACCGAACATCGATGAACTGATCCTGTCGAATGCGTTCGGCAAGAAGTCTTTCAACCTCGATGTCGAGGACCGAGTCGCCTGCATGACCGCTCTGTTCGAGGGTGAGGACTTCAACCCGTCGCCCGCCGACAGCGAGTCGGTCCGCAACCTCGTCGATCGCTATGACGACATCGGTGAGTTCCTGCCAGAGCAGATTCAGGGCGCGGCCCTGCCCTACTTCATCGACTGGCTGCAATACCGGGTCAAGATCATCCAGATCACCGCCTACAGCGACGACGACGCCTACACGATCTTCGAGACGATGAACGACCGCGGCCTGCAACTGCGGCCCGTCGACATGCTGAAGGGGTATCTTCTCGCCGGCATTGACGAAGATGCTCGACGCCCCGCCGCGGACCTGTGGCGCCACCGCATCCACGAGCTTGCCTCGCTGGGCAAAGAATTCGACGCTGACTTCTTCAAGGCGTGGTTCCGCAGCCAGTACGCCGAGACGATCCGTGAAGGCCGCAAGGGTGCGGTACCTATGGACTACGAGAAGATCGGCACCGAGTTCCATCGCTGGCTGCGCAGCAACGCCGTCGTCGCTGGTTTGGATGGGTCAGCCGGCTACTCCCGGTTCATCCACAAGAACTTCGAGTTCTACAGTCGTCACTTCGCCCGGATCATGGCGGCGACGAAGGCTCCGGCGCTGGTGCCCGGGCTTGAGCGAGTGCGTTACAACGCAGACCACCAGTTCACACTCCAGGTCCCGATGCTCCTCGCGCCGTTGGTGGTGGGAGAGGAGGATGCCGTTGCGGCTCGCAAGATCGAACTGGTGGCAAATTTCGTCGATATCCTGCTGAGCTGGAGAATCTGGAACAACCGTTCTATCGACGGCCGTACGCTTCGATACCGCACATTCCTGGTCACTAAAGCCATTCGAGGACAGGGCCTTCCCGAGCTCGGCCAGATACTTCACGCGCAGTTGATGCAGGAGACTGAGCGCACCGGCAGCACTGACCGGTTACGCCTGCATCAGCAGAACCGCCGACACCTGCACCGGCTTATCGCCCGTATCACTGATTACGTCGAGGTTCAGTCAGGCGCAAACTCCACCTATCTCCAGATGACGTCGGGTTCGCCCGTCAAGTACGAGATCGAGCACATCTGGGCGAATCACCCGCGACGCCATCTGGCCGAGTTCGAGCACACCGCGGACTTTGCGGACCACCGGAACCTGATTGGCGACCTCTTGCTTCTGCCTAAGAAGTTCAATGCGAGCTATGGAGACATGACCTACAAGAAGAAGCTGCCCCACTACAACTCGCAGAACCTTCTTGCGCGCTCGCTGGATACACAGTGCTACCAGAACAATCCAGGATTCCTGCAATTCATAAACCGCACCGGCCTGCCCTTCTCTTCGTACGACGAGTTCACCGCACAATCCATCCTCGACCGCGGGAAGTTGTACGAACAGATCGCGGAACACATCTGGAATCCGGACGGCCTCCTGGTCGCCGACACCGGGCTCCCCTTGCCATGACGCGACAAGCGAAGTTCATCTGATGGGCGCATTGCTGCCCACCTTGCAGGCTGAGCACCTGCGCGAAGGCCTTACCGACTATCTGGCAACGACTTTCGCGCTAACAGATCCCGATGCCCAGGCCGCGCTCACCGAATTCGTCGGGCATCCCGACTCCGGAATGTTCAAGGGCCCCTACGTGCGACTGCGGCTGCCGTTCGCGGCGGCCGCCGACGACTGGTCGGATCACCTGGAATGGTGGCCGGAGAGTTTCACGCCCTACGGGCATCAGGCCCGCGCCTTCGAACGCCTCTCGACCAAGCATCGCGGCCGTCCGCAACCCACCCTGGTCACCACCGGTACCGGGTCGGGTAAGACCGAGGCATTCCTGCTGCCGATCCTCGACCACGTGCTGAGGGCGAGGAAGGCCGGCGTCACGGGTATGAAGGCGCTGATCCTCTACCCGATGAATGCACTGGCCAACGACCAGGCGGAACGGCTTGCCGCATTGATCTCCGGTGACCCAGCGTTGTCGGCGGTGACTGCCGGCCTGTACACGGGCGAACAGTCAACGGGCGGACGCACCCGGGTCTCTGCCGATGGCCTTATCACCGACCGGGCCCTGATGCACGACTCACCGCCGGACATCCTGCTGACCAACTACAAGATGCTCGACCACATGCTGTTGCATCCCGGCCGGGCTGACATGTGGCGGCTCTCCGCCGAATCGTTGCAGTACCTGGTCCTCGATGAATTCCACACCTATGACGGCGCCCAGGGCACCGACGTGGCGATGCTGCTGCGCCGCCTTGGACTGACCCTCAAGAGCCATTGGACCGCCGCCTCCAAAGTCACCGATGATGATCGCGTACGCCCGCTCGGCCGGATCACCCCCGTCGCTACCTCGGCCACACTCGGCTCTCGTGCAGCCCCGGTCGCGATGCTGGACTTCGCTTACACCGTGTTCGGTGAGCGCTTCGGGGCCGACGCGGTCATCGAGGAAACCAGGCTCACCCCGGACCAATGGCTGACCGCGCGGACGGGGGAGCGCGATAGCGACTTCACCGCGATCGACCCGGCGGTGACCGAGGCGATCGAGCGCATCACGGCGGTTCATCGGGCTGCCACCGACAACCAGTCCATTGCCGCAGCGGTGTTCTCCGAATTGTTCGACACCCCAACGGCTGCTCCACCCCTGACCGCAGCAGAGATGCTCGACCAACTCAAGCGACATCCTTTGATCGCCGCGGTTCTGACTCACGCTGTTGACGCGCTGTCGCTGGCAGAACTCGCCGATCGAGTCTTCCCGGCGATGACTGTCGAACGGGATCCGGCGCGAGCCCGCGCGGCGCGAATCCGGTTCCTCGAGTATCTCTTCGCGTTGCTGTCCCATGTGCGAGCCGAGGTGGGTCGCAGCGCCCTCGGCGTCGACGTCCATCTGTGGATCCGGGAGCTCAGCCGCATTGACCGGGCGGTCCGCGCGGCCGCCGCCTACCGCTGGTCTGATGACGGCACCGTCGCCGACGAGAACGAGCTTTTTCTGCCCGCCGTGTTCTGCCGGCACTGTGGCCGCTCCGGGTGGGGTGCACGGCTGGCGCCCACCGGCAGCACCCTCGATGTGACCGATGAGGCGATCCGCGCCGACCACGCCGCAGGGGCGTCCCGCTTCCGGGCGCTGATCTCCGCCCCTGCCGAGTCGCAGGTGGCCGAGAAGATCGAGGGGCTGCGGTGGTTCCACCTCGACCACCGCGAGCTGCTCGACACTGCCCCCGACCCGGAGAGCGCGGAGATGCTCGACGGCCGGGTGCTGCCGGTACTTACCCTGGTCGGGCCCGACGCCGACGAAGACTCCAAACAGGACGTTTGCCCGGCCTGCGGGGCCACCGACGGAATCCGCTTCATGGGCAGCGCGGTCGCCACCCAGCTTTCGGTCACGTTGTCGAACCTGTTCGGCGACAGGAACCTTGACGCCGCCGAGAAAAAGGCGTTGATGTTCACCGACAGCGTCCAGGACGCGGCGCACCGCGCCGGATTCGTCCAGGCCCGCTCGCACAGCCTGAGCCTGCGCACCGCGCTGCGCGGCGCTCTCGGGAACAGCGAGATGGACCTCACTCAGCTCGCCAAGGCCGTCGTCGATCGAGCCGGCAACGATCCCATTCAGCGCTATCAGCTGTTGCCGCCCGACATCGTTGACCGCGATGAGTTCGTCGGCTTCTGGAATCCCGACGTCCACGCCAACACCCGCCGGGCGGCAGAGAACAAGGCCAAGCGACGGCTTCAATTCGACGTCGACCTGGAATTCGGGCTGCAATCACGCACCGGCCGAACCCTGGAACTCACCGGCAGCGTCGCCGCCGAGGTGTACCTCGGGGCGCCACGGCGGGCGGTCATCATCGGGCGGCGCGCGGTCGACAAAGCCGACGCGACCCAACTGCCCTTGACGGGGGTGAGCGACGAAGCTGTAGCCCGGTGGGTGCGCGGCGTTGTCGAACGCGTTCGAACCCGTGGCGGTATCCACCATGACTGGCTGCGGCCGTATCTAGAGAAAAACGCCAACCGCTACCACATCTGGGGCGGGCGTCCACGCGGTCAGGGCATGCCCGCCTTCCCGAAAGGCCGCCCCGCACCGGCATTTCCCGCACTGAAATCCGGGTCCGGTTCGCTGCCGGAAGGCTTCGACCCGATCACCGCACCTACCTCCTGGTATGCCATCTGGACCTCGCGGTGCCTCGATGTCAGCCCGTACGACGGCACCTTCCTGGCCAAGACGCTCTTCGCCGAGCTCACCAACGAAATGCTGGTCAGCACCGTCCTCGCCGAAACCGGGTCCACCGTGTACGGACTGGCGCCGGCCACAGTGCAGGTCAGCGCCCCCACCATGGAGGCACTGCTCGATGGACAGCATCTGCTGTCCTGCGACGTCTGCCAGACCCCGTTGCCTGGAAGCGCCACAACCATCGACGAACTCGACGGCGCCCCCTGCATGCTGACCCGATGCCCGGGCAATCTGCACCGCGCACCGCGGGCCGACAACTTCTACCGCCGCCTCTACGACTCGGCGGAGATGAAACGCGTTGTGGCCCGCGAACACACCTCCCTTTTGCCCGACAAGGTGCGACTCGGCTACGAGAACGCCTTCAAACACGGCGGCACCAACCCGCAGGCGCCGAACGTCCTGGTTGCGACCCCGACGCTGGAAATGGGCATCGACATCGGCGACCTGTCCACCGTGATGCTGGGCTCGTTGCCCCGGACCGTGGCGTCCTACCTACAACGGGTAGGCCGCGCCGGCCGGCTCAGCGGAAACTCGCTGGTGCTGGCCTACGTCCGCGGGCGCGGTGAGCACCTGCCCAAGCTGTTCGAACCGCTCTCGGTAATCCAGGGTGAAGTACGGCCCCCGGCAACGTTCCTCAGTGCCGAGGAAATCCTGCAACGCCAGTACGTCGCTCACATTGTCGATCGGTTCGCCCGAGACCCTCAGGCCGAATCACCCAAGGACGCCCGTGCGGTTCTCGGCGACCCCAGCCCCGACAGCTGGCTGAGCCGGCTGATGGAGACCGCGGCTGTCGATGCCGCGACGCTGCTGGAGGAGTTCCTGGGCCAGTTCGGCGATCATCTGAGCCCCGATGCGGTGGCCGGATTGCGTGAGTGGGCCAGCCCGCCTCCGCAAGGGGGCCAGAGCGCGCTTACCGAGCATCTGATGTCGGCGGCCTACCAGTGGCAGCTGGACCTCGACGAACTCACGAAGCGTTTGGAGACCGTCGAGGCAGACCTTCCCGAGTTCGAGAAGCGAGCCTCCTCGCCTGCGGCCACCGATGATGACAAGCGGGCTCTGCGGACCGCGAAGGGCTCGCGGAAACTGCTTGGCGCCCAGATCAACTCGCTGACCCGCGACTACTGGATCTCGGTGTTGGAGCGCTACGGCGTGCTGCCCAACTACACACTGCTGGACGACACCGTGACCCTCGACGTGGGCGTCACATGGATCGACCCCGATACCAACGCCTACATGGGTGAAGAACTCAGCTACCGTCGCGGGTCGCGGGTGGCCTTGACCGAGCTGGCGCCCGGCGCGACGTTCTACGCCCAAGGCCTGGCGGTCACCATCGACGCCGTCGATCTGGGCACGGGAGAATCCAACATCCACTCCTGGCAGATCTGCCCGCAGTGTGGCTGGGCCGGCATCAGCCAGGTCGTCGCTGGTTCCCACACGGTCACGACCTGCCCGCGCTGCCACAACGGCGGTATCGCCGACGTCAGTCAGCATCTGAACGTCGTGGAGATGACCCGGGTCTCCGCCGAGGTCCGCCGGGACGAAGCCACCATCAACGACAACCGCGACGACCGCAAACGTGAACCGTTCACCGTCGGCATCGCCGCCGACATCGACCCGGCCCACGTCGGGCGCACCTGGTTCCGCGCGGACTCTGAGTTCGGCGCTGAATATCTGCGCCGCTTGGACATTCGCTGGCTGAACCTGGGCAAGCGAAACTCCCAGGGCAAGAAACGGATGATCGCCGGACAGGAGACGGCCAGTGGGTTGTTCCGTGTCTGCGCATCCTGCGGCCAGATCGACGGGGCCGCTGGGCGCAACAGTCGCTACGAACACCGAACATGGTGCAAGCTGCGCGACGTCGCGATCGAGGACGTCCGCGAAATCGCCCTGGCCCGGGCATTGCGCACCCAGGGTGTTCTGCTGCATGTGCCGCCCAAGATGGAATACGACAGCTTCGCCTATCCGAGCCTGGCCGCCGCGATCATGCTTGGCTTGCGGCAGGTGATCGGCGGCTCGCCGGAACACCTTGACGTCACCGCCATCAGTGACGCCCTGCGCTCACCGGACCGCCGAGCACTGTTGATCCACGACACCGTTCCCGGCGGCACCGGCTACCTCGCCGAGTTCTCCGACCACACCAAAGTCTGGTCAGTGCTCACCGCGGCGCGACAGGTAGTGCGTGAGTGCCCATGCCGGGACGAGGACCGTCTCGCATGCCACCGATGCCTGCTTCCGTTCGCGCCGCCGCAGGACATGGATAAGGTCTCGCGGGCCACAGCTCTGAAGTTGCTTGACGACATCCTTGACGTCGGCGCCCACGCGACGCCCGATCCTGATGACTGGGCTGCCGGCGTCACCGAAAAGGCCCCGCCGCCAACCCCGATTAGCGACGAGTCCTTCCTTGAGCGGGACTTCTACTTCTCCTTCATCGAACGGCTCAAGCTCATGGGCGCGGCGGTCGTGGAGAAGCCCGGCACCTACGGGCCTTCCGCGACCATCACCCTGCAGGGCAAGAAACCGCGGAAATGGTCATTGCGGCCCCAGGTTTCGCTCGGCTTCGTCAAACCCGATTTCGTGCTCCAGACTGCCGATCCCGAGATCCCGCAGATCGCCATCTTCGCCGATGGGCGTGCGTTCCATGCAAGCCCTGAGAACAACCGGGTTGCCGACGATGCCGACAAGCGTTCTGCGCTGCGCAGCGCGGACTACATCGTGTGGTCCTTCGGTCACGAAGACCTGAAGCGATTCAAGGCCAATGAAGCTACCGAGCCGGCCTGGTTTGACCAGAAGGCCGCCAAACTCGTCACCAGTCAGTTCCACGTCCAGCCAGGGCTTATCCGTCTATTGGCCAAGGATCCGGTGACCCAGCTTCTGGAGTTCATGGTCGAGCCGGACACCGCAGCCTGGAGGAAGTTCGGTGACCACCTGCCGTATCTGTTCGTGAACAGCGGAAATCGCGTGCGCTCGGACGCCTCGTCGATTGCCTCCGCGGCGCAGTCCGCACTTGATGGGGCGGTTCCGTTCCCGCCGGGAGGGGACCAGTGGTGCTGGTCGTTCACCGACGGGGGCGTCACGTTGACGGCCAGTGCGGTGGAGTCGGCGGGTCCTCGCGCCGTGCTGGCCGTCGACGATCGCGATGACCGGATCTCGAACCTGGAAGGCAAGGCTTGGAAAGAGTGGCTTCGCCTCTCGAACTGGCTTGGGCTCAGCGACCGCCACCGGGTCAGCACCTATTCGCTGCTCTCGTCTATCTCTGCCGACACGGGAATTGTTGCCGCAGAAGATGAGTCTCTGCCCGCCGCGTGGAAGGCCCTCTACAAAGAAGCGGTCTCCGACGCGGAGAAGCAACTCATTCGCGCTCTGGCAGAGGCGGGTGCTGTTGTGCCCACGCTCGGCTACGAAACCGACGACGGCGAGGTAATCGACCTCGCTTGGGCCGATGCCCGCGTCGGGGTGACCTTTGACGGCGACAGCGCAGCGGACGGGTGGACCCTCTGCGCGGCCGACGTTTCGCAGATCCTGGCGGCACTGAAATCGAATGGAGTGATGTAGGTGGCACATCTGGTCATCGCGTCGAACAGCAGGGCGATGTCCAAGCTGGACGGCTCCATCAAGAAGAAGGTGTTCGACTTCTTCGAGAAGCTCAGCGAGGACGACACCTCACCGTCGCTGCATATCGAGCCCCTGCATGTGGCGAGCGATCCGAGAGTGCGCACTGGGCGCGTCGACATCCAGTACAGGGCAGTTCTTTTCAAAGTCGAGGACAAGTCGAACACCCCCACTTACATCTACATGGGGACGTGGAACCACGACGACGCCATCAAACTTGCTGAGAAGGCGACGCTGAAGGTCAATCCCATCAACGGGACTCTCGAAGGACTCATCGGCGAAGTCGAGGCCAGCACGACATCGGCCCCTGCACTCGAGGTCGTGGAGGCGCCCAAAGCGGCGTTGTCGTATCTGGCTGGGGTGGGTTACACCCTGGAGGACCTGACCGACCGCCTGGGACTGTCCGCGGCGGTGGCCGCCAGGGCGATGGCCGCACCGGACGAGTCGGCGTTGCTGGACGCCGCCGCCGGGGGAGTTGAGTGGGAGGGCAGCGCGCTACTCGACCTCGCCACAGGAATCTCGATCGAGGACATTCGGGAGAAGCACGGCTTCAACGACAAACCGGTCGACACGGATCTTGACGAGGACCAGCAGATCATCGAGGCCCTCGAGCGTCCTGCCTCGAAGATGCAGTTCGCCTACATCGAGGGCAACGACGAGCTTCGGAGGGTTATCGAAGGCGGCGACTTCGCGGCCTGGCGCATCTTCCTGCACCCCGAACAACGCAAGTACGTCGACGCTGACTTCAGCGGGCCTTTCCGGCTTTCAGGAGGGGCGGGAACCGGCAAGACCGTCGTCGCCATCCACCGCGCGCGTCGCCTCAGTCGTGCCAATCCGGATGCGCGGATCATCCTCACCACTTACAACGCCACACTGGCACAGGGCCTTCGGGCTGATCTGATCGCCCTGGACCCGGACGTGCGACTCGCGGCGAGCCCGGGTGATCCGGGTGTGTACGTCGGCGGTATCGACGCATTGGGCAAGGCAGTCCTGGATCGGACCCCGCGGGATTTCATTAGCGCGGCCTGTTCAGAGGTGTTCGGGCGCAGTGGAATTGAGTTTGGGGCGAAGCGCACATCTTCGGATGCGGTTTGGCGTGAAGTTGCCCAAAGCGTCGACTCTGGTCTCGATGCCAAGCTGGCCACCCCGTCATTCTTGGAGAGTGAGTACGTTTCGGTGGTTCTGGCTAATCGGATCACCACGCTGGAGGCGTACGCCAAGGTTGCCCGGCCGGGTCGTGGTGTTCGACTGAGCCGCCCCCAGCGGATTGGGGTGTGGAAGCTTGTCGAGGCGTATCGACGTCACAGTCAGATGGATGAGACGCTCAGCTTTCCTGAGGTTCTCGCGCTAGCAGCCGAGGGGTTGCGACTTGAGACCGAGAAGTTCGGACGCTATTTAGCAGACCACGTGATCGTCGATGAAGCCCAGGATCTGCACGCCACGCACTGGGCCTTGCTTCGCGCCCTGGTACCCGAGGGGCCGAATGACCTTTTCATCGCTGAGGATTCGCATCAGCGAATCTACGGAAGCCCGATAGTGCTTAGCCGGTTCGGGATCAAGATCGTCGGCCGGTCGCGGCGCCTCACCCTCAACTACCGGACCACCGCGCAGAACTTGCGGTTCGCCGTCGGTGTGCTCTCTGGTGCTGACTACAACGACCTCGAACAGGGGGAGGAGAAGGCCAGTGACTACCGGTCGGCCCGAAACGGCCCGGTGCCGGAACTCATCGCCTGCGAGAACCAAACTGCCGAACTGGATGCGGTCGCCGAAAAGATCAAAGCGTGGCTCGATGAGGGGGACGTCGACCCCGTGAGCATCGCCGTCCTCGTCCGCAGCCAGGACGAGCGGGACCGATTCGTCAGGGGCCTCGGCGAGCGAGGTGTCTCTGTTCGCCCGGTTGACCGCAATGCGCCGACCTCGGGCCAGCCGCTGGTGATGACCATGCACCGAGCGAAAGGCATGGAATTTTCTCGGGTGATTCTTTCAGGAGCAGACGATAGACACGTTCCGTCGCCGGCGACGTTGCGCCATGTGCCGGATGAGGAACGTGCCGAGGCACTGCTCCGCGAGCGCTCGCTGCTCTACGTCGCCAGCAGCCGTGCGCGGGATGCGCTGGTGGTGACCTGGAGCGGGAAGCGAACAGAGCTCTTGGGGGCGGAAGCAGGGACGGCAAGTCCATGACCGATCGACGATCGACGGTTCTTGTCGGTGTCCTATGCGACTCTGTGGGGCTCAGTTCAGAGAACAAACGCAGAGGGTGATTAGTGTCCGAGTCGAATGTGGTCCGAAAAGTGACCGCGACGGAGTTGCTTGATATTCGAGAGCGCGCCTGGCGACCGCGCGCGGACGCGGTTTCCCTTGCCGCTGAAGCGCTCGACGAGATCCCCGTACGTCACCGCGAGCAGGCACTAGAAGTTTTGGGTGCCCTCCACGCCGCAGCGTCCTCCAGTGCGAAGGCAGAAAGATTATTGAGGCGTTGGCCAGCCGTCCAGGTCCTCGCTACAGCCGGGGTGGCAGCTGAGCACTATTCGCGAGGTACCTTCTGGCCAAAGCTGACGGACATCCTGAAGATCGAGCCGAACCAGAACTTCCAAAAGCTCTGGGGTGAGGCTTTTCTGGAAAATCTGGAAGAGCTCGCGTTACCAACGTTCGACAACGACAACGACACCGGCTCGAAGTATGTGGGAAGGATCCTTCTTCACTCCGGCATGCCCACCTACTGCCTCCAAGACTTCTTCAAGATCCTCTCCCGAAAGCGAAGTAGCGGTCTGACCCCGGAGGCGTTTGTCTCGTGGGCGGCCAGCAACGCGGCGGAATCAGCGCTGTTTGACACCGACAAACCGGTGCGGCGCTTCCTCCGATTTGGTGGTGAGTTCGCAATCGATGTCACGGACCGCTCGTACGAAGTGCTCGATGTGGTTCGGGCCGGCGGCCCTTCCGATGACGGCCTATTGCCCAAGCGATTCTGGTCAGAGGCGGCAAAATTCATTGAAGGCGGTAACGATCCAGGTGGAGGACCGGTATCCGCAGGGCCTGCTGCCAGCATTCGCCCCCGGCTGATTCTGGACCCCTTTGGCCAAGGGCTCCTTCTGAGGTTGCCTGCTGTGGGGGACGCGCCCGACGGCAAGGCTGTCTGGGTCGTGACGCTTGGTGAGGACGTTCAGCGAGTCGCCACAGAGTCCCTATGGCCAGGGTCTTCTGAACCGGCGCCACAAACTGATGTCCCCATCGGACGGCCGGTGCGAACTGCAGCGGTCGCCATGGCAGGGAGTGAACACCTGCAGTTTCCAATGATGGTGGTCGATGCCCAAGATCCGCTGCTTGCATTCGGGGAGGACGGCGAACTCATTCCTTCCAGCGTGCCTCTGTCGGCCGCCAAGACATGGCTGCTGTTTCCGGGGGATCCGGAGACACTGAAAGCATCCGGTTCTCTGAGGATTGTCACCGAAAGCCCGCTACCGCCCGGTTGGTCTGGGTTCTGTTTGATCCAAGTAGACCTTGCCGACGCCACAGCGGTGTCGATTCCCGGTGCAACCCGCACGGTGCGGAAATTCGAGGCCGCACGCATCGAAACGGGCGACGCTGTGCGGGGAGTTCGCACTTCCAGCGGGCTTCCGGTACTAGCCGAATTGCCTCGAATCGTCGTTCCAACCAGCATGGCAAGTGCTGATTGGGACGTGACGTTGCATGACAGCGAAGGCGCCGTGATCGCGCGCCAGCGGATCAGCGGCAGCAGCGACCCGAACAGCATTTGGGACAGCGTGCCGCGCCCCCTGGTAGGGATCTACTCAATCAGGGTCCGTGGACCATGGGGGCGTGGCGCGACGAGGTCCTTTGCAGTAGTTGAGGGCCTCTCCCTGTCATTCACACCAAGTTGGCGCCGTTTCATTACCGGAGGGCTTCAGCCGTGTGTGGTCAAAGTGCGCGCTGCTGACGGGGTCGGACTGGCCCAAGCGCAGATCGACTTCGGTGAGCGGGATCGTGAACACACTCTCCGGGTTAGTTCGCAATCCCGATCATGCTCGCTCGTGGTTTCGCCCCCGCACATGACGGTCGCCTATCAAGCAATAGATTCTTCCATTAGCCCTTCGGTTAGACCGCTCTCCCTCACTCGCGAAAGCATATTCGATCGACCGGGTGAACTGATCCTCGATGTAGGAGCCGCGGCCGAGCCGCTGCTCCACGTCATCGCGGGAAACCGGGTGATACAAACCGTTCGTAATCGTCTGGGGCGAGCGGGCATTTATCGTTTCGACCTGGCTCAGATCGTCGACACGCTACGAGGTACCCCTCAGGCGACATTGGCATTGAGCCCCGAGGGTGAGCTGATCATCGCCACTGTCCGTCCGCAGTCGCTGTTCAGAGGTATCCAGATGCACGGCAATGAACTTCAGTTTGGCGACTGCGTTGAGGTTGACGGGTTGACGGCGTACGTCTTCGCGCTTCGCGCACCGTGGCGCGCACCTGCGTCAATACCGATCGCTGATGGACGGGCCGTCTTGCCTGAATGGCTGGTTGAAGCGGGTCCCCTGGGAGTAGTCGCAAGAATTGAGGATCCTTGGGTCCCACTTGCCCCACCTGGATGGTCACAAGCTGGTACATCCACCTTCGTCGATGCCGAGGGGTGGGTCATCGACGATGATCCTGAAGAAGCCGCGGTGTCAATGTACTTAGCCGGGCATGCGCCATTGCCGGCAGAGATTCGAGACTTCACGCGCCTGTGGAACGCTAGGGCCTTGGTGGCCAGACTAGGACTTGGATCGCGGATCGCGGAGGTCGCAAAGGGAATCGACGACGTAATTTACTCCCATCCCGCAGCGGCCCTGGCGGCGTTGGCCAGTTCGGAGGTACCTGCCAATTTCATCCCTACTTTGATGGTCCAATCGGGCTTGGCGTGGGCCAACCTAGCCGATGCCCATGAGAACTCCGCGCCGGCGTGGACGGCGCGCGCGGCTCTTCCTGCTGCCCTTCTTTCTGCCGCGGATTCACTCTGGTCAGAGGATGAAATCGAGGCCGCCATGAGTGTCTGCGGCGATGCAGTTGATGGGCTGCTTGATGGGCAGGATCCTTACTCAAGTGCCGGGCGCCTGGATGAAACGGCAGACCTGTTGGACCGTGAGCCGGGTTTCAGGGACAGTCTCATACGGGCAGCTGGGTTGATTCCGCAGGGGCTGTTGTCCACTGATTCCCGGGTGCTTGCCGCTATGGAGTTCGTCGAGAATCGCCGCCACCAAAAGCTTGACTGGTTGACGCGCCACGCAAGGAGCGTTCTCCGGGAAGCCGAGAGTTTGATTCGGACTATTGGAGATCCGGCCACGCTGACGGCTTTTGAGTCCCGGGTACACCGAACGCAGACCGGTGATTGGTACGTCGTCCCCGCGATATCGATGGCATTCGCTTTGGCGGCTCGGCATGCCTCGCGAGGCCACGTGGAGGCAAAGAAGTGGATAGTCCGAGAGCAACGCCCCTGGGAGAACCTCGCCGAAGTGGCACCCCAGCTCGTGACGATCGACTTGATCATCGCTGAGCTGACTGTCGGCCGGCGGGCTGAAGAAGCGACGACGGGAAGAAATGAATGACCAACAGTCTTGATGCGGTATCAACTTCCGAGTCGATAAAGGCGACCTATCGCCGCTATCTGTCCTCCCTCCTCGCGGTGCGAGAGCCGAAGATCGATGCCGCCTTGAGGAAGGCGATCGACAGCACGGACATGCTCGACCGTGGTCCGTATCTGGAGGCAACACCGCCCTATGCGGCGGGGGCACCGATCCAGACGCTCATCTCGGAAGGTGTTCTCGCACCGGGATTCGCCGAGTTGGCCAGTGACGCGCTACCCATCGACCGTCCGCTTTACGTCCATCAAGAACGAGCTATCAGGAAGGCCGCAGCCGGCCGAAACCTCGTCGTTGCGTCCGGTACCGGGTCAGGCAAGACGGAATCCTTTCTGATACCGATTCTCGATAGTCTTGTCCGAGAACACGAGTCGGGAGAGTTAGGCCCCGGAGTCCGTGCACTGCTTCTGTATCCGATGAATGCCTTGGCCAATGACCAGATGAAAAGGCTTCGGCAAGTCTTGGCGGCCTATCCAGCTATCACATTTGGGCGCTATACCGGAGAGACCGAGGATGACCCGCGCAATGCGCGGGAGCGATTCGCCGAGTTGAATATTGGCGAACCCCACCTTGTCAACGAAACGCTGAGTCGGCAGGAGATGCGTGACCGTCCGCCCCACTTGCTGCTGACCAACTACGCGATGCTTGAGTATCTTCTGCTTCGGCCGCTTGACATGGACCTGTTTGCGGCCGGTGCTGATTCGAAGTGGCGCTTCATTGTCGTCGATGAAGCGCACGTCTACGACGGCAGCCAAGGCGCCGAAATCGCGATGCTGCTCCGGCGTGTTCGGGACCGGGTCGCACCAGATAAGCCGATCCAATGTATCGCTACGTCAGCAACTGTTGGCGGAGACAGTGACCCAGGGGCAGTGACCCGTTTCGCATCGAGTCTTTTCGGCCGTCCCTTCGAATGGATTCCCGATGATCCTGGCCGTCAGGACATCGTCACCGCACAAAGGGTCGAGGCCCCTTCCGGTCCTTACTGGGGCCCACTTTCTGCGGCGGAGTATGAGGCGATTCTTTCCGAACCCGACCCAGAGGCGACAGTGCTCAACGCCGCTCGTAACGCGGGGTGGGTGCCAAAAGCAGGAATGGGTTTTACTGCGGCGACGGCGCTATCACACGAGAAGTCTCTTGCTGACATGCGTGCGATGCTGGCAACCGGACCCCAGCCATTCAGAAAAGTGGCAGCGGAAACGTTCGATGGTGGACAGGGCGGCGAAGCAGGCCTTGCAGCGATGGTGAGTCTTGCAAGCTCACTGCGAGAGTCAGACGGAACGACGCCGATATCTGCTCGCTATCACCTGTTTCTACGAGCGACAGAGGGCGCATTCACATGCTTGTCGCCCAGTGGCCCTCACGTCCACTTGGCACGTCAAGTTGTCTGCCCCGACTGCGACGCCCCGGTATTTGAAATTGGATCCTGCAAACGTTGCGGTGCGGTGCATGTGTATGGCACGCCGACAAATGAGGGTGGGGTTCATTACCTACGACCGCGGAAAGCCGCCAGCAGAGGAGTTTGGCTCGTTCTCGGCGACCATGACGGACTGACGGACGAGGACGAGGCAGCGACCGTCGACGATGCCGATGACATTTCGGGTGAGGTGATTAAGCTCTGCACCTGTTGCGGCGCTCTCGTTAAGCCAAATGCCGCGACTTGTGGAGGCTGTGGCACCTCGGAGTTGCGATCAGTTCGAAAGCTGAAGCAACGCGGGGATGAGGTCGCGGGTTGCCTCGTCTGCGGGGCGCGTGGGGCGGCGACCGTGCGCACCTTCGAGGCTGGGCCCGATGCCAGCGGTGCGGTTATTACGACCGCGCTGTATCAGAGCCTTCCCATTGCCGACGATCCGCACGGCGCGCTACTGCCGGGCGAAGGTCGAAAGTTGCTCGCCTTCAGCGATAGCCGGCAGTCGGCCGCGTATTTCGCCCCCTATCTGGAGGACTCCTACGCGCGGCTTCAACGCCGGAGGCTGATTTCCCAGGGCATGTTGGCCTCCGGTGCGGATGAAGATCCAGCTGCAATCGAAGACATCGTGTTCAACACAGTGAAGAGGGCGGCAGCCGTCAAACATTTCCCGGGACGAATGACCGCACAGCAGTCTAAGCGTGTCGTGGCACCGTGGGTGATGGCGGAAGTCTTGGCGATGGATGACCGCCAATCGTTAGAAGGCCTCGGCTTAGTCGGAATCAGCCTCTACCGCGATCCGGCGTGGATCGCGCCGGGTCCCCTTCTGCAACTTGGCCTTTCCGAAGATGAAGTCTGGGCGTTTCTACAGGAACTGGTGCGTACGCTGCGCCAGCAGGGTGCTGTAACCATGCCTGAAGAAGTTCCGCCGAACGACGAGATATTCGCACCGCGGCTAGGGCCGATCCGGGCGCGCCTATCGGGACCGGAGGCAATACGGAAGGTCCTGTCATGGCTACCAGGCAGGGGCACTAACCGCCGGGTTGACTACACCCGTCGCGTCCTTGCTGCGGTAGGCAGCGGGGCAGACGCCGAGGACATTCTCAAGGGGATCTGGGAGTACCTGACGCGACCCGAGACCCCCATTGATTGGTTGAGGTCCTCAACGGAGTCTGGGCTAGGTCAGGTCTACCAGGTTGACCATGAATGCCTTCGGCTGAACTGGGTTAACGCGAGTGCGCCGGTCCACCAGTGCCGGACCTGTCGGCGCATCACTCCGTCCTCGGTCCGCAATGTCTGTCCGGCACTCGGTTGCGATGGGCAACTCGAGGAGTTCGTACCCCCACCTGCCGATGAGGACCGCGATCACTACCGCACGATCTACCGGTCGATGAATGCCGTGCCCATGAAAGCTAAAGAGCACACGGCGCAATGGGTGAGTACAGAGGCCGCGAGGATTCAGCGGGAGTTCGTTCGGGGGGAGCTGAACGCTCTATCGTGTTCGACGACTTTTGAACTCGGCGTCGATGTCGGGGAATTGCAGGCGGTGATGCTCCGCAACATGCCCCCGAGTACGGCGAACTACGTTCAGCGCGCAGGACGGGCGGGGCGGCGAACCGGAGCGGCTGCACTTGTTGTCACGTACGCGATGCGCCGTTCGCACGACCTCACGCGATTCAACGAACCTGAAGTCATGATCTCTGGACAGGTCCGTGCCCCGTACGTGCCCCTGACCAACGTTCGCATCGACCGCAGGCATGCACAGTCGGTCGCCATGTCGGCCTTTTTCCGTTGGTTGTTTGAATCGACGGGGAGAATTGACCGGAAGGCCGGGGAGTTCTTCCTCCCTCAAGATGGCAACGAGCCGTCCGTCGATATGGTCAGGGCGTTCCTCACGCCGGTGCCCGACAGTGTTAATGATTCCCTGTCGCGCGTTTTGCCCCCCGAGGTCGCTGAGGAATTGGACTTGGCGAGCGGTGAGTGGGCTACCTTGCTTCTCAACCTCCTGGAGACGGTCCGCGACGAACTCCGGAGTGAAGTCGACACAATGGGGGAGTTGGAGAGAACGGCTTCGGCGAGCGGAAAACATGACCTTGCTTCCCGCTACCAACGCGTCGGCAACACCCTGCGGAAGCGCGATCTCCTCGGCTTCCTTGCAAATCGAAACGTGTTGCCTAAGTACGGGTTTCCCGTCGATTCCGTCGAGCTCAGAACTAACTTCGGTATCGGCAAGTCCAACGGGGCGCTGCTGGAACTCTCCAGAGACTTATCGCAGGCAATCTACGAGTACGCACCGGACGCGGAAATCGTCGCGGGTGGGAGCCTCTGGGTGTCACGGGGCATCTACAAGGTGCCTGGACGAGACCTACAGGAATACCACTATCACGTCTGCAAGCGTTGCGGCGGATTCCGTTACGGCATCGAGTCCGTCGAGGAAAAGTGTCAATACTGTGGCGAGGTCGCACAAACTTCGCCGCGCAGCATCACGATCCCCGAATTCGGCTTTGTCGCCGGGCCCGAACCCAAGAAGCCAGGGCCGCGACCGCCACGTCGCTCTTGGAACGGTGCGGTTCATATCTTGGCCCGACCTCCGGAGGCGCGTACCCACACGCTCCAAATGAGTGGAGGTTCGGCTGAAATCTCGGTGGGCCCGCGCGGTCGCTTAGTCGCCCTTGCCGACGGGCCCAGCGCAATGGGGTTCTGGATCTGCGACTGGTGCGGACACGGCTCCTCGCGGGTGTCGAGCCCTTTGAAGCCGCCCAAACACAATCACTTGCTGAAGAATCAACCCTGTTCAGGAAAACAGCGAATGCTCGATCTCGGTCATGTGTATGAGACGGACTTGTTATCGATCGACGCCGACGTTTCTGGAGTTCGGGCCACGCACGCCGCCTGGCTTTCAGTCATGTACGCCCTCGTTGAGGCGGCGTCCGACTCGCTGGAGATAGCCCGCGACGATATCGGGGGATCGCTTTCGCCTGTCGGCGAAGACCGCTGGTCGATCACTTTGTTCGACGCGGTACCGGGCGGAGCCGGGCACGTGCTCCAGGTAGAAGCGAACCTCGACAAGGTGTTGCGTGCTGCTCTTGAGCGTGTAAGCGAATGCGAGTGCGGCCGCGAAACCTCCTGCTACGGCTGTCTCCGGAGCTATCAAAACCAACGTGACCACGATTACCTCTCACGCGGGGCAGCAGAGGAGGTGCTGCGTCGGTTGATTGACAACGCGGGCGCAATGGAACTTTCCGCCGCAGCAGAGACCAAGGTTGACGATATTCCGGCTTCGTTGCCCCGCGATTGGGTTGCGCTGTACGAGGCCGCATTCGGCTCCGAGCGTGAGCTGTTGATCGCGCTCGCTGAGGCCGGCGCGCCGCGGCCTGAAGTCGGATTCGAGAGTGCCGGCGGAGTGCCGATTTCCATCGCGTGGCCGGACCGTTTGATCGCCGCCGATGTCGGCTTCGAACCGGAGGATCTAACCGACCTCAAGGCTGAGGGCTGGAAGGTTCTTCCGCCTGACAAATTGGCTAAAGCATTAGCGGGATAAGAGCCGCGACTTCGCGGCCTGGGTCTCGGCGGGTGAAGTCCCGAAACAGTCTGCGTGCTGGAAAATTCAGTACTCCAACCGTCTGTCGTCCAATGGCGGATTGCCGGGCGCAACCAGGTGAATCCTGACGGTCGTAGCCACCCAGACTGGTATCTGCCAAGCGGCCCAGCCTTGGGCCAAGGCATTCTCGGGCCTCAGTCGTCGTGGCAGCCGGGGCAGACGCCGGTCACCGAGAGCTCGTAAATCCCGCACGCGTCGCAGCGGCCAGCGGCGCGTTTGTTGGGGCTCGTATTCGTGCCACGTAGGAACACGTCCCTGTGCTCGGGGTGTGATACGAGCCAGGACCTTCCCTGGGTGGTGGAAGGCCGGACCTCGTCTGCTCCTGCCCCGATGCGCCGAGCCTCATCCTCGGTGAATCCGGTCGTGCATCCCCAGTGGATACGCAGCTCCCCGGTTCCGTCGCGCCGGGTAGCCCGTATGTACCTGTACGCGTCGGGGACGAACTCGTAGCTGGCGATACCGATCTCGGCGCAGAACGACTTGATGAAGGCGAGGTTCTCGCCAGGGAAGTCCGCCTTCGACCAGGCTGTGAGTGTGGTCACCTGACTTGGCCCCACTTTGGTCGGTGTTCTTCACCAATTTTGGCCCCGGTTGATCGCGCTCACTGAAATTCCCCACTGACGCTCATCGAAATTCCCCACCTGTGTGGCTCCGCCGAGAAGGGCGGGCCTCCCTCGATGCTGCTGGTGTCTAACGCCTGCAGCACTGCCGAAGGAG
>WBZO01002187.1_pt1 | contig 26464 bp, 19 predicted proteins | sample 5204261 | NCBI WGS metagenome assembly WBZO01 (sample SAMN12412400, study PRJNA552823) | activated sludge metagenome | isolation source: activated sludge from anammox sidestream of wastewater treatment plant... | place: USA: North Carolina | collected 2017-09
CGCGACCGGGAGCGGCGGCGCGCAGGTCGATTCCGACCTGGCCACGATCGACGTCCTGCCGGTCAACGACGCGCCCGACGGGACCGACACGACCGTCACCCTGAACGAGGATACGAGCTACACGTTCAGCGCCGGCGACTTCGGCTTCAACGACGTCGACTTCGGCGACGCGATGACCGAGGTGCGGATCGACTCGATCTCGCTCCCGCCGGGCGCGGCCCTGACGCTCGCCGGGTTCTCGGTCGCCGCCGGCACGGTGATTCCGGTCGCGAACATCGGCACGCTCGTCTTCACCCCGGTCCCGAACGCGAACGGCGCCGGCTACGCGAGCTTCACGTTCAGCGTGCGGGATACGGGCGTCCCGCCGGGCCCGCTGTTCGACCCGGCGCCGAACACGATGACGATCAACGTCACCCCGGTGAACGACCTGCCGGTCGTGACCTCCCACGGCGGCCTTGCCGCCGTCCCGCTCACGGTGGTGGAGAACACCACCGCGGTCACCACGGTGACCGCGACGGACGTCGACGGGCAGCCGCTCGTCTTCTCGGTGCTCGGCGCCGACGCGGCGTGCTTCTCGATCGACGCGGCGAGCGGCGTGCTGACCTTCAACCCGGCGCCCAACTTCGAGGCCCCGGTCGACGTCCTCGGCAACAACCTCTACGACGTGATCGTGCGGGTGGACGACGGCGCCGGCGGCTCCGCCACGCAGACGTTCTCGATCGCCGTGACCGACGCGAACGACGCGCCGTTCGTCACCGGTGACGCCTACGTCGTCGCCGAAGACGGCACGGTCTCGGTCCCGGCGGCCGCGGGCGCGCTCGCGAACGACGGCGACGAGGACGGCAACCCGATCACCGCCACGCTCGTCGCCGGCCCCGCGAACGGCACGGTGGCGTTCAACGCCGACGGCAGCTTCGTGTACACGCCGAACGCGGACTTCGCCGGCGCCGACAGCTTCACCTATCACGTGAGCGACGGCGCGCTGGTCTCCGGCGACGCGACGGTGACGATCACGGTGACCCCGGTCAACGACGCGCCGGGCGCCGCGGACGGCAGCGTCGCCGCCGCCCCCGCGGTCGCCTACAGCTTCACCCTCGCCGACTTCGGCTTCGTCGACGTGGACGGCGACGCGCTCGACCACGTGCGGATCACCGCGCTCCCGACCCTCGGCGCGCTCTCGCTGGGCGGCGCGGCGGTTGCGCTCGACCAGGTCGTCGCCGCCGCCGACATCGCCGCCGGCAACCTGCAGTACCTGGCGCCCACCGGCACGTCGGGCGCCGACTCGTTCGGCTACCTCGTCCACGACGGGACGGTCTACGCCGCGGCGGGGAACACGATGGCGATCGGCGTGGTCTCGGTGGCGCCGCCGCCCCCGCCACCCCCGCCGCCGCCTCCGCCGCCCCCGCCTCCGCCGCCGCCTCCGCCGCCGCTGCCGCCCGTGCCCGGGCCGACTCCGGCACCCGAGCCGGGCGCCGGCACCGGTCAGGTGTCCTCGGGTGGCGCGCATGGCGCCGGCGGAGGCGGGGGCGCGCCGACCGCACCCGCGCCGGTCTTCGCCGAGAACGCGCCGGCCGCGGTCGAGAGCGCCGCGGTGACCGCCGCCGCGGTGGCGGTCGCGCCGACCGCCGTGATCGGCGGTTCGACCGGCGGCATGACGGCCTCCTCCGGCGGGCTGCAGGCCGACCCGCGCATGGCCGGCGACATCGACGCGCTGCAGGCGCGCGGGCAGGTGATCGAGACGGAGGTCAAGGCGCCCCTGCCCGAGGTCGCCGCGGTGCGCGAGGAGGTGTTCCAGCAGGAATTGAACAAGCTGCGCGAGGAAGTCCAGCAGGACGCGGTGGTCGAGACGCGCGTCGCGGCCTCCGTCTTCGCGGTCAGCACCGGCCTCTCGGTCGGCTACGTCCTGTGGCTCCTGCGCGGGGGCGTGCTGATCGCGAGCCTGCTGTCGTCGATCCCGGCGTGGCGGCTGGTCGACCCGCTGCCGGTGCTGGGGCGCGTCGGCGGACCGGACGACGAGGACGACGAGTCGCTCGAGGAGATGGTGGAGAACCGCCCGGACCGCGACGCGGTCGGCGCGGATGACGCGCCGCGCGGCATCGCGCGCATCGCGCAGGCGTTCAGGAGGAGCACCGCATGAAGGGTCTGACCACTCGCACCTACCTCTCGATCGGGCTCTCGTTCCTGGTCGCGAGCATCGTGCTCGCCGCGGCGTTCTTCGGCCTCGTGCCCGACCGCGCCGGGGCGCTGCGCGAGGGCCGCACCGCGCTCGCCGAGCTGGCGGCGGCGTCGAGCACCGGGGTCGTGAACCCCGAGGCCGCGCCGCGCGTGCAGGCGATGCTGACCTTCATGCTCGAGCGCAACAAGGACCTGCGCTCGGCGGGCGTGCGCCGCGCCGACGGGACGCTGGTCGTCGCCGCCGGCGACCACGCCAATGGCTGGAAGGCGCTTGCCGGCGACCGCTCCACCGACGAGCAGATCGTGGTGCCGATCTTCGCCAACAAGGCGCGCTGGGGCCAGCTCGAGATGGCGTTCCAGCCCACCGGCGTGCCGAGCGCGTTCGGCATGGAGATGCCGTGGCTGTACCTCGCCGGGTTCATGCTGCTCGCGTGCTTCACCTCGTTCTACTTCTACCTCGCGCGCATGCTGCGCCACCTCGACCCGTCGCAGGCGGTGCCGGGCCGGGTGCGCGCCGCCCTCGACACGCTCGCCGAGGGCCTGCTGGTGATCGACAAGAAGCAGACCATCGTGCTCGCCAACCAGGCGTTCGCGACGCTCGTCGGCGCGCCCCCCGAGCACCTGCTCGGCCGGCAGCCGGCCGAGTTCGGCTGGCGCGCGCCCGACGGCGCGGCGCTCGCCAAGGACGCCGCGCCGTGGACCGCGGCGCTGCGCGAGAACGTCGTGCAGCGCGATTGCATGCTGCACCTCGTCGACGCCGCCGCGAAGCTGCACACCTTCAAGGTGAACGCCTCGCCGGTCGCGGGCGGCGACGGCAAGCCGGGCGGCGTGCTGATCAGCTTCGACGACGTGACGCAGCTCGAGGAGAACAAGGTGGAGCTGCGCAAGGCGAAGGAGGAGGCCGAGGCGGCGAACCGCGCGAAGAGCGACTTCCTCGCCAACATGAGCCACGAGATCCGCACGCCGATGAACGCCATCCTCGGCTTCACCGAGGTGCTCAAGCGCGGCTGGGGCAAGAGCGAGCGCGAGGCGCGCAAGCATCTCGACACCATCCACTCTAGCGGCAAGCACCTGATCGAGCTGATCAACGACATCCTCGACCTGTCCAAGGTCGAGGCCGGCCGCATGGAGGTGGAGCGCATCGACTGCGAGCCGCACAAGGTGATCCGCGAGGTGGTCAAGGTGCTCCAGGCGCGCGCGCGCGAGAAGGGCGTGACGCTCGCATTCGAGGCGGCGACGCCGCTGCCGGCGAAGATCCAGTCCGATCCCGGGCGGCTGCGGCAGATCGTCACCAACCTCGCGGGCAACGCGCTCAAGTTCACCGAGCGCGGCGGGGTGCGCGTGGTGGCGCGGATGCAGGGCACGCGGAGCAGCCCGCAGCTCGCGATCGAGGTGATCGACACCGGGGTCGGCATCCCGGAGGACAAGATCGGGAAGCTCTTCCAGGCGTTCGTACAGGCCGACAGCTCGGTCACGCGCAAGTTCGGCGGCACCGGCCTCGGCCTGGTGCTCAGCCGCAACTTCGCCCGCGCGCTCGGCGGCGACATCACGGTGACGAGCGTGGCCGGTAAGGGCAGCACGTTCACCGCGACGCTCGACACCGGTGCGCTCGCCGGGGTGCGGATGCTCGACCCGGCCGAGGCGGTGCACGTCGAGGAGGAGGCCGCGGCCGACGCGCAGGCGCGCTGGGAGTTCCCGGCGCGGAAGATCCTGGTCGTGGACGACGGGCCGGAGAACCGCGAGCTCGTCACGCTGGTGCTGGCGGAGGCGGGCCTCGTCACCGACGAGGCCGAGAACGGCCAGATTGCGGTCGACAAGGCCACGCGCACCGCCTACGACGCCATTCTCATGGACATGTCGATGCCGGTGATGGACGGCTACACCGCCACCAAGCTGCTGCGCGGGCGCGGGTCGAAGGTGCCGATCATCGCGCTCACCGCCCATGCGATGAAGGGCTTCGAGCAGGAGATCCTCGCCGCGGGCTGCACCGGCTACGTCACCAAGCCGATCGACATCGACGTGCTGCTCGGCGCGCTGGCCGAGAAGCTGGGCGGACGGCGCGTGCAGGGCGCGGCCCCGGCCCGGATGAGCCCGGTCGAAGAGCAACCGGTGGCGCCGGCCGCCGCACCGGCGGCCGCCACCCCGGTCGCGTCCGCGCCGGCCGCGGCCGCCGACGACGGTGCGCCGGTCGTGTCGCGGCTCGCGAACCATCCGCGGCTGCGCGCGGCGGCGCGCAAGTTCGCCGCGCGCCTGGACGAGCAGCTCGCGGCGATGGAGCTCGAGCTGCGGGCGGGCAAGTTCCCCGAGCTCGCCGCGCTCGCCCACTGGCTGAAGGGCGCCGGCGGGACGGTGGGCTACGACGCCTTCACGGTGCCGGCCCGGACGCTCGAGACCTGTGCGAAGGCCGCCGATGGGCACGGTGCGCGGGCGGCCCTCGACGCGCTGCACGGGCTCGCCCGGCGCATGGTGGTGCCGGAAGAAGAGGCCGCCGCCTAGGCGCGCGGCCCGGAATGCGCAGTGGTTCACGCGTGCCCCGGCGACAGCAGCCGAATCCGGCACGAATTGCGCGTGCGCCGCGACCCCCGCGACTAGGATGACGGAGCCATCATGAACGCGATCACCTTCGAGAGCGCCTCCTCCGAGCTGCGGCTGCCCGGCCAGCCGGCGCTCGCCAACCGCATCGCGCGCTTCGTGCCCGAAGCGCGCGCGCAAGGCGGCGCCGAGTGGGAGAGCGAGCCCGCGAGCGACCCGGTCATCATGATGATCGACGACGAGCCGCTCAACATCGAGGTCCTGCAGACCTTCCTCGAGGAGGCCGGCTACCGCGAGTTCGTGCCTACCTCCGCGCCGCGCGAGGCGATCGGGCTGATGGCCGACCGGCGCCCGGACGTGGTGCTGCTCGACCTGGTGATGCCGGAGATGAGCGGCTTCGAGATCCTGGAGCGCATGCGCGCCGACGACGGCCTGCGCCACGTCCCGGTGATCGTGCTCACCTCGGCCACCGACTCCGAGACCAAGCTGAAGGCGCTCGAGCTCGGCGCCACCGACTTTCTCGCCAAGCCGGTCGACTCGAGCGAGCTCGCGCTGCGCCTGCGCAACACGCTGTCGGCCAAGGCCTACCGCGACCGCCTCGCGAACTACGACGCGGTCACCGGGCTGCCCAACCGGCGGCTGTTCGCCGACCGCGTCGAGCGCGCGCTGCGGCAGTCCGCGCGCGCCGGCAACACCGGCGCGGTGCTCCTCCTCGGCTTCGACCGGCTGGAGGAGGTGACCGAGGCCCTCGGGATCGGCGTGGCGGACTCGCTCATGAAGGCGGTCGCGCTGCGGCTCGACCTCGCGCTGCGCGGCGCCGAGTCGATCGCGCGCGACGGCAAGCCCGGCATCCGTCCGAGCGTCGCGAAGCTCGACGGCGAGGAGTTCGCGCTCCTGCTCACCGACATGCCGAGCGGCGATCTCGCGGCGCCGATCGCGCAGCGCATCCAGGCCGCGATGCAGCCGCCGTTCCGCGCCGGGGGGCAGGACGTGCTGCTGCCCTCGAGCGTCGGCATCGCCGTCTTCCCCGACGACGGGATGGAGACGAGCGCGCTGCTGTCGAACGCCGGCGTCGCGATGCGGCACGCGCGCCAGGAAGGCGGCAAGGGCGTGTGCTTCTACGCGCGCAACCTCAACGCCGGCTCGATCGCGCGGCTCAGCATCGAGAGCGAACTGCGGCGCGCGATCGAGAACGACGAGCTGTGCCTGTTCTACCAGCCCAAGGTGCGGGTGCAGAACGGCCGCGGCACCGGCGCCGAGGCGCTGGTGCGCTGGAAGCACCCGACGCGCGGCCTGGTGCCGCCGGGCGAGTTCATCCCGGTGGCCGAGGAGTCGGGGCTGGTGGTGCCGCTCGGCGAGTGGGTGCTGCACGCGGCGTGCCGGCAGATCAAGGCCTGGCAGGCGGCCGGCATGCGCGTGCCGCGCATCTCGGTGAACGTGTCGAGCAAGCAGTTCAAGGCGCGCACCGTCACGCAGTCGGTGGTGGGCGCGCTCAAAGCGACCGGCGTCAACCCCTCGCACCTCGCCCTGGAGATCACCGAGGGCGCGATCATGGACCACGCCGAGCGCAACGTGCGCATGCTGCACGAGCTCAAGGCGCTCGGCATCACGCTCGCGGTCGACGACTTCGGCACCGGCTACTCGTCCTTGAGCTACCTCAAGCGCTTCCCGATCGACGAGCTGAAGATCGACCGCGCGTTCGTGACCGACGTGGACACCAACCCGGACGACGCCGCGATCGTCATCGCGGTGATCGCGCTCTCGCACTGCCTCGGGCTCGCGGTGGTGGCCGAAGGCGTGGAGACGCAGTCGCAGCGCGACTTCCTCGCGAGCCGCGGCTGCGACGAGGCGCAGGGCTTCCTCTTCGCGAAGCCGATGCCGGCCGACGCGTTCGGCACCCTGCTCGCCGGCTCGGCGATCAAGCGCAAAGCGACCGCTTGAGCGGGAGAACCGGGCCCTAGGCGGGCACGGCCCGCTTCGCCGGCGCGGCCGGCTTCCGCGCGAGCGCCGCGCGCAGGTACTGCCCGGTGTAGCTCCCGGGGGCCTGCGCCACCTCCTCCGGCGTGCCCTGCGCGACGATGCGCCCGCCGCCGTCGCCGCCCTCGGGCCCGAGGTCGATCACCCAGTCCGCGGTCTTGATCACGTCCAGGTTGTGCTCGATCACCACCACGGTGTTGCCGTGGTCGCGCAGGCGGTGCAGCACGCGCAGCAGCAGATCGATGTCGTGGAAGTGCAGCCCGGTGGTGGGCTCGTCCAGGATGTAGAGCGTGCGGCCGGTGTCGCGCTTGGAGAGCTCGAGCGCGAGCTTCACGCGCTGCGCCTCGCCGCCCGAGAGCGTGGTCGCCGGCTGGCCGAGCTTGATGTAGCCGAGGCCGACCTCCGCCAGCGTCGCGAGCTTCTGGCGCACGGCGGGCACCGCGTCGAAGAACTCGTGCGCCTGCTCGACGGTCATCTCGAGCACGTCGTGGATGCCGCGGCCCTTGTAGCGGATCTCCAGCGTCTCGCGGTTGTAGCGCCGGCCGTGGCACGCGTCGCAGGGCACGTAGATGTCGGGCAGGAAGTGCATCTCCACCTTGATGACGCCGTCGCCCTGGCACGCCTCGCAGCGCCCGCCCTTGACGTTGAACGAGAAGCGGCCGGGCCCGTAGCCGCGGGTGCGCGCCTCCGGCGTGCCGGCGAAGAGATCGCGGATCGGCGCGAAGAGGCCGGTGTAGGTGGCGGGGTTCGAGCGCGGCGTGCGGCCGATCGGGCTCTGGTCGACGCTGATCACCTTGTCGAAGCGCTCCAGGCCCTCGATCGCGTCGTGCGCCGCGGGCTCCGCGCCGGCCCCGTGCAGCTCGCGCGCCACCGCGGCGTACAGCGTGTCGTTGACGAGCGTGGACTTGCCCGAGCCCGACACCCCGGTCACGCACACGAACAGCCCGACCGGGAGCGCGAGGTCCACGCCCTTCAGGTTGTTCCCGCGCGCGCCGCGCAGACGCAGCGAATGCGCGGGGTCGGGATCGGGCCGGTTGCGCTGCCGCGGCACCGCGATCGCGCGCCGGCCGGAGAGGTACTGCCCGGTCAGCGAGCCTTCCGCGCGCTCGATGTCGCGCGCCGAGCCCTGCGCGACGATCTCGCCGCCGTGCTCGCCCGCGCCCGGCCCCATGTCGACGACGTGGTCGGCGGCGCGGATCGCCTCCTCGTCGTGCTCGACCACCAGCACCGTGTTGCCGAGGTCGCGCAGGCTCTTCAGCGTGGCGAGCAGCCGGCCGTTGTCGCGCTGGTGCAGGCCGATCGACGGCTCGTCGAGCACGTACATCACCCCGGTGAGCCCGGACCCGATCTGCGAGGCGAGGCGGATGCGCTGCGCCTCGCCGCCGGAGAGCGTCTCGGCCGCGCGGTCGAGCGCGAGGTACTCCAGCCCGACGTTGACCAGGAACGAGAGGCGCGCGGCGATCTCGTTGACGATCCGCTCCGCGATCTGCGCCTTCTGGCCGGGCAGCGCGAGGGCGCGGAAGAAGGCGAGCGCGTCGCGCAGCGGCAGCGCGCTCAGCTCGAAGATCGAGCGCTGGTCGCCCTCGGGGCCGACCTTGACGTGCCGCGCCTCGCGCCTCAGCCGCGTGCCCTCGCACTCCGGGCACGGCTTGCGGTTGATGTACTTCGCCAGCTCCTCGCGCACGACCACCGAGTCGGTCTCGCGGTAGCGCCGCTCGAGGTTGGGGATCACGCCCTCGAAGTCGTGCTCGCGCACGACCGTCCGGCCGCGTTCGTTGAGGTAGGAGAACGCGATCGTCTCCTTGCTGCCGAACAGCACCACCGCCTGCACCTCGGGCGCGAGCTTCTCGAACGCCCGGTCGACGTCGAACCGGAAGTGCGCCGCGAGGCTGGTCAGCATCTGGAAGTAGAACTGGTTGCGCCGGTCCCAGCCCTTGATCGCGCCCGAGGCGAGCGAGAGCCCGGGGTGCGCGACGACGCGCCGCGGGTCGAAGAACTCGATCGAGCCGAGCCCGTCGCACTTGGGGCACGCGCCCAGCGGGTTGTTGAACGAGAACAGGCGCGGCTCGAGCTCGGGCAGGGCGTAGCTGCACGCGGGGCAGGCGAAGCGCGCCGAGAAGAGGTGCTCGCGGCCGCTGTCGGCCTCGAGCGCGATCGCGCGCCCGTCGGCGTGCCGCAGCGCGGTCTCGAACGACTCGGCCAGGCGCTGCTTCGCCCCGGCGCTCACCTTCAGCCGGTCGACGACGACCTCGATCGTGTGCTTCGCGTTGCGCGCGAGCTTCGGCAGCGCGTCGATGTCGTGGACCTGGCCGTCGATGCGCAGGCGCACGAACCCCTGCGCGCGCAGCTCGCCGAAGAGGTCCGCCTGCTCGCCCTTGCGCCCGGCGACCACCGGCGCGAGGATCATGATGCGGGTGTCCGCGGGCAGCGCCGCCACGTGGTCGACCATCTGCGCCACGGACTGCGCCGCGAGCGGCAGCAGGTGGTCGGGGCAGTAGGGGGTGCCGACGCGCGCGAAGAGCAGCCGCAGGTAGTCGTGCACCTCGGTGACGGTGCCGACGGTGGAGCGCGGGTTGTGCGAGGTCGCCTTCTGCTCGATCGAGATCGCCGGCGACAGGCCCTCGATCAGGTCGACGTCGGGCTTCTCCATGAGCTGGAGGAACTGGCGCGCGTAGGCCGACAGCGACTCGACGTAGCGCCGCTGGCCCTCGGCGTACAGCGTGTCGAACGCGAGCGAGGACTTGCCCGACCCCGACAGGCCGGTGATCACCACGAGCTGGTTGCGCGGGAGGTCGAGGCTGAGGTTCTTGAGGTTGTGCGTGCGTGCGCCGCGGATGCGGATCTCATCCATCGCGTCGTCCATGCTGCCGATGGGGCGAAGGGAATCCGCTAGTGTACGAGAGTCGGCCCGGCCGGCGCCACCTTTTCCCCCGCCGGCGACGCCGGGGCGCGTGCGGGAGGGCGAATCGGCTAATATCCGGGCGCCCTTCCTTCGCGCTTCCCATGCAGGATTCCCCCCGGGCCGGCCGCATGTCGCCGGCAGAGCTCCGTGCCGGCCTCTCGCTCGCGTCGCTGTTCGCGCTGCGGATGCTCGGCCTCTTCCTCATCCTGCCGGTGTTCGCGGTGCATGCGCCGCACCTCGCGGGCGGCGACAACCTGACGCTGGTCGGCGTCGCGCTCGGCGCCTACGGCCTCACGCAGGCGATCCTGCAGATCCCCTACGGCGTGGCCGCCGACCGCTACGGCCGCAAGCGCATGATCGTGCTCGGCCTGCTCCTGTTCGCCGCCGGCAGCTTCGTCGCCGCCGCGGCGACCGACATCTACCTCACCATTCTCGGCCGCGCGATCCAGGGCTCCGGCGCGATCAGCGCGGCGGTGATGGCGCTCGCCGCCGACCTCACCCGCGAGGAGCACCGCACCAAGGCGATGGCCATCATCGGCGCGTCGATCGGGCTGATGTTCGCGCTGTCGCTGGTGGCCGCGCCGGCGCTCTATCGCGGCATCGGCATGGGCGGCATCTTCGCGCTCACCGGGGTGCTGGCGCTCGCCGGCATCTGGGTGACGCGGCGGCTCGTTCCGCCCGAGCCCGCGGCGCACGGGCAGGCGGCGCCCGACCTCGCGGCGGCGACCGTGCGCGGGGTGCTGCGCAACGCGGAGCTCCTGCGGCTCAACCTGGGCATCTTCGCGCTGCACACCGCGCAGATGGCGATGTTCGTGGTCGTCCCGCCGCTGCTGGTCGAGCGCGGCGGCCTCGCGGTCGCCGACCACTGGAAGGTCTATCTGCCGGTGATCGCCGCCTCCTTCGTGCTGATGGTCCCGCCGCTGCTCGCCGCGGAGCGCCACGGCCGCGCGCGGCGCCTCTTCCTCGGCTCGATCGCGCTGCTCGGGGCCGCGCAGGTGTGGCTCACCGGGTGGGCCACTGGCTTGGGTAGCATCGTGCTCGGATTGCTCGCGTTCTTCGTCGGGTTCAACCTGCTGGAAGCGGCGATCCCGTCGCTCGTGACGCGCGTCGCGCCCGCGCACGCCAAGGCGACTGCGCTGGGGGTCTACAATACGACCCAGGCGTTCGGCCTCTTCGCCGGCGGCGCGCTGGGCGGCGTGTTCGCGCAGCACTTCGGCGCGCGCGGGGTGTTCGCGCTGTGCGCCGCGCTGATGGCGCTCTGGGCCGCGGTCGCGGCCGGGATGAAGGTTCCGCCGCCGCGCGGCGCGGGCAGTCCGGTGCGGGCGGCGGACGGTGGGGAAGGGCGCGGGCCCGGCGCAGAGCGGGTCGGGTGAAACCAGTCAAACGGAGGGCGTGATGGCGTCAGTGAACAAAGTGATCCTGGTGGGCAACCTCGGCGCCGACCCGGAGACGCGCTACATGCCGAGCGGCGATGCGATCACCAACATCCGCGTCGCGACCACCGACCGCTGGAAGGACAAGGCGAGCGGCGAGATGAAGGAGGCCACCGAGTGGCACCGCATCGCGTTCTTCGGGCGGCTGGCGGAGATCGCCGGCCAGTACCTGAAGAAGGGCTCGCAGGTGTACGTGGAAGGCCGGATCCGCACCCGCAAGTGGCAGGACAAGGAAGGGCAGGACCGCTACTCGACCGAGATCGTCGCAGACAGCATGCAGCTCCTCGGCAAGCGCGAGGGCATGGGCGACGCGGCGCCGCGCGAAGGGCGCGAGTCGGGTGAGGCGGCGACCGTGGGCGCGGGCGCGAAGCCCGCGGCAAAGAAGCCCGCGACCACCCTGTCGGACATGGACGACGACATTCCGTTCTGAGCGCAGCGGCGCCTGGAAAACGCAACGGCGCACGCCTCGCGGCGTGCGCCGTTGTTGCTGGTGAAGCCGGCTAAGCCGCGCGAACGCGCTTGACTGCGCGCTTGACGCTGCGCTTCGCCTTCGCGACGGGCCTCTTCGCAGCGCCGTTCAGGCGCGAACGCACCGCGGTCGCGGTCTCGCCGTAGGCTTTGCGCAGCTGGCCGAGGTAGGGCTGCGCGGCCTTCTGCACCGCGCCGTACCCGCGCGACTCCCGGATCGTCGCGATGATCTCGTTCGCCGATTTGAGCGCACGGCCCTCGAAGCGCTCGCCGTCCTTCACGAGCCCCGACACGTAGCGCGGCGCCCGCGACTGCACGCGCGCCACCGCGCCCAGCCCGGCGAGCCACGCGCCGCGCGAGGCGCCTTTCACTTTCCCGAATACCTGCGTGAGTTGCCGCTCGTAGGCGAGCATGAACGTCCCCTGTTCTTGAGTTGAGAAGCGAGATCTGCAATCCCGGGGACGAAAATAGCCGACAACCCTAGAGGGCTCGACCGAAATAGAGCCCTTGCCCTAGAAAGGCGGCGCCTGGCGCCTCGGTCTGCTACTTGAACAGGCGCCGGATCGTGCCGAGCATGCCGCCGTCTTCCGGCTGCGCCGGCGCGCCGGCGGCCTCCGCGGCGACTCCGCCCGCGAGGGCGGTCTGGCAGGGATGCGGGTCTGCGGCCCCCTTCTTCAGCGCCGCTTCGCCGAGCAGCGACAGTCCGCCGGTCAGGATCGCCCCGCCGACCGAGAGCGCGGCGCGCGCCGAGCCGAGCGTGTCGATGCCCACGCTCGGATGCGCGAGCGTGCCGGTCACGCGCACCAGCTCGGCGAGGCTCGCCGCGCCGATTCCCAGCCCCTCGTTCACCGTCGGCCGCAGCGCGAGGTCGAGCGTCTCGTTGCGCAGGTTGATCGTGCCGGCGGCGACCAGGTTGACGCGCGCGGTCTCCATTGCGATGGTGCGCTGCGCGGTCGCGATGCCCGCGCGCACCGGCAGGCGCACGACCGCGCACCTGATCTCGTTCGACTTGACGCTGCGGCGCCCCGGGTTCGCCAGGTCGGCCACCCTGGTCAGCACGTCGCCGCCGAAGTCGAGCGCCGCACCCGAGGCCCGCGCCGGCCCCATCGTGGCGCGGATCTCGCCGTTCGCGCCGCCCACGAAGCGCGCGAGCGACTGCCCCGGCCCGGCGAGGTTGAGCGCGAGGTCGATGTCGCCGCCGGTGACCGAGCCGGCGTGGCCCATCGACGCCGCGACCTTCTCGGCGCTGATGCCCTTGCCCGCGACGTTGAGGGCGAGCGCCGATGCGCCGGCGCGCCGCGCGTCGAGGCTCATGCGCGCGTCGAGCGCGCCGCCGCCGACGACCGCCCGCAGCGGCTGCACGGTGAGCTGCCCGTCCTTGAGCGCCGCCTCGACCTGCACCTTCTCGAGCGGGATGCCGTTCACGAGCACGAGGCGCTCGATCGCCGCGTCGAGCGTGCCGTCGAACGCGCGCAGCGCCTCGAGCGGCAGCGGCGCGTCGCTGAACACGCGGCCGCTGCCGCCCCCACCGCCGCCCCCACCGCCGCCCCTGCCGCGCGCGCCGAGCGGCGAGAGATCGACGAGCGGCGCCTTCAGGTGTGCGGCGACCATGGGCCGCGCGCCGCCGGTGGTCAGCACGACGCGGCCGTCGATCACGCTCTTGCCGAAAGTCGCGCGCAGGGGCGCGACCGTGTACGCGTCCCCGCTCGTCGTGCCCCTCGCCTTGAGCTCGAACGGAGTCGGCAGCGCGACTGGACCGCCGGCGAGCTGCGCGAGCGCGGCCGTTTCCTTCACGTCCGCCCGGAGGTCGCCCTCGAGGCGGGGGATGCGCGCGCTGAAGTCGATCGTCCCCTTGGCGCTCGCGTGCGCGCCCGCGGTCGCGAACGCGAGATCGACCGGCCATGCGGCATCCCCGGCGAGCAGGCGCTGGACGCGGCCCATCGAACCCTTGAGCGTGAACGGCTGCGCGCGGAACGCGGCCGCCAGATCGACGTTCAGCGCGTCGCCGAGCGCCCTGCGCTCGAGCCGCAGCCGCTCGACCGACAGGCGGACCGCTTCCTTCCTCGCGCCGTTGCGCCAGGTGAGCTGGCCGCGGTCGATGCGTACGTCGCTCACCTCGAAGTCCACGCCGCCGGCGCCGCCGGCCGGGTCGGACTTCGCCGCCGCGGCGCGCGGCCCGAACACCCAGTTGCCGACGCCCTTCGCGTCGGTCTCGAGCAGCACGTCGGGCTCGACCAGGACCAGGCGCGTGATCTCGACCTGTTTGCGCAGCAGCGGGAGGAGGGCGACGCTCGCCTCCAGGCGCTTCACGCGCGCCATGTCCGGCCGCGATCCCCAGGGCGCGTTCGCGAACGAGACGTCCTCGGCCACGAGCGCGAGCCGCGGCAGCAGCTCGACGTCCAGCCGGCCGCGGATGCGCAGCTCGCGCCCGGTGGCCGTCTGCACCGCGTCGGTCGCCAGCCGCGCGTACTTTCCGAGGTCGATCGCATGGACGAGGAGGGCGAGGCCCGCGACCGCGAGCACGGCGAACGCGGCGACGGCGGCGAGGGCGAGCGCGAGCCGGCGCGGGAGGCGAAGCGACATGCGCACAGGCTACCCGTGCGGCGCGGGAGCGTCGCAGCAGTTTGGCACGCCGCGCGGCGTCAGGTCCCGGCGAGGAGAAACCAGCCGGCGTTGTAGAGCACGTGCAGCGCCGCGCCCGGCACGATCGATGCGTAACGGTCGCGGAAGTGCCCGAACACGAGCGACGGGGCGAAGGTGGCCGCCGCGAGCGCCGGGGCCTGGGCCGCGAGGTGCACCGCGGCGAGCAGCAGGCTCGTGGCCACGTTCGCGGTCGTGACGCCCCAGTTCTCGCGGGCGCCCCAGCGCGTGTGCGCGAGGAGCGGCTGGATGCCGCCGCGGAGCGCGAGCTCCTCGAGGAGCGGCCACGCGAGCGCGAGGCCCGCGAAGCGCAGCGGCGCGGGCAGCGCCCACGACGGGTCGCTCGGGGTCCGGACGGCGGCGTACAGCGCGACCCACACGGCCGGGGCGGCCAGCATCGCCGCGACGTAGTGCGGATCCCGCGCGAGCCGCGCCGCGAGGGTCATGGGCGTCGGTCCCCCCGGCGCTGCGCGCGAGCCCCGGGGTCGCGCGGGCAGGCGGCCTGCGGCCCGTCGGCGCCGGGCTCGCGCGCGCTCACGGCGAACGCCGCGCAGAGCAGCGTCGTAGCGAGCACCGCGCCGAGGATCGCAGCGACGAGCCGGCTCTCGCGTGCGTGCATGTCGCCTTCAGCGCACGATCTGGTTCAGCTCGAAGATCGGCAGCAGGATCGCGAGCACGATCGCCAGCACGATCCCGCCCATCGCGAGGATGAGCAGCGGCTCGAGCAGGGCGACGAACGCCGCGATGCGGCGCTCGAGCTCGCGCGTCGCCTGCACGGCGGTGCGCTCGAGCATCTCCGCGAGGCGCCCGCTCGCCTCGCCGCTCGCGATCATGTGCACCATGAGCGGCGGGAACAGGCGCGAGGCGCCGAGCGAGCGCGAGAGGCTCGCGCCCTCCTGCACGCGCGCGGCGGCCTCCTCGAGCGCGTGCTTCATCGGCACGTTGGACACGACGCCCGCGCCGGCGCGCAGGCTCGCGAGCAGCGGCACGCGGCTGCCGGTCAGGATCGCGAGCGTCGCGGCGAGCCGCGCGGTGTTGAGCCCGCGGGCGAGCGCCCCCACGATCGGGAGCCGCAGCAGCTGGGCGTGCCAGCGCGCGCGCAGCCGCGGCACCGCAGCCGCGGCGCGGCCGGCCGCGACCGCGAGGACGAGCGCGATCACGACGAACCCGCCGTAGACGCGCAGAAAGTTCGACAGCCCGATCAGCGCGCGCGTCAGGAAGGGCAGCTGCTGGTTCGCGTTCTGGAACACCTGCACCACCTGCGGCACGACGTAGAGGAGGAGCCCGGTCACCACCGTCACCGCGACGAGCGTCACCAGCGCCGGGTAGACGAACGCGAGCGCGACCTTGGCGCGCAGCTGCTCGCGCTCCTCGGTGTAGTCGGCGAGCCGCGCGAGCACGTCGGCGAGCCGCCCCGAGCGCTCGCCGGCGTCGACCAGCGTGACGTAGACCTCGGGGAACGCCGCGGGGTGGCGGCCCAGCGCGCGCGCGAGCGGCTGGCCGGCGAGCACGTCGCCGCGCACCGCGGCGAGGATCTGGCGCTCGCCGTCGCGCTCCGACTGGTCGATCAGCGCGTTCAGCGCCTGCTCGACCGTGAGGCCGGCGCCGAGGAGCGTCGCGAGCTGGCGGGTCAGCAGCGCGAGCGCGGCGGCGCCGAGCCGCCGGCCGCGTCGAGGCAGGCGCCGCGCGGTCGCGGGCGAGCCCTGCGCCCCGGCCTGGGCGATCGCCTCGATCTCGACCGGCAGCAGCCCCTGCTCGCGCAGGCGCGCGCGCGCCTGGCGCGGGCTGTCCGACTCGAGCACGCCGCGGCGCACCCTGCCGTCGGGAGCGAGCGCTTCGTACTTGTACCCGGACATCCGTACCCGCCGCGCTCAGTCGACGTCCGTCGCGCGCGTGACGCGCAGCACTTCCTCGACGGTCGTGTCGCCCGCGCCGACCCAGCGCAGGCCGTCGTCGCGCAGCATCGTCATGCCGCGCGCCTGGCCGTGCGCGCGCAGCGCCGCCTCGGCCGCGCCGTCGTGGACGAGGCGGCGCATCTCCTCGTCGACCACCAGCAGCTCGTAGATGCCGGTGCGGCCGAGGTAGCCCGACCCCTTGCACTTCGGGCAGCCGACCGCGGCGTAGACGGGCCGCTCGCGCGCGGCCGCGGGGAGCTGGTCGCGCTCGGTCGGGGTGAGCGTCCCCGGCTTGCGGCAGTCCGGGCAGAGCCGGCGCACCAGCCGCTGCGCGAGCACCCCGAGCAGCGTGGAGGCGAGCAGGAACGGCTCGACGCCCATGTCGATCAGCCGGGTGACCGCGCCGGCGGAATCGTTGGTGTGCAGCGTGGCGAGCACGAGGTGGCCGGTGAGGCTCGCCTGCACCGCGATGCGTGCGGTCTCGAGGTCGCGGATCTCGCCGATCATCACCACGTCGGGGTCCTGGCGCAGGATCGCGCGCAGCGCGCGCGCGAACGTCATGTCGATCTGCGGGTTGACCTGGGTCTGGCCGATGCCGTCGAGGTCGTACTCGATCGGGTCCTCGACCGTCATGATGTTCAGCTTGCCGGCGTCGAGGCGCGTGAGCGCGGCGTACAGCGTCGTGGTCTTGCCCGATCCGGTCGGCCCGGTCACGAGCACGATGCCGTGCGCCTGCCGGATCAGGTGGTCGACCTTGTCGCGGGTCGGCTCGTCCATGCCGAGACCGCCGAGCTCGAGCCGGCCCTGCTGCTTGTCGAGCAGGCGCAGCACCACGCGCTCGCCGTGGCCGGTCGGCAGGGTCGAGACGCGCACGTCGACCGGCCGCCCGGCGATGCGCAGCGTGATGCGGCCGTCCTGGGGCAGGCGCTTCTCGGCGATGTCGAGGCTCGCCATGACCTTCACGCGCGAGACGAGCGCCGCGTGCAGCGGACGCGGCGGCTCGAGCACGTCGCGCAGCGTGCCGTCGATGCGGAAGCGCACGAGCGACCGCGCCTCGAACGCCTCGAAGTGGATGTCGGAGGCGCGCTCGCGCAGCGCCTGGGTGAGGAGCGCGTTGATGAAGCGGATGACCGGCGCGTCGTCCTCGGCCTCGAGGAGGTCGGTGACCTCCGGCAGCCACTCGGCGAGGCTCTGCAGGTCGGCCGCGTCGCTGATGTCGTCCATCAGCGCCTCGGCGCCGCTCGCGTCCTTGGTGTAGAGCTGCGCGAGCCGGCGCTCGAAGAGCTCGGGCGCGAGCATCAGCGTGCGCACCGGGGCGCCGAGCACGCGCCGCGCCTCGCTCAGCGCGGCGGCGGTGACCCCGGGCCGCACCCATAGCTCGACCGCGTCGCCGACGCGCCGCGCGGCGATCACGCCCTTCGCGCGCGCGAAGTGGTAGGGCAGCTGCTTGACGAAGCCGGCGTCGAGCTGCGCCGCGAAGACGGTCGACGGCCCGTGCGCGTCGAGGACGGCGGCGGGAGCGCGCGCGGTCATTGCGGCGGCGGCGGCGCGGCTTCGCGCTGCGGCGCTGCGGACGCGGGCTCGCGCGGCGGGACGGCCGGCTGGCCGGGCAGCAGCGGCGGGAGCGCCGGGGGCAGCTGGTTGTCGCGCATGCTCGGCAGCGCAATGCGGTCGGGCGGCTGCAGCGCGCTCTGCACCCCGCGGATGTAGTCGTAGCGGTTGCCGGTGAGGGTCGCGGTCATGGTGTCGTCGCGCAGCACCACCGGGCGCAGGAACACCATCAGGTTGATCTTCTCGCGCCGCCGGGTGTCGTAGCGGAACAGCGTGCCGAGCACCGGGATGTCGCCGAGCACCGGGACCGCCTCCTTGCCGGTCTGCACGTCGTCGGAGATCAGCCCGCCGAGCACGATGATCTGGCCGTCGTCCACCACCACGTTCGACTCGATCGAGCGCTTGTTGAGGATGATCCCCTGCGCGCTCTGCGCGTTGAAGATGCTCGAGACCTCCTGGTAGATCTGCATGCGCACCGTGCCGCCCTCGGCGATCTGCGGGCGGATGCGCAGCGCGACGCCGATGTCGCGGCGGTCGACGGTCTGGAAGGGGTTCACCACGCCGCCGCCGGCGCCGGCGAGCGTGAAGCTGCCGGTGACGATCGGGATGTTCTGCCCGACCTGGATGCGCGCCTCCTCGTTGTCGAGCGTGAGCAGCTGCGGCGTGGAGAGGATGTTCGCGGTGGAGTCCTTGTCGAGCGCGCGCACCAGCGCCGCGAGGTTCAGGATCTCCAACCCGCCGAAGGTGATGCGGCCGCGGATCAGGCCGAGGCTCAGGCCCTGGCCGATCGAGGTCGGGTTCTGCGCGATCTGCCCGATGTTCGAGCCGGGCGTCGCGTTGAAGTTCTGGATCCCGAATCCCTGCGTGGCATTGGTGTTCCCGTTGGGCAGCGCCTGCCACTGGATGCCGAACTCGCCGGACTTGCTGGCGGCGATCTCGACGATCAGCGCCTCGACGAACACCTGCGCGCGGCGCGCGTCGAGCTTGTCGATCACGCTGCGCAGCGAGTTGTACACCGCATCGGGCGCGATGATGACGAGCGAGTTGGTCTCCTGGTGCGCCTGGATCGAGGCGGTGGTGAGCGCGCCGGCAGCGGCCGCGGCGCCCGGGGACGGCGCCGCCGCGGTCGCCGCCGCGGGCGCCGCCTGCGCCACCTGCACCGGGGCGCCGAGCCCGGTCGTCCCGCCGAAGCCGGCCGGCGTCGCCGGACCGAGCGGCGTGGAGGTGCGCTGCGCGACCGGCTGCCCCGAGATCATGGCGCGCAGCGACTCGGCGAGGCGCGTCGCCTCGGCGTTCTTGAGATAGACGACGTGGATGTTGCCGCCGGAGGCGCTCGGCACGTCCATGCTCGCGGCCAGCTCGCGGATGCGCTTCGCGAGCGCCGGGTTGTCCGCGCGCACGAGCAGGCTGTTGGTGCGCGGATCGACGGACACCGCCACGCGCGGCCCCGCGCCGGGCGCGGCGGCCTGCGAGGCCTCGGGAACGAGCCGCTGCACCGCCTGGCCGACGTCCACCGCCGCGGCGAAGCGCAGCTTGACGGTGGCGAGCTCGGAGGCGCCCGGCTGGTCGACCGTGCCGATCACCTTGCGGATGCGCTCGAGGTTGGATGCGTAGTCGGTCACGACCAGCATGTTGGAGGCGGGGAACGCATTGATCACGTTGTTCGGCGCCACCAGCGGCCGCAGCACCGGCACCATCTGCGCGGCCGACTCGTACTGGAGGTGGAACACCTCGGTCACGATCTGGTCGCCGCGGGCGCGGCGCGGGTCGCGCGCCGAGCCGTAGAACTTCGCGTCCGCCTCCGGCACGACGTGGATCACGCCCAGGTCGCCGCCGACCGCGGCGAAGCCCTGCACGCGCAGCGCGGAGAGCAGGATCGGGAACACCATGTTGCGCGGCACCGGGCGCGGGGCGACGATGCTCACCGTGCCCTGCACGCGCGGATCGATCAGGAAGTTGCGCCCGGTCATCTCGGCCACCGCCTTGATCACGGCGTGGACGTCGGCGCCCACGAAGTTGAGCGTGACGGTGTCGTCGCCGGGCTGCGGCGCGACCGCGACCGGCGCGGCCGGCGCCTGGCCGCGGACCTCTCCCCCCGAGGCTGCGAGCGCGAGGGCGAGCGCGGTGCACAGGCCGTGCGCGATGCGTTGGGTGCTTGTCATCGTGTGCTCCGTTGCAGGCGGTAGTTGCGGGCGCGCGGGCGGTCAGGGGCGCAGCGCGGTCGCCGCGCTCACCACGATGGGAACGACCGCGCCGCCGCGGACGATCTCGGCGTTCACCGGCGCGAGCACGCTGCGGTCCTTCAGCACGCGCGCGACGTCCGCCTCGCTCGCGACCGGCTGGCCGTTCACCGAGCGCACGACGTCCCCGGGCTGCAGGCCGATGCGCTCGAGCAGGCTGCCGGGCGGGACCGAAGACACCACGAGCCCCTGGACGCTGCCCTGGGGCGCGGGCGGCTTCGGCGACGCGGGCGGCCGCGGCGAGGCGGGCGTCGCCGGCGCCGGCTCGGTCGGCACGTCGCCGACCGGCGCGTATGGCTCGGGCCGCTGGAAGCGCGCGCCGGGGCCGGAGCGCTGCGGCTGGGGGGCGGGTGCGGCGCCCGGGGCGGGTGCCGGCGGCGTCGACGCCGGCGCTGCGGCAGGCGGGGGAGGCGCCGGGCGCGGCACGGCCTGCGCGAGAACCGCGCGTTCCTCGAGGTTGACGCGCTCGAACACGCCGTTGCGCCTGAGGACGATGTGGCGCGCGTGCACCGACTCGAGCGCGACACCCGGCGCGATCTCGGCGCCGACGCCTGCCGCCTGGTCGCGCCCGCCGGTGTTCACGATCGCGTAACCGGGCGCGCCCGCGTTGCCGGCGAACACCCCGCGCAGCTTCACGTTGAGCGTGCTGACCGCGATGCCCCCCGCGGTCGCCGCGTCGCCGAAGACGTGCGCGTCGGCGACCGCCTGAGTGGCCGCGGCGATCGTGACGCCCGCGCGCTGCGGCGAGCCCGGCACGAGCGGCGGCGTGGTGAAGTACACGAACCAGCCGGCCCCGAGCCACGCGCCGAGCGCGAGCGCCGCCGCGAGCGCCGCGGCCGGGCTCGCGCGCCGGAGCAGCGCGCCGAGCCGGCCGTTGCGGATCCCCTGCAGCATTCCCTGCGCGTTCATCCCGCCACCCCCGTTCGCAGAATCAGCGTCTCGACGTGCACGCGCCCGCGCTCCGGCGCCGCGCGCACGACGAGGGTCTCGACCGCGTGGCCGTGCTGCGCCCCGAGCTCGCCGAGCAGGCGCACGAGCGCGTCGAACGCCACCGGCTTCACCGCCACCTGCACGCGGCCCTCGCCGAGGGCGCTCACCGCGCCGATCGCCTCGCCCAGCCCGAGCGCGGCCGCGGCGGCGCCGATCGCCGCCTCCGGCGTGACGGGCGCGCCGCGCGCGCGCGCCGCGCTGCGCAGCCGCTCGACCTCGGCGCCCTGGGCCGCGACCACGCGCGCCTGCGCACGCAGCTGCGGCAGCGCGGTCGCGAGGCGCGCGCGGTCGCGCGCGATCGGCTCCCAGACGTACGCCCAGAGCGCGGCGACGACGAGCACGCCGAGCCCGACCGCGAGCACCAGCCGCTCGCGCGGTTCGCGCGCGCGCCACAGGTCGCGCAATGCCTGCACGTCAGCGCTCCTCCGCGGTGACGCGCACGGTGGCGACCGCGCCGCCCGCGCCGCCGGTGACGCGCTCGATGCGCGCGGCGAGACCGCCCGCCTGCATCCGCGCCGCGAGGGCCGCGCGCGAGTCGCCGGCGGGCAGCGCGAGCTCGAGCTCGAGCTGCCCGCGCTCGTACTTGAGCGACTGCGCGCGCACGTTCGCGGACTGCAGCGCCGGCGCGAGGCGTGCGAGCATGGGGAGCGCGTCGGCCGGGTCCGGCTCGCCCGCCGCGCGGCGCAGGCCGGCGAGGCCGCGCTGCATCTGCAGCGCGGGGTCGACGACGGTGCGCGCGTCCGGGAACGCCTTGCGGTAGGCGGCCTCGGTCGCGGCGCGCAACCCGGCCGCCTCGAAGCGCAGGCGCAGCCAGTCGCCCGCCGTGAGCAGGCCGTGGGCGCCGAGCACGATGCCGGCGACGAGCGCCGCGGGGCGCAGCCGCGCGAGCCAGCCGCCTTCGGCCAGCATGGGCGCGGCGCCCTCGGCCGCGAGGTCGGCGGTCGCGATCCGGCGCGCGTCGACCGACTCGGGCTGCCATGCGCCCCCCGCCGTCACCGGGACGTGGAGCGACTCGCTCCAGCGCTCGAGCTCGGGCATGCCGGCGCCGCGCGCGGTGAAGACGCGCACGCCGCGGGGCGCGTCGTCCCGCCCGCGGCGCTCGTCGGCGGCGAGCTTCAGGGCGAGCGGCGGCCGGCCGTCGAGCGCGGCGTCGAGCGCGATCGCCTCCGCGCCGTCGAGCACCGCGAAGCCGCCCGTCCCGTGCCAGACGACGCTCCATGCGCCCGGTTCGACCGGGACGAGCGCACTCTCCGCGATGACGCGGTCGGGGTCGGACCCTGCGGCCGCGAGCGCGGCGAGCGCGTCGTCGAGCCAGCGGCGATCGAGCACCGCGACCAGCCACTCGCCGCCGCCGCCGGGACGCACGAGCGCGGTGCGCACGCTCTCGGGCGCGGGCGCGATCGCGTCCTCGATCGCGAACGGCGCGAGCCGCGCGAGCTTCGCCGCCGGCCCGCGCGGCAGGCGTGCGCGCGCGAACGCGACGCGCGCGGCCGGCAGCACGAGCGCGATCTCGTCGGCCTCCGGCAGCTCGCGCGCCGCGCACACGCCGTCGTCCGCGCGCGCGCCCCGGCGCCGCGACCAGCGCAAGCGCTCGTCCTCCGGCCAGCCCTCCGGAAGGTGGATCTGCAGGTAGGTCTCGGCGCTGCGCTGGGCCATCGGTGGTCAGGGCACGATCTGGGTGAGGGCGACGATGACCGGCTGCCCGCGCTCGCCGCGCTCGATGAGCGCGCGGTAGCCCGCGGCGACGCGCCCGACCCGCACCATCGCCTCGGCGCTGAAGTAGCGGCTCTTCACGTCGATCGGCGCGCTCGCGCCCGCGGCGGACGCGGCACCCGGGAGCGCGCGCGCGAAGTCCTCGGACGCCTGGAACGGCGCCTGCGCGCGGCGCGCGACGAGCTGCGCGGCGTCGGCGGCCGACAGGGCGGGCACGAGCGCCGCGAGCATCGTCGCCGACGCGGTGTTCACGTTCACCGCGGTCTCCTCCGGCAGGGCGGTGAGGTGCGGCGCGAGGCGCGCGAGCGCTTCCGGGGTCATGCCCTTCACCCGCGCGAGCTCGCCGACGTCCGCCAGCGCGCGGTTCGGCGCGCGGTAGGCGGGCTCGCGCCCGAGATAGTCGAGGTCCTCGGCCCCCGCCGGCTGGGTGACCGCGTCGTCGGAGTCGATCCAGTCGACGATGGCATCGGCGAGCGCGGCGGGCAGATCCAGGCGCGCGAGCAGGCGCTGGAGCAGCGCCACGTCGGCGGGGCTGGGCGCGGCGCCGCGCGCGAGGTTGTTGACGTTGAACTTGGCCTGCTCGTCCGCGATGGCGCCGGTGAGCGTGGCGCCCTCGGCCGGGATGGCGGGCAGGCGGTGCGCCCACGGCTCGTTCAGGTGGTCGAGCGCGGGATCGTCGGCGGCGAGGATCGTCGCCGCCCACTGCGTCGCCGCGCGCGCGACCGCGTCGGCTTGCGCGCGCGCCACGAGGTTCTCGACCTGGCGCAGCCACAGCGACTCCGCCCACAGCAGGTAGGTCGCGGTGCTCGCGGCGAGGGCGACCACCAGCATGGCGAGGACCACGGCGACGCCCCGCTGACGGTGCGCGCGACTCATGGCTGCGGCTGCCTGGTCGCGGTCGGCAGGAGGCGCACGATGCGCTCGCCGGAGGCGAGCGTGAGCGTCACCTCGACCCCGGCCGGAACCGCCTTCTGCGCGGACGCCGCGCCCGGCGGCGGCCAGCGCGACTGCCACTGCCCGCGGCGGTCGAGGAAGCGCACTGCCATCGAGCTGACGTCGCGCAGGGCCGCGATCACCACGGGCTCGGTGCGCGGGCCCTGGTCGAGGACGGTCCACGCGAGCAGCTCCACCGTGCCGCCGCGCATCCGGTAGCCGAGCCGGCGCGGCGGCTCGGCGGCGCCCGGGTCGGGGGCGAAACCGGTGCGCGTCAGGACGAGCAGGCCCTCGTGCGCGCGCACCGGAACCGGGGTTCCGGCGAACGCCGGCGCCACCGCGTCGCCGCTGTCGCGCACCGGCCGCGGCAGGGCGGTGGCGACGTCCTGCTCGAGCCGGGCGAAGAAGAGCGCCACCTCGCGCCACTTGCGGTTCTCGCGCTCGATGTGGCCGCGGCTGTCCAGCACCACCGCGAGCGCGCGGTAGGCGAGGCCGGAGAGGAGCGCGAAGACGGCGAGCGCGACCAGCAGCTCGATCAGGGTGAAAGCGCGGGCGCGCCGGCGCACGTCAGTCGCTCCTCGCGGCGAATCCGACCAGCGTCGCCAGCGCGCGCTCGGGCGCGCGCGGGCCGTACACCGCGACCTCGACGCGCCGGAAGCGCGGATTGGGGGTGGCGGTGACCGTCTCGCGCCACGCGAACGCGACGCCGCCCTGCTCGGCGTTGCCGGCGCGGGTGCCGACCTCGGGCCACAGCGGCCGCGCGGCGTACTCGGCGACGCGGTTCTGCGCCACCCACGTCGCCAGCAGGCGCTCGCGCAGCTCGAGCGTGCCGTCGGCGGCGAGCGTCGCCGAACGCAGCGCCGCGGCGAGCGCGACCGCGAGGATCGCGAGCGCGACCAGCACCTCGATCAGCGTGAATCCGCGCCTGGACCGCATCGCCCGTCCTAGCGGTCGTCCTCGACCACCGGCCGGCCGCGGCCGTCGGAGCTGACCCGCACGCGGTGGTCCGCCAGCGCGAGGGTGATGCGGAACGGTGCGCTCGCGCCGGTCGGCTGGAGCACGATCGCCGGCGCCGCGTTGGTGGTGCGCTCCGGGGTCTCGACCGCCGCGAGCTCGACGCCCGCCGCGAACGCGCGCGCGCGCAGCGCGGCGTCGCTGTCGACCGCGCGCCACACCCGGTCCGGGTCGCGCCGCACGAAGCGGTAGCCGTTCGCGTCGGGCTGCCAGGCGATGGCCGCGCCGGTGACGATCGCCTCGTCGTGCGCGTGCCCGAGCACCGCCGCGAGGCGCGTCGCCTCCTCGCGCAGGCTCTGGCGCCGGTCGGGCGCGACGCGCACCGCCACGAGCGACGCGAGCACCGCCAGGATGACCACGACGACCAGCACCTCGAGCAGCGTGAAGCCCGGGGCCGGTCGGGTGGCGGCGGTCGTGGCGTGCATCCGGTCCGCGTCGGTCAGTGGTAGAGGTCGGCGTTGTTGCCCTCGCCGCCGGGCTCGCCGTCGGCGCCGAGGCTGAACACGTCGATCTCGCTGCGCAGCCCGGGATTGAGGTAGCGGTACTCGCGGCCCCAGGGATCCTTGGGCAGGCGGTCGAGGTAGCCGCCCTGCTTCCAGTTGGCCGGCTGCGGCAGCGTGGTCGGCCGCTGCACGAGGGCGGCGAGCCCCTGCTCGGTGGTCGGGTACGCGGTGTTGTCCAGGCGGTAGAGCTTGAGCGCCTGCGTGATCGCGGCGATGTCGGCGCGCGCGGCGACCGCGCGCGCCTCGTCGGGCCGGCTCATGACCTTGGGCACGATGATGGCGGCGAGGAGGCCGAGGATGACCACCACGACCATGACCTCGATGAGCGTGAACCCCCGTTGTCGCAGCACGCGTCGCCCCGGCCGGTCAGGCCATGAAGCCGAGGTCGCGCGCCGGGAAGCGCGCGATGTTCGGCACCACCGCCGGGATGTCCGCATCCGGCACGCCGAACCACTTCGCCAGCGTCGCCGCGTACTGGTCGACCGCGGTGGTGGGGATCCAGCGGCCGTCGCGGTCGGTGTCGTCGGGGCCGCCGAGCGCCTGGTTCGGGAACGTGCCGTAGGTCTGCCCGCCGCGCACCGCGCCGCCGATCACGATGTGGTGGTTGCCCCAGGCGTGGTCCGAGCCGCCGTCGTTCACGCGCAGCGTGCGCCCGAAGTCGGAGAGCGTGAACAGCGTCACCTGGTCCTGCATGCCGAGCGCCACCAGCGCGTTGTAGAACGCGCGCAGCGCCGGGCCGAGCTCGTTGAAGCGGTTGCCCTGGTCGGCGAGCTGGTTCTGGTGGTTGTCGTAGCCGCCGGCCTGCGCGAAGAAGATCTGGCGGCGCAGGCCGAGCGTGGCGCGCCCCTCGATCATCTTGGCCACCGCGAAGAGCTGGCGCGAGAGTCCGGAATTGAGGCCCTGGAAGGACGGCGCGGCCGCGGAGGAACCGTTGTTGATGACGGTGTTGAGCGCGGCGCTCGCGTTGACCGCGCTCGAGATCACGTCGCCCGCCGCGCGCACCTGCTGGTTCTGGCGGTCGAGGGCGAACAGCGCCTGCAGCGCGGTGCGACGCGCCTGCTGCTGCGCGGCGTTGCCCCCGCTCGTCATGAGCCCGAAGTTCCCGCCGGTCGGTACGGAATAGGCCGAGACGGTCTGGCCCCGGAGGAAGATGTCGTTGCCGCCGACCGAGATGTTCATCGGCACCGCGGCGCCGGCGTTCAGGACCTGCACCCGGTCGGCGAGGCGGCCGCCCCAGCCGAGCGTGGCCTGGTTGTTCGGGACCGCCGACTGGTTCTGCTCCTGCTGGTCGTCGTGCGAGAACAGGTTCTGCGGCCGCGTGGAACGGTTGGACTGGTACTGCGCGCGGGTGATCGGCTGGACCAGCGGGCCGGTGTTGAGCATCAGCGCCATGTCGCCGTTCGTCCACACCTGCTGGAGCGGGGCGAGGTTCGCGTGCAGCCCGAAGCGGGTGCCGGTCGCCTGGGCGAGCGGCACGAGGCTCGCCTGCGGCAGCGCG
>WBZO01001748.1_pt1 | contig 26449 bp, 20 predicted proteins | sample 5204261 | NCBI WGS metagenome assembly WBZO01 (sample SAMN12412400, study PRJNA552823) | activated sludge metagenome | isolation source: activated sludge from anammox sidestream of wastewater treatment plant... | place: USA: North Carolina | collected 2017-09
AAAAAAGTGCTGCTTAATCAGTTGATTGAAGCCCCAGAAGGCGGAATGTCGGACGTCCGACAATAGGGGAAACTGCTCGCTTGTAGTCACACGGGCTCTTGCCCGACACCTTTTTCCTCACCGGTTCGGGCTGTCTACGTGCGATTGAACACGGCCAAATGAAATTGGAAAAAAAGGATGGAAATGACGGAGGTAATCACGAATTCTGATTTAAACAAAGAGTACGAGAATGATAGTGTCTGTCGCATTCTGGCACTGGACGGAGGAGGAGCTAAGGGATTCTACACTTTAGGAGTACTGAAAGAAATAGAAAGCATGATTAAGTGTCCGCTGTATAAGCGATTTAATCTTGTGTTTGGCACGAGTACGGGCGGAATAATCGCATCACTCATCGGGCTAGGATACGAAGTTGATCAAATACATGAAATTTACAGAAAGCATGTGCCGAGCGTCATGGGATCGAAATCACCAGGCGCAAGATCAGCATCATTGGCCAGACTGACAGACGAAGTGTTCGGAAACAAAATGTTCACGGACATGAAAACGGGAATAGGAATTGTGGCTACGAAGTGGCTAATCGAACGTCCAATGATATTCAAGGGCAGTGTCGAGCAAGCTCATGGACGGAAAGGAACTTTTGTTGCGGGATTTGGTGTCAGGATAGCGGACGCCGTACAAGCGTCTTGTTCTGCCTACCCATTTTTCCACCGAAAAGTGGTCACAACAAATATGGGTGACGTAATTGAGCTTATCGATGGAGGCTACTGCGCTAATAACCCAACGCTTTATGCAATTGCTGACGCAGTGGCGGCGCTTCAAAAGGAGCGTAAGGACATTCGGGTTGTAAACGTTGGAGTAGGAGTATATCCCGATCCGAAGCCAAGTTTTAGAATGTGGTTCGCGAAAAGATATTTCATTAGCGTTCAGCTATTACAGAAAACCTTAGAAATTAATACACATTCGATGGCTCAACTTCGGGAGGTACTTTTCAAAGACGTTCCCACTGTTCGGATTAGTGACACCTTCGAGCAACCAGAGATGGCGACTGATTTGTTGGAACACGATTTGGTGAAGCTGAATGTATTGCGTCAACGTGGCCGTGAATCATTCGCGTCGCATGAAACACAACTTAAAGATTTCCTATTGTGAAATGAGTAATCGGCTTGGCAATTCCTGAATCCCAGCTTGATACTTGGTCACACCAAGGGTCGGTGACGCAGTCAAGCACCACGTATAATTCTATCAAAGGCGTGTTGGAAGCGACAAATACACCGTACTCGGGGAAGAGCTATTGCGTCTTCCTTCAAGGATCCTATGGGAACGATACGAACATTTATGCCGAAAGTGACGTCGACATTGTAATTAGGCTAGATGATTGCTTTCATCGCGATCTGGAGAGATTATCTCAAGACGAAAAGGATGCATATAAAGAGGCATTTAGTGATGCTACGTATACATATACCGACTTCAAGAAAGATGTTCTCAAGGTACTAACGGACAAATATAACAGCGACGTCAAGGTGGGAGATAAGGCAATCGCTATTGTTGGCAGTGGCAATCGACGGAAGGCAGATGTGATAGTGGCTACGCAATTCCGCCGGTACTACAAATTCAAGAGTATGAGAGATCAATCTTACGAAGAGGGAATTGCTTTTTTCAACGCGGCTGGTGAAAGAATCGAAAACTTCCCAAAACAACATTCAGTGAATCTAACGAGCAAACACCAAAGCACTAAACAATGGTTGAAGCCAATGGTGCGAATCCTGAAAAACATGCGTGGAAAGCTTGTAGATGAGAGTAAAATCTCTGCGGGGGTCGCGCCTTCATACTACCTCGAGGGCCTTCTTTACAACGTCCCCGATACGAAGTTCAAGGATAGCTTTGCGGACTGTTTCATTAATGCGATAAATTGGATTCAGCAAGAAGCGGACAAGAGTAAGCTGGTGTGTGCTAACGAGCAGTATTACCTGCTTAGGGACAACCTTCATACTTGCTGGCCGAAAGCAAACTGCGAAAAGTTTCTTGATGCTGTAATTGAGCTTTGGAATGGCTGGTAATCCAAGGCATAAGAATATTCCCTTCTGACAAACTCCAATTTAGACAAATCTGCACAGAAAGTATCTTACGTCTCAATTCTCATGTTAAATAAGTCCCACGAGCCACGCGGCTCGTTGTTGTCAGTAACGTAAACTTGTTTCTGACGTCACCATAGTTGGGAGCCGACACCCGGTAAAATCGATTTAACCAATCGGTCTAAGGGGATGGTTTTATCAACCATCATGTCGGCACCCGTAGAGCCGGATGCCATGAGAGTGGCTCGTCCGGTTCGAGGGAGGCTTGCTGGAGTAATCCTCATCATTTGAGACTAATCCCAGCATTCTATCCCATATTTTTCGCTCAGATAGGAGAGCGGGCGACCGGGACAAACTTGAGATTCGTTCTCAAGCCTTGGTGGTCAAAGGCGGTGATGCGTTCTAAATGTCGGACATCCGACATGTACGAAGGCTAATCCCCCCACGGGGTTCGGACCATAGTCACTTTAGTGACAATTCGGGTGAGAGTCTCGACAGGTTCGTTCAACGTAGGCCAGCGCGTGGAGTTTACTTGTGGCGACACAAGTAACCGGGTCAATGATACGGCTCGGCGATGGGTCTAAATAACCCACGGCGAAAAGCTCAAGCGTGAAAGGGGCATTAAGCTCTTGCTGGTAAGTGCATTTGGAGACGGTGCCGAACGACGAATGGTTTTGGCTTATGGGTAAGGGGAAGCTTCTGTTTTCTATCCCCTGAAATCGTGCAGCAATGCGCGGAAACTATGCCTTGGCGGGAGCCTTGGACATGGAGCCATAAATCTGAGGCGTAACAGCCTCTAGCGACGTGACCAAATGCGGGAAGACCCCCAATAACCGGGGAAGGACTTTAGCTGCCGGATTGATACCCGGTGCCTGTTACATCGAGCAGGTGATTCAAAGGCTGGAGTCTGGGAGAGTGCCTCAATTAGAAGAGACCTGGCGGTCTGCGGTGTCACTGCAAGGCAGTGGTGACCCGTCTGAGTTCCTTTGGTGGTTCTTAGGAACGATTACAGCGACGAAAGAGGCGACGGGTACCCAAATACCCAACTAGGTGACGGACTGGCTCTGAGGGCAAATTTGAAGCCCTCAGAGCGGTTTCCGTGGAAGGATGAAACGTGGCCATAAGAGGCTCTATCGGGAGGTAGACCGTCTTCTGGCGGCGGAATGACGACAGACACTTGGCGTGTACCTAGTGTCTGTCAGAGGTTTCAAACGCGCTACGCCTATGTATTGGACTGGGGCGAACTGGGAAAACAGTTTGCCCGGGCCGGGAATGCGTGGCGCGCTTAAGAGGTTACGAAAAAGGCGTAAGGGTTTTTCGTGAGGTTTTGCGGCCGGTTCAACCGTTCGTCAAAGGATTTGCGAAAGGCAAAGGCTTTGTGGGTTTGTGCCAATTGAAACAACCCTCTTCCTTCCGCGCATAACGGTGTTGTGTACAACTGTGAAGCATCAAGTATCGAGGCCTTCGTCCAGCAATTGGCGGTGAGCTACATCGGTAGCGGGTACTGGTTCTATGTCACCGGTCAGGTCCCCGAGCGCAAAGCGCCGGAGTTGGTAGACCAAAAGATGCTCAAGAAATACAACGTGGGAATTTCCAAGTGGGCAAGAGCGAGAAGAAAACAGACCGGCCTTGCCAACGTACATTATCTCCGACTCGGACGCTTTTTTGTGCTGATAGCGACAAGGGGGAAACACTCTTTCTTTGAAGAGCATTCCGATTTTAAGGATGTCCGGCGGGACCCAATAAAATTTGCGGGGTATAGTATAAGCTACAAACTTGGTGTCGACCAGAAGTGGCATTCATCGGTACGAATCCATCCGGATGAATACCGAAAGCTAAAGGCTCATCTTCTGTCGTTGGCCTGCTGCCGGTCGGTGGAAAACCTCTCGGTCGAGTTTAGAAAAGTCCGGTTTGAGCCATATGCGCCGGTAAGGCGTCAGCTTCTAAACATCCTTCGCGCAGTAAATCGTGAAAGACACGCAGCGGGCTTTGAACCGGTGCATTATTCTGCGCTTCGTCTTAGCCGTCGTGGAGTGAAAGTTTTCTCTGAAGATGTGAAGAAAGCTGCCTGAGGAACCTAGATTGTGATTGCATAAAACGGGCAAGTTTCTATATTACTCATGTAACGCAAAATACTCCTTTCCGCTTTGCGGAAATAGGGAAGGCCGCCTGAACCTGAGGCGGCCTTTGTATTTTCGTTAAGAATGTCGGACGTCCGACAATGAACTAGTATTCGAGTTCAGCCCCATCAGAGAGGTTCTTCTGGAGGTCGTCGTTGTTACAGAAGCGTCGGTTGAATTCCTTGTTGAATTCAGGAGTTCCAAGGGTACCGTCCGCTTTAGCTTTTTCAAAGAACTCGGCAACCGAAGGGTCTGGTGGATTTTTGGCGTTTCGCCCTTCGAGTTTCTTCCGGTGTTCGTCATCACTTTTTTGCAAATAGAAAAGTGCGTCGTGAATAACATCTTTGGGTGAAACGTAAAACTCGTCTTCCATCTTCTTCTGAATGAACTGGAAGTCATCCGGGCCGATTAGAACTTCAATATCATCACCGGAGTCTGAATTTTTGACGGTGTCGAAATCAAACTTTGCAGCTAACCCAAGAAGTTTGCCGGTTGATTTTTTGTCAGCCTTGTTGTCAAGCGCACGCCAGTATGGTTCTTGGTCGGATTTATTTTCATCGTCAGATTGCATGGGTACAATATCGCGGCTAGGGAGCGATTTTCCAAGGCGATTTTGAGAAAGTGATATGGGGGAGATCAACGCTCCATTAGTTCATCAACCGATCTGACTACCTCGTATTTCGCGGGGTTCTCTCCTACTTGAAGGGATTTGAAATGAGCCTTTCCACACTCAATTTTGGCGCTTTCTTTGTCGCGGAGGTCGTCGGTAAAGAGGGTACTCTTGGTCTCGACAACAAAATAGAGGCGCTCTGTGCCGTCTTTGTCGATTAGCACTGCCCAGTCGGGGTTGTATGAGCCCAAAGGGGTGGGAATCTTGAACCAGCCGGGGAGTTTGGCATAGACCTTCACGGCTTCGTTCTTCTCCAGCTGCTCCGCGAAAGTGCGCTCGACTCCTTGGTCGTAAACGACATACTCGTAGACGGACCTTTCTACTGCCAGCATGTTCTTAAGGTAGCCCGTCAGTTCTTCTTGTTCAAAGAGTTCCTGTGCGTAGTAGTACTCATCTCCAAGCCGTTGATATTTGATCCCATCGACCAATGCAAGGCGTTTGGTGCGGTTGATTGATTCGGATGCGAGTTCGATAAACTGCTGAGGGTTCTTCTTGAAATCGTCAAGGCGCTTGCTCTCAATGAGGATTCGAACGAGGCTTCGGCGGGTAAGTTGAGTTTTGTCCTGAAGGTCAGTAAGCAAATCGGGGAGTTCGATATCTGTCTCATCTATGGCAACGGGCGCTGCAGTAGAAGTCTCAGTCGCGATTACTCCTCCCTTACCGATCGCGAGATCTGCTTTGCGAATTTGCACGCGGGTCTTGCTTACAGGAGGACATTCTTGAATTGTTCCAGCGCAATCAGCCAGGAGCTTCTCGTTATCAAACTGTACACGATAAGTAGTCTTGTGCTTAATACGGTTCCAGAGAGATTGGAATTCTTCACTGTGCAACACGGCCTGCCGCGTTTTCACCTGCTTACGCTCATCGGCGTTCTTGATATCCAATTTGCCAGCAAGTTTGCGAAGGATTTCCTTTACTTGGGGGAGTTGAGCTTGAAACGCTTCAGGGAGTTGGAACGTGCCGTCGCTGATCGAAGTCCTGAGGTGATCCTGTACCTTGCCTCGGGCGTCGACGTAGCCCGTTTCCTTGAGGTGTGTCCAGATAGCTTCTGATTGTGAAACTCCGAGCGAAGTTGTGTTGCCCTTGCCGTCCATAACTGGGATTGTGGCAAACTGATGTTTCTCGACAATCCCAAATCGGATGCCGGTATCCTCTTCGATTTCTTTCTGCAGATTCTCAGCGAACTGCTCGTAGCCTTCCGTGGCAATGACGGTGAGTGTGTTGATGTCGAAACCGCGCAGACGTTCCCCCTCTTGGTTGACGCAGAGGCGCAAGCCACGACCGATAGTTTGTCGGCGCTCGCGCTCTGAGCCCATCTCGCGAAGCGCGCAGATCTGAAAGACGTTTGGGTTATCCCACCCTTCCCGAAGAGCGGAGTGAGAAAAAATGAATTTCAACTTCGTTTCAAAAGTAAGTAAGCGTTCCTTGTCGCGCATGATCAGACTGTAGGCACGCTCCGCGTTATCGCGATTGCCTTGGTTATTCTCCTCTGTGTCAGTCCAGGTACCCTTCTTATCAATTGAAAAATAGCCCTCATGGACTTCAGTCGCGTCACTCTCAAGGTCGACTTCCTTGAAAAGCGTATTGTAGTCAGGATGTTTGGCCAAGCGGCGATATTCTTCCTCGAACATTAGAGCGTATTTGCCCTTTTGGGGTTGGCCGTCAGAATTGTACGCGCGGTAATGTTCGACGGCGTCGATAAAGAAGAGACTTAGCACTTTGATCCCCTGTGGGCGCAAGCGCAATTCCTTGTCCAAGTGCTCCTTGATAGTTCGACGGATCATCTGTCGCTTCAAAGCATCGGCGTCGATGTCACCTATGGCCTGTCCGGGTTGTAGCCAATGCTCACCGCCGGGCACTTTCACTTCCATCAGTTCGCTGCCCTTTCCGACACGAATCTCGCCAATTCGGCAATTGGCATAGATTGCACGGACCGTTACTTGCTCAAGGTCGTCGCCATCCTGAACATTGACTTCCTTTCGTATCACGCTCCTGCCTTGCTGAACGTCCAGTTCGACACGTGCGCTGATGAGACCGCGTTTATTACTTGTTCCGATAAGCCGGACAAAGGCTTTGTTGTGCCCGCCTTCAACTTCAAGCGAAGCGACTTCGATCTGTTTGACAAGTTTTCGCTCATAGGCATCGACGGCATCGAGCCGATAGACCATGTGATGCTTCTCGGCGTGTGTCGCGGAATAGCGCAAAGTACAAAGCGGGTTCATGGCTCCCAGGGCTTCCTTCCCTCGCCCTTCAAGACCTCCATCGACACTTTGCGGTTCGTCAACGATAAGAATAGGCTTCGTGGCCTTGATAAGGTCGATTGGCTTTTCGCCGCCGGTCTTCTCGCTGTCCTTGTAGAGGTTGTTCACGTCCTTCTTGTTTATTGCGCCAACCGTCACAACCATGATCTGAATAGTAGAGCTGGTGGCGAAGTTACGGACTTGGCCAAGTTTGATGGAGTCATAGAGAAAGAACTCGAAGGGGGTGTTGGCGTAGAGGCTTCGGAAGTGTTCTTCGGTAATTTGGAGAGTCTTGTATACGCCTTCCTTGATGGCTACGGAGGGAACGATAATGACGAACTTCGTGAAGCCAAACCGTCGGTTCAACTCGAATATGGTGCGCAAATAAACATAGGTTTTCCCGGTTCCAGTCTCCATCTCGACCGTGAAATCTCCTGAGGCAAGCGATGTGGATGGTTTCAAGCCATTCCGGAGCTGAATATCACTGAGATTGCGAACAAGTTCGTCGTCCAAAAGATGTAAGCGGTTGCCAATTCCAAGGTCGTTTTGAGCAAAAGACAGAGTTTGCTGGGCTGATAAAGCATCGCGCGTAACAGTAAACTCAGTGCGAGATATCTCCTGCCCCCGGAAGAGGTCGCAAACGGCTTCGATGGCCTGGTGCTGGTAATCGAGGTCGGGCTCGAAATGGAGTTTCATGGCTAAAGGCTCCTGACGTTCGTGAGCCCGTACTGCTGAAGAATGGCTGAAATGTTAGTCTTGGCGACATCATCAGTGAAAGCGCTGTCGCGGAAAACGATTTGGGTGTCACCGGCTGGTGTCATTTGTTTATGCCACTCCACCATACCAAGTGCCAAGGGCTCCACCTCGGCAGCAGTTATGTTCGGAGCAAGACACACCAGAAGCGTGCCAGCACCAATACTGTGAACAGTCTTTCCGGCAATGGTCCTTTGCTCAATAGGCACAGTGAGGTCAAGGCCTAGCTTAAGAAGTAGTTCAAAAAGAATGTCTTGCTCGGTACGGTCGGTTTTTAAGTGCTCAACGGAATCCTGGAGCGTTTGCGGTAAGTCATCGCGGTTTGGTTCCCATGCTTGAATATTGCTGGAGGCCAGCTTGAATACTCGAAAACCGATATCACCGGAAAACATGGGGTTCTCGTCCCTAATTTTCCTCCCTGCGCGGCGTAGGCGTTCTTTAGTAATTTCGGCGATGGTCTTGTATTGTGGCAAAGTGGTTGGTTCTGGAAGCTGAACCAGAATAAACTTTCGCTTCCTTCCATCGTCTACACATTTTTGCCAAACTGCTTGCCCTGTTGTTCCAGAACCAGCAAAGAAATCCACTATCAATTCATCTTCGTTAGTCGGTGTGCCAGCGATCTGAAGCATGCGACTCACCAGTCGAATTGGTTTAGGGGTTTCGAATTCGACTCGATCCATAAGAGCGTTAAGTTCTTGCTTTGCTTCCTGATTATGACCGACATCCTCGTGTTTCCATAGTGTCAGCGGTACGATTCCTTGTTGAACCTCGGACAAGAACTGCTTAGCCCGAGGGAAATTGTCGCCGCTCTTGCCGAACCAAATTCGGCCTTCGTCCATCATGCGGTTAAGGGTGCCTTGTGCTGGCCCCCATTGCCTGCCTGTAGGAGGATAGTGTTTCTTGCCAGTGGGTGAAGCTATGCAATATGAGTGACCTTGAGCCTTGGTTTTCGATGTCAAGTCACCGCTTGTCCACGGGCCCCTGGGGTCGTTGTCGGGATTTGTGAAAGACGCCATCTGTTCTTCTGTACGAGGCAGAAGACTCGGCCGCCATACCTCCTTATTTCTTGCGTAAAGGAGAATATAGTCATGCGCCTCCGTCAGATAGTCGTCATCGTTTTGCGGAGAGAATTTCTTTTCCCACACAATACAGGCCACGAAGTTCTCTTCGCCAAACACCTCATTACCGATCCGTTTGAGATTATCCACCTCGCTATCATCAATGCTGATGAAGATCACCCCGTCTTCACGAAGTAAGTTTCTCGCCAGCTTGAGTCGCGGATACATCATATTCAGCCAATCGGTATGGAAGCGGCCAGATGACTCCGTATTTGAACTGATCTTCTGCCCGCCTTCGACCTGTCCGGTAAGTTCGAGATAATTCTTGATGCTGTCTTGAAAGTTGTCGGGATAAACAAAGTCCTTACCAGTATTGTATGGAGGGTCGATGTATATGAGCTTCACCTTTCCCGCATAGGATTTCTGGAGGAGCTTCAGGACTTCGAGGTTGTCGCCTTCGATCATCAGATTCTGGGTTGTGTCCCAGTCCACGCTGTCCTCGGGACAAGGACGGAGCGTGCCGGTGCTGGGAGTGAGTGCGAGTTGTCTGGCGCGGCGTTTGCCGTGCCAATTGAGGCCGTACTTCTCTTCGCGCTCCTCAACCTTCCCGCCCAACAATTGCTTGAGCACCTCGAAGTCGATCTTGCCCTCTGTGAAGGCCTCGGGAAACAGTGCTTTGAGCTGCTCGATGTTCTTCTCGATAATATCGGGTGATTTGGATTCGGTATCTTCGGCAGTGATTTTCTTCATCTATATTGATCCTTCAAAGTGTTTGTTCTGTAGCAGCGAGTTCTGATTCAAGCCGTTTGATTTCGAGATTCAACTGTACGCGGCGATTGAGCTGCCGTTCCTTCTCTGCCTGAGAACGCAGCACGGCTATTTCACGTTGTAAGCGGGCGTGCTCATCAAGACTGTCGCGCAAATGAGCAGCACGATCGGCAGAAGCGGGCGAAACAAATGTGCCGGTAATTTTGGCCGCTTCCAATACTGCAATGCAGTCGAGCCAAGCCTGGTAGAGCGAGAACATATCAAGCGTGGGGAGCTTTGAAAGTGCGAGACTGGTCAGAAAGGAAGACTCTTCAGTGGAGGGCGCATCTGGGTTGATTGGAGCGCTGCAGCGCAAGTCTTCTATGACGACCTTCCCCTTCTCTCCTTGTGACCAGCGTTTATGCGCCAGCGAAAATGTAGTCGCCTTGTTATAGTCTGAGACAAGGATGGTGGGATACGGAATAGCGCGGTGAATGAGTTCTATCAAGCGATTTGGTTTTGCAGCCTCTCGGAGAGTGCAGGTGAGGACGGTGATTTCCAGATACTCGCGCACCTCGTCTCGAAAGACCGGAACGCCGATGTTGGTTGGTTTGAGTGCGGCGATCCAAATCAATTCCTCTATGCCGTCTTGAATATACCGTTTGTCTGCTGGGGTGGGTGCTCCTTGCTCCAGCATGAGCTTCTTCGGCACGCGCTGATCAACGCGTGAATCGGTTGGAAGAGCCAGGGCGTCGATAACCGGAGAAAAGCTCATGCGTTCGCATTCTCCGGTAGGATTACGAGGAAAGCGATAACCTCGAAATCGTTAATGCCTTGGAATTCGCCCTTGATGGCATGGGTGCCACCTGGAGTGAACAAACTCTCGACAGCGCGCTCCTCTTTCTTTCCAACTATTGAAGTGACGGCTTTGGCGAGTAAGTCGAGCACTGCGCTCATGTCCTTGCCGTCCTTGGTAGTTCTGTCAAATCGGGCACAAGCTCCGGCGTCGGGCATGTCGCGGCCTATGCAGAGCCTTTTTAATCGATCAAGCACTTGTTTAGCCTGAGCGAACGGAAGCAAGACTACTCCGTTGTCGCTTAAATGAACTAGATAATGGGGAGCCAGGGGATAGCCGGGCTCGATGGCCTTGAGTGCTCCTTCGCCCTCTGCGCGAAGGCAGAAGATTACACCCGGAGCAATGCCAGATTCATCACTGCCCTGAGTGGTGGTTACGGCAAAGGTGCCGTACGGCAGGCTTTCTAACTTCCCAGGGTGGTCTTTTAGGAAGCCTGCGAGATCGATGCGGAAATCGTTGAGAGTCAAATCCGCGATAGAGACTCCGCTACTCAGATCCTCGAGATCGATAACGGCGTCCTGGAGTTTGAGAAGCTGTTTTCGGCGATATTCAAGGTCGTTCATCTGGTTGCCCGATTGGTGCTCGATAATGTTTTCTTCACCGGTGGCGGAAATATCGAGCAAGACCATCTTGCCGCTGACGCGCTGTTCAAGATTGATGTACTCCTCCAGCTCCATATTGGGCCAGAAATTGATCAGCTGAATGCGTTCGTTTGCGGAACCGATACGATCAATGCGTCCGAACCGCTGAATGATGCGCACAGGGTTCCAATGGATGTCGTAATTGACGACGGTGTCGCAGTCCTGAAGGTTTTGTCCTTCGCTTATGCAGTCTGTAGCTATAAGCAGATCAATTTCACCTTCAACGGATAAATCCTCGGGGCGCTCCTTTGAGCGTGGCGAAAACGATGTGATGATGCTTGTGAAGTCTTTTCGAAGATTGGACAGTGTGGTCTGGTTGTGGCCGGCACCAGTGACAAGTGCCGACTCAAGACCGAGCTCTTTCTGTGCCCAGGTAGAAAGTTCGTGGTATAGATATTGGGCCGTATCAGCGAAGGCGGTGAAAACGATTATCTTGCGGTTTGCCGGATTAATGGGCTGATGGCATTTGCGCTCGATGACTTCACGAAGGGCTTTGAGCTTGGCGTCCCGCGCTACCTCTACTTGTCTTGCAGCGGAGAGAAGAGTAGCAAGGCGGTTGCGGTCTTCAATCAGATCTTGTCTCCAGCGGACACGGTCTACGTCCTGCAAGAGGACCTTGACCTTACGTCCTATAAGCAGGCTTTCAAAACTCGAGTCGTCTACGTCCACGTCGTCGATGTCGACTTCTTCAACTGACTCGGCATGCGCCTCAATCTTGGCCAGAGTGTTTTCAACATCGCTCAGCTGTCGTTTGAGTGTAAGAGCAAACGAGGTAACCGAACTTTCCATCCTTTTCAGGACATTGACGCGCAGGAGATGAACAAGGCTTTCTTCTCTATCGACCTGGCGGAAGAAACTCTCCCCGCCTCTAATCTGAGTACTGTATTTGGCGTCGTAAGCGGATTGCTTATGTGGCAGCACGTATCGCAGAGGAGCATACGTCGCAAGAGTAAGGCGGCGGATCTCGTTGTTGATGTCCCTAATTGAACGGAATTCACCGGCAATGTCTACGTCAGGTTTGATGTTTATGGGCTTAAGGCGCTCCGGAAAGCGGCCAGTATCCTGAGTACCGTAGTATTTCTCGATGTGCTTGCGTGAACGCGCGATCGTAAGCAAGTCTAGGAGCTTGAAGTAGTCGAACCCCAGCATGTCCATTAGCCGTGCCGGTCGACGATCTGCGTCTTCCAAGGCGAGCCAGCGATTGAACTGGAGTTGCGCTTGGCGAACTGTCGCCTCGATGCTGGAAATGCCGTGAGTCTCCAGAGCCAGGTCATCTGCTTCGGTGACGAAGGCGATCTGATTCTTCAGGTCTGCGAGCCGATTGTTGACCGGCGTGGCAGAGAGCATGAGGACACGAGTCTTAACTCCCTCCTTAATGATTCGTCGCATTAGGCGGTCGTAGCGGGTCTCACGATCCTTGTGAGTGGCCTTGTTACGGAAATTGTGGGATTCGTCTATCACAACAAGGTCGTAGTTACCCCAACTCACATACGAGAGGTCAATATCTCCAGACATGCCGTCGTCGCGAGAAAGGTCCGTGTGGTTGATCACGTCGTAATTAAATCGGTCAGAGGCGAGAAAATTCCGTCGGTCATTGGCCTTGTAAAGCGTCCAGTTATCTCTAAGGCGCTTTGGTACCAGAACTAGTACGCGATCGTTGCGCAGCTCATAGTACTTGATGATAGCGAGCGCTTCGAAGGTCTTCCCGAGGCCAACGCTGTCGGCAATGATGCAACCGCCAAGGCGTTCCAGCTTGTCGATAGCCCCCACGACGCCGTCACGTTGGAATTTGAAGAGCTTCTTCCAAACAGTAGTATTGCGAATCCCGGTGGCAGATTTTACAATCTGCTCTTCGTCCAATTCTTCTCCCAGATCCTTGAACAGGTGATAGAGCATGAGAAAGTAAATTAGCGAGGGTTCACGGTGGCTAGCGAGTTCCTTGAGCTTTCTTAGCAATTCTTGTTTGGGTTCCGGGGATACGGGAAGGCTGTTCCAGAGTCCAGTGAACCAAGCACCAAGTAAGGCGCATTCCTCCGCGTTCTCTGCCGCTTGAATAAGGCTGAATTGATTCCCTGGGGTAATGCCGAGCCCTTCGGTAGTGAATGGACAGTTACCTGTAATAACGCGGTTTAGAGTAGAATCTTGACCTGTTGCGATTAGTGTAGCCTGTGGAATCGTTTCAAAAACGTTTCTGACTTCTACATTCTTTTCTAACCAAGCGGAGCATTGTTTAGCTAAGTAGCGAGCCGTCAGGAGATTTCTGTATGGGCGGTCAGATGAATTACCAAGGATAGATAGATCGGTGCCTTTTTGATTGGGAAGGACGATTCGGGACTTTGCGAGTTTTGTGAGCAACTCTTGAATTTCCCCAAACGCGAACAATGAGAATTGAGGTGATGCAAGATCTAATGCGTCGTTCGGTGTAAGGCACTTGCGAAGCTCATCTATGACTCTATCGCTGCCTTTGTTCTTGATTAGCTTCATTCTGATAAGGCCTGCAGTGCCGTAAAGATTCAGCTCTTATGTACAAAAGCGCTATTTATGGCATTAAAAAGTAATTCAGCTTTTAATTGGGTTTCCTTCGGAAGCGCTTCGAGGTTCGGCATAGTGCGAATGTCAGCACAAAGGCGCTTTGCGATCGAACCTTTATTGAACATCACCCCTGCAGTCGCGAAAAAAGCTTCAATCCGTTTAACGAGTTGACCGCCTGGTGCGAGCGTAATACTGGCTGTGCCAACGGCTGCGAGCTGTGCGCCGTAAAGAGATTTCACGCGTTCTAAAAAGAAGTCTTCTGGGAATAGGTCCTCGATTGAAAATTCTCGGTTCGTAACGCCAGTCGCCTCTCCAAGGCTGAGCGCACTGGCGCGACGCCCCTTGTATCGCGTAAGCCATTTCTTTAGAAAGTTATCTTTGGCTGCGTTGCCTGCTACATCGGAGTCGTATAAAGCGACGACGTCCAATTCTTGACCGACCATAAAGGTAGCAATGTAGGTAACCTCAGAAGCGCCACCTGCAGGAGTGATAAGGATATCCCCCGATAAGCCTGACTTTCCAGCCCGTGTCAGTAGATTGGACAACGCAGTTATGTACCAATAATCATCGACTCCTTCGACAACGAGATTTTGTTCCGCTACAAGGAAGCTTGTGCGACCACTAATTCCAAGGGCAGCCTGGAGCGTCAGCTTGGCTTCTGGCTGCGTTTGCGTCAGGTCGTCAGTTACAATTGTTCCTTGCTTGGACTCGCTAAGGATGCGAATACGATCTGGCTCTTGCAAATCGATCATGAAGGGCAGATGTGATGAGTAGATGAGCACATTGTCGCTGGCATAAGCCTCTAGTCTCTTGAGGAGGTCGCGTTGTCCCTCAGGGTGAAGGTGGAGACCTGGTTCATCCAGCAGGATAACGCATCCTTTCATTGAGCCGCCCGTTTCGTGCATCAGAAGCAGGTCAAAAGAGAAAAACCATTGAAACCCGCGAGAGCGTTCTTCAAGGCGTATTAGTGCAGAATCTTTCTGATCTTTGACAAACGTGAAAAACTGAGCGCCATCAGCGTTGAATTGGACTTCGTACTTGAGTTGTCCCCAATGGTTTTCAATTCTGCGCGTGAGTGTGGCGGATGCGTCGGAAAGGTCATACTGCCGCTCTTCCCTATCTTGACTTGTTGCGTTTGCAACTTGTTTGTCAAGGTCTAGAAGCGAAAGGGCGAGGATAGTTAGCAGTGTGCGATCTTCGTCTGTAAGTTGCTTTCGGTCTCGCCTTTGTTTGACCTGGTCAAGGTGCGCAGAGCCTTGGAAAGAACGGTACTCATCCATGTAGACAAAGGTGGGAAGATTTTCCACGATAAACTCATGTGCCTTTCTCTGAATTGAGGACTGCTCTTTTAGTGTTTTGGCAACTTGTTTAAGTTTTGGCATTAGCAGGGAGATAAAGTTGTTCTCTTCTTGCTGATGCGGATTCGTTCCAGTCAAACATTGACGAAGGCGCGCCTCGACTTCAGCACAGAATGTATCGAGCTCCGTGAATCTACCCTCAGCCGCCAATCGCCGAGTTTCGGCAAGCTCGTTTTCAGCTGCTGTACGGAAACCTTCTCCTATGTCCTGAGGTAGCATTGGAAGTGTTCCTAATGCTTCATCAATATCGTTGGGGTGAAGCTTGTCGGGGAATGCGCCTTCAGGGAAATCCACTTCAAATCGGCCCGCATAATCCTTTGTGACGCACAGGCGGGTTAGGTCTACCCCATTGAGATTGGATTCCACAGTGAGGTCTTTTAGTTGTTGGGTTTCGGCGGCTGAGAGATGAAATTCGGCGCTGCAAACAACCTGTTCGTCAGAACGTTCATCCCGGCGGCCACGCGGCCATTCGCGCTGAATGTCGTACGGTAACGGATCAAAGGGATTGAACTTATGAAGAGCTTTCAGCAGAGTCGTTTTGCCTGATTCGTTCTTTCCAACCACAACCGTGAGGGGCGTGACCTGGACCCAGTCAGAGTCAATGATACACTTGAACATCTGAATTCTAAATCTAATAAGTTGCATGCCTTATTCTCCCTTTGGTGGACAAACAAGAAAACATATACTGAATTATCATGTCATTACTTCCAACCTAATCAATAATTCGCAAAAAACGACGCTGCCTTTTCTGGGTTATATCCTCGTCTATCATAGAGCTTGGTAGTCGACGGGTCGGCGTGGCCTACCGCTTCCTGAACATCTTCTAGATTGGCCCCATTTTCAAGAGCCGTCGTAATAAATGTCGCTCGCATAGAATGTGCAGAATACCCCCGGTCGACTCCAAGAGCTTTTTTAGCGAACTTGCGAAGAATCCGGTCAATAACATCGGCGTTTAGAAAGCGCCTTTCCGAAAGTTCGGGACTATTCGACTTCACCGGTCGAAAGAGCGGACCTTCGAAGTCCTGGCCGTGGCCGGCAGCTTCGAGATATTCGCGGATTCTCTGTGCAGCGTTCGGATGAATGGCCAACGAATGATCATCTCCCCCCTTTCGTACAAAGCGAAGTGACGGATATCCGGCATTCGTGTGGAGGGAACCGACCTTCAAACTCGCAATCTCGGAACGTCTGCAACCGACTTGAAAACCGATTGATAGAATTGCGCGGTCACGCAGTCCGGAAATTGAATCTGCCTCCGGTGCATCAAGGATGGCTCTGGCTTCCTTTGGCGAGAATGCGGCCGTTGTCCCCTTCTTGCGATTAATCCGCGGCCGCTTGATTTCGCGGACGGGGTTTGAGTCTGCGGCGCGGACGTGCACAAGGTGGTTAAATAAGCTGGAGAGCGCCGCCAAGCGTCGCCGAATGGTCGATGGCTTGGCATTTTGCTCCTTCATCGCGTGTTGCCAAGCGATGACGGCCGCGCGGTCGACTTTCCGTAAGTCCTCGCGGCTCGTGATACCGATTGTCTTGACGAAGTTCGCGACATCTTCCCGGTAAGCCCGGCGCGTCTGTTCGCTTTGCTGTGAAGCAAGCCAGAGTTCTTCCTCGGGTATCGCTGAAAGAAGATTAAGCGAAGTTACAGCGACATTGTGCTTTGATTTCTGAACTGGAGCCGGTAGAGTTCGCTTGCTCATGGCTTTCTCCCTTTAGTGAAAAGCGTGTCGATGTCACGCGAAGAATGCAGGACGCGGACCACTTCGACTCCGTTCTCTTGTGGATTGTAGAAAATGAGAATCTTTGGGAAGTCCGGAATCGGCCACATACGGAGACTTTTTAGTTTGGGATGAAAATACTCACGCATTGCCCCCTTCTCGGGCATTGCTGCAAGCTTAGTGAAAGCCTCTTCAGCGGCTTGGATAAAGCGGAGTTCAAGGTCGAGTGATTCTCCCCCGTAATATTCAGCTATCTCGGCCAAGTCCTTCTTGGCCTGATTAGTCTTATTTACTCTTGGACTTTTTGGCACTCGCTTCCCTGCTCCGGCTCTCAGCTCGCTTCACAGCGGCGGCTCTGAGCTCATCCCAATCGGTTTTGGTCATCTGACCAGCACTACCGCTTTCGATTCCTTCCAGTAAGAGAAGTTCGAGGCGTTCCTGGGCGGCCCGCTTCTGGTGGTCACGAATGAGACTCCGGAAGTACTCACTGACGTTGCCATACGTCCCGCCCTTGATTTGGGCCTCAACGTATTTCTTGAGCTCGTCGGAAAGGGATATGTTGAAACTAGCCATTGGTTATTACCTCCAATACCTAATATCGGCCAAATGGCAATAGATGTCAATAGATTTTATCATTTCCCTTTCCTGCCGGTTCCAACTAAGAACCTGTAAGCCTGCATGATAAACGGGATTATCACGTATAAAATCAACTAAAAACAATGACCTAATTTGGTTGGTCTGAGCGGCGTTGCCACATAAGAATGGCAACCGGATTTCGGTCGACTTCGAGCTCCCAGGTAATCTCGCGACGCCAAAGGTGGACAAAGAGTGGCTGCTCAGAAATTGAAGACGTTTGCCACTTGGCCATGCGAGGTGGCTCAGCCAGATAGGTTCTGTGAAGGTCGTCATACCTCGAGCAGATTTCCGTCTCGTCCTTCAAAATAAAATTGAGTGCTGTTGTCGCCGTGCTCAAGCCCAACTCCCCCGCTACGCTCTGGTGCTCATGGATTGCCCGTTCAACCTCTTGCTCAAGTTCATAGATGGTCTGGTGGCCATGCGCCTCCAAAGGAAGGAGTATGACTCTCCTAAGCTTTTCAAGCGTCGTCTTGTCGGCGCGAAGTGAAAAGAGGGTCTCCCAAGGGAGCACCCGGGCGTCAACTAGCTTGAGATTTGCAACCGTGAGCACTAATCGGCCGTAGCTTTCTTTTTCCCCGAGCAATACTTGGTTTGGAGGAACAAAGGCGGGAGCCTGCCGGTAAGGAATCGACTTTCGAATCTGCTGAAACGATTCCAAAGAAACCTCTCCGGAGAAAAATCGTCCCAGAGACTCGGAGCGGCTGCCAATCCAATCGCGGAGACTTTGGCGAAACATCGGAAACTGTATAGGTCTTTCAAGGATGACTCCGGCCGGAAGCGCAGCCTCCAGTTCGTCGTCGTTTGACATACAATTGGAATGAATCATGAGCCCATAGGGCTCCTGTGCAATCGGGACATTTGTAGGGTTGATTTCTTCGAGGAGTTTCAAGTAATGAACGCGGTCACGGTAGGCTTCCATGAAGCAATCCAGATTCGGACAAATCACCTTGTCGAAATAGAGCATGGCGTTCTTAAGGTCTGTCCAGGCGATTGCTAACGACTCATTCATAGACGAAAAATAAGAATTCCTCCTCTCTTTCCAATCTCTTTTGTGAGTGGCTCGGTTTTTGTGAAATTGCCCAATGCGTTTACAAAAGAAAAGCCGGTGTGAACCGGCTTTTTCGCGAAGTGCGGGAACCGCTCATGCGGCGGCACCCTGTGCGAAAATCCAGCTATGGGCTTGGTCAAGAACCTTGGCCACAAGCGGCAGGTCATTTCGCCTTGATCTCATTCGTGGCACTTACAATTGTTACAAGCATTATCGTTGTCTTTGGAACCCGAATGTTTTTTTGGCCAATTATTCCAAAGCGAGGCAGCCATCAACACTCCGGCTCCCAAGTAATCAATCTCTCTTGGCCCTACAAACCACTTATTTAGGAGAAGACCTGCAACAGCAACACAACCGCAAATTAGAGGAAGAACACCTCTGCGATATTTTGCTCTATATCCAAGGGAAAACAACGACACAGCTAAAAGGATTGCAACCGCGGCAAAATAGTAAGGCCCGGCGATAAATACTCCCAGACCGAGCGAAGACAGCACCCCCGCATAGACGGGAATACAGGCGGGACAAGTAACGCTTGGAAGAAGGGCTGCGGCTACACCAGGAAGGCTGGTGAACACTCGCTTAAGCATTCTTCATAGCTTTCGAGATCGCCGAAATGATCATCTGCTTAGGCGGGGTGCCACTGACACCCTCGATACTCTTATAAAGTCGACAGCGCATGGAATATTGCAATCCAGTTTCATCTGGATATTCAATGTCCCGATCATCGATACGAATAGACGGCGAACCGAGAAACCTCTTTGTCGCGGCCTCCTCATTAGAATGAACCTCAATCCGATTTACGTTGGAGGTAATGTGGAGTTGGTCGAGTGCAGCCATCAAATTTTCCTGCGCACTCTTATGATTCGGGCATTCAGCAAAATATAATAATTCAATCAGCACTTACCTTCCTCCAGTTGTCAGGGTATAGATTAGTGGACAGGCACTGATCGTCTTTGCGTTTGAGCATTTGGTGACAACTTGCCTCAGTGCTTCTTGCAAAAGCGTTAGATTTCGTATTTGTTTATCGATAAACAAAAGTCTCCTCTCAGCTATGACTCGAACTTTTGCGCAACTCACAATGCGCCCATCCGCAATACTGAGCAAATTCTCAATCTCGCTTAGTGTAAAACCCAAATCCTTTGCCTGAGCAATGAATCGAACACGTTGAACATCCGTTTCATTGTAAATTCGATATTTTGAAGGGTTTCGACGTGGCTTGGGCAAAAGCCCTCGCCGCTCGTAAAAGCGGATAGTTTCGCGGTTCACTCCAGCCAGATGAGCCAATACGCCGGAAGTGATTTCCTTTAATGAGGTCATCGTCATATCTAACTCCATACACTAATATACAGGTTGTACCATAGTACAATGTTTCAGCTTGAGAGAAAATATTTTTCTGAATTTCATGTCACTCCATGAAGTAAAAAGGCCGGTTTTCACCGGCCATGAGTTTGCGCGGGAACCGCTTATGCGGCAGCACCCTGTGCGAAAATCCAGCTATGGGCCTGGTCAAGAACCTTCGCCACAAGCGGCAGGTCATTTCGACCGAAGCTGTAACTGGTGCGCCACTGTTCGTTCTCTTTGTAGAGCCGACCGACAGTGACATTGTAGCGAAGCCCTGCGGAAGTCTCAGTCGGCCATATCGCGGCCTTGATTCTTCCGAGTCTGATGCTGTGTGCTGGTTTCTGATTGGTTGTCATTTTCGTTTCTCCTTGTTTGCTGAGAGATTCATTTCTCTCACTCGAAGCAGGAGAAATGAGGGTCGCAGCAAGGAGAAACTTCCGAAGGCGGCCGTTCGGAGCGAAACGGAGCCACTTGTAACAATAGTGACGGAAAGAATTGAGGGCACGGTGTTACGGCGAAGTAAGTGGAGTAGGCTGGCTGTCGGAAAGTGACAAGCAATCTTTCAGCACCAACCGACGAGGGTTAAGACGCGACAAGAGACTGAGCATTGCCTCGGCCCTGTGCCTCGCGGTCACTGTCGCGCACAAAGGAAGTGGTAGCACGCGGAAATTCGGCTACTCTTCTGCGCGGTGTGGAAAGAGTTTCTTGACCTGCTGGATTACGCCGGTTGAGTCGCCGATATTATTGTCCCGCTCATAGCGATGAATAAAGTGAAGGAGGTCTTTATAGAGGTCGCGTTTGTAGCGGTCATAGTACAGTTGCTCAATACTATTGACTGAGACTCCACTGGTTGCAAAGGCAGTGTTTAGGTCTGATAAGTTTACTGTCCCGCGTTTCAACACAGCTTCCGCGAGGAGGTCGACGGCCATTTCCAAGTTACCAGCTTTTTTCTCTCTCCTCTCCTCTTCCTCACGCTGCGGTCGTCGCGCTTCTTCAAGAGCGGCTGCGGATATCTCTTTACACTGCTCATCTGTCAAACCAAGATTGCAGGGTCGGCGATTCTCGCGCTGTCCGCCTTCCCATGGACGTCTCCCAAGCTGGAATTCAAAGTAGTCTGTCGCTGGCTTTTCTATATCGGCATAATCGCAGCTTGTTCCGCGAATGGCCAGGTCATAGGCAATTAGGTAATATGAATTTCGCAACGCTTGCAGTTCCGACTCACTAGGAGGCGATACATCCTGAAGCATCTTGAGCAGCTGCTTTCGTTTGTAGGCCGCCTGAGCAAATCTTGGGTCATCAGAAGCCCCTTCAGTTGTTGAACCGCAACCTGCAATTGCAAGGTAGTAAGACAAAGTCCTCTTGAAGTCGTTTGCGCCTTTTCGCTGATACTGATTGTGGTTAGCCATTTCGTCGTCAACAAGACTTAGTTGCAGTTCTTCGTGGAGGTCTCCCCCAAGCTGGCGGGCAAAAGCATCCTGAATGCGATTCATATCTTCCTGGCATTTCACTTCTCGGTAAGCAAGGAGCGCAAAGAGCGGCTTCTCGAAGTAATTTCGTTCATCCCTTGGTGATGACGTGATAGCTTTCCACAAAAGGGATGCCGATTGCTCAGGGTCAAATACTCGCGGCTTTTTCGGTCGTGGCTTGGACGCCAATTCCTTCATAGCCGAGATTGCAAAACTAGTAAATGAAATGACTTCTTCCTGTGCCGGTCTTAGTGTTGGACTGATTCCGACTAGGTAGTTTCTAACGGAGTCGACGGCGACAAGGTCTTCCTCGGTGACACTGAGATTAGCAAGGTTTCGTTTAGCGATACTCAAAGCATCAGAGCCGCTAAATCCGAGGCTGTTGATTGCATTAGTCAGCACCGAATCAATGGCAAGATACTTTGCCCAGCGAGTTTGAAGCTCGGTGAGACGCTGGAAGTTCTCTTGGTCTTGGTAGTTAGTGACAAGGGACTGGCGGAGCTTGTCTTGGCTGTCCTGCGCTGTCCTAGCCAATGTTAGATACGAAATGGCGCTCTTGTCTCTGGTGCTCACCGTACCGTACACTTCAAAAAAGTCTTGGTACTCGGCAGAAGCATCTTCGATGTCTCGGGCGAATTGTTGCATCTGTGAGTTACTGAGCTTCACAACCGCTCCGCTCGGTCTTGCTGGCTTAGGTAGCTGTATTCGGTCGCCACTGGGTCTCTCTGTTTGAATCTCTTGCTGCAATGTTGCTTGGTCGACAGAATCAATTTCTCGTAGCGCTGCAGTGAGCTGCTGATACTCCGAACTTGTCATTTGAAGATTGGAGCAGTCGTAATTTGAAATAAATCCATTAGCTAGGGTAAAGCGCATGGCTTTTAGCGCCGCAATGTAATTGGGAATTGCTTCCTGAAGATAGGGAGCAAGAGTCCGTGTGTTCAGAAGCTCCTGCCACTCCGTTGCCAAACCTTGGGCGTAGTCGAGGAGAAGTTGTTGTTCCACTCCAGTCACTCGTGTGGAATCTTTCGGCACTTTTTGACCGTTTGCAAGCGCTGCTCTCAACTCGTCGCCGCTCCATAAATTCATGAGTGCTCTCAGGTCGCGGTCGGCCTTTGCTGTTGTCGAGAGGGGAAGGATGAAAAGAAGTGCTAATAAGAGAATGCGTGGATTTGAAATCATTTCAGATTCCTTTCCTCTCCTCAGTCCTCGTAATCGATGGCTGAATCATCAATATTATCAGAGCTATTCTGAAGAAAACTCTCCGGAAGTCCAAGTCGAGTCAGGTCGGCCTCAGTCCAATCCTGCAACGTGTCATTCTCCTCGTCCGTTGGGAGATAATCTTCCGAAGCGTCTCGTCCGACGATATTTCCTAACATGGACTGCACCGATTTTAGAGTCACGTTGACAGAGTAATTACCAATCATCGGCGTCTGAAAGCAGCCGACAACACCGGGTGGAGTCGCCTGTGTGACTAAGGGGAAGCTCGTAAACTCACTTGCCATAATAATCGGCTGCACTCGCTTGTTCCACGAAGTTGACTGGGAAGAACTTGTCCCCTGGCTTGAAGAGGAAGATTGATAGGTGGTCGACGGGTCGAGTATTTCCTGATAGCCAAATTGCTCTTGCGCCCACTGCGCGGTTGCACCTCCAGCCAGGTGGAGGATGGCCTTGTTGCCAACCACGTTCGTCAGTTCGTCGGTGAGGTTGTGACCATAGACTTCACGGACGCCAGCGATGTCCTGAAACCCCAGAACAAGGACAACGCCCTTTGTGCGTCCAGTACTGGCGAGTTCATCGAGCATAGGGAGTTTGCCAGCTTTACTAAATTCATCGAGGAAAAACCAAGTCTTGCCCGGCGGATTTTCTGCTTCATCGAGAACAATTTGTGAGATTCGGTTAAAGATGATGGCATTAAGTGCCTTCAATGCGTCCGGAGCTTTAGTAGAACGCCCAAGCACGAGCACAGAGTTCTGAGATGCCCATTGCTGAAGACTGATACGGGATTTGGCGTGGTGCCAGTGCGCTGCGATTATCTTGTACTCTTTAATTCGGCCTTGAATGTCAGCCATAATATTCGAACTGGTTTTCGGGTTCTGCAAATATCCTTCGATAACATCGGCATTCTGATTAGAAAGAAGTCCGAGCACTGCACGAAGTCGGCGTTGCGTTCGCATACCAAGGAGTGCATCTCGAAGTGTCCACTTGCCCTTCGATTCGGGTCGAGTAGCAAAGGTGAGAACTATCGCCTGAAAAAGTGCCTGTGCGGCATTATCCCAAAACGGAGACTCCGCTCTGGGATTTTTGGGGAAAAGGACTGATGCCAGTGACTGCGCGTGACGTTCTGAAGTAACGTCAGCGGCGAGGTCCCATGCCGTGCAGCGTTTATCAAAGGGATTGAGGATGACAATCTCACTCCCCTTGTGCAGATACTTGAGTTTGGAAACGGAATCACCTTTGGCGTCGTAGACGACCGCTTTCCACTTTTCTTGTTGGTTAATGTGGGGAAGTACACTCGACATGAGTAAATCGATAGTTATCGTTTTCCCACTGCCGATGGTTCCTGTGACCAGAAAGTGATTTTCAGCTGCTTTTAGTGGCAGCTTCAATCCACCCCAATAGAGCGAAAGTTCTCCCGGCGCCACAAGTTTGGCCGAGAGTTCACTTGCGCTCTTATAGTCAATTAAGGACGAACCTCTGATGAAGACCGACTGAGGGCCGCGTCCTGAAATGGTGACTATGAAAATGATGTATCCAACGGCAATACCACAGAGGATTGGGACAACCTTGCCCCAGGTGTTGTGAATCTGATAGCTTCCCCAGAAATACCAAATGCCTGCGCCGATTAGGAGCGGAATGACAAACTGTATACCAAGTCCGATGGCGTCGGAACGGAGTTGGTAGTCCCAACCATAAAATAGTAGGGCTGCACTGCCAATGATTCCCGCAACGATAAGAGGAATTCTATCGGGGGTGTGAGTGAGCAAAAGCAAGAAGTAAGTAAACAGCGCTAATGCTACGCTCATCACAATTCTGATTAAGAAATTCTTCATCAGCGCTCATGCTCTTGGGAGTGGTCGGGGATAAAATTGTCTCTCTGAACGAGCTCGTGTGCGAGTTCTTTTTGTCGCGACCTGTTCATCTGCTCGGAGAGCGTCGTGAGCTGGTCTCCTGCTTCCAGTCTATCGGTGTAAATACGGGTCTGAAGTTTTGCGCGTGAAACTTGGACATATGAAAGCTCGCGGTCTTGCATAATACCACCGGCGAGAATGAAGGCGTTGTCGACAGTCATCCCCTGCCCCTTATGAGTCGTGATGGCGTAACCGAGTTGAAGACTGTCATACTTTTTGAGGTCAATGGCGGTAACCGCTCCAGAGTCAAGCTTCACATAGAGCTTGGAAGTCTTAAGCAATGAGGTTTCAATCTTCATGAGAGTCCCGGTGCTGCCGTTATTGACACCAAGCATCCGTGAGTTCTTCGTGAAAAGTATTCGGTCTCCGACGTGAAGCGATTCTGAACCAACTTGTATGGACTTCCCTTGAATTTTTCGAGCGGCACGCCGTTCAGCTTGTGCCATTTGGTTAAGCGCGGCGGCTTCAAGTCTCGTCCCGCAGATAATGAGGGAGTCTTCCGGCCGACTAATCCCTTTTAGCTTCCAGTCTGAAATGAGAAATTCCATCGCTGCATGTCGGGAATCAGCAACGGTGAGGAGTCCTCGCTTGGCAAATTCGCCGAGCACTGAAGCTGCTCGACCATGAGCCATATCGTGCACGGCATCGCTTGCCCATTTGTCTTTTTGCCTTCTGATGTCGGTCAGTTCTGCTTGCCCAAGTCTCTGACCGAGAGCTCGAAAGGCTCCTCCAACCTCAATTGGTTGCAACTGCTTCTCATCGCCAACCAAGACGAGCTTCGCTCCGGCTTTAGTTATGCGGTCGACGAGCTCAGCCATCTGTCTGGTGTCAACCATTCCCGCTTCGTCGATAACAAGAACGGTCTTCTTGTCGAGGCGCGGCAATTCCGCTCGACGCGAGGCGGTCACTTTTTCAGCGTATTTCAACATTGGTTTCAGTCCGGAGAATGTTTTCTTTCGAAGGTCCTTCATGGTCACTCGACGCGGCGCATCTAAGTCTTTTATGAGCTTTGCTATCGTGCTGCTCTTTATTCCGGAACTCTCCTCTAGTCCGGTCGCTGCCTTCCCGGCAAGTGAGGCACCAATGACTTTGAATCCTTCCCTTTCCCATGCTTCTCTGGCCGCAAAGAGCATGGCGGTTTTGCCGGTGCCCGCCATACCTGACACAACCTGAATCTTTCCAGCTCGCTCGGTAATGTGAGTAAGTGCCGCTTTTTGTTCAGCTGACAACTCATAACCAAAATGTTTCTGAGTGGCCTTGGCTGCTTTTTCAATACTCGATTTAGATACAGGCAAGTTGTTTTTACTCGTCGATTGTGAGGCTTGCTGCAACATTAAGCTTTCCAGCCGCAAGATTTCGGGCGTTGAATAGAAGCTCTTACCATCCAGACTTCCCAGGCGAATGATTTCGGAAGAGGTATCAAGGTGAGTTCTCGCGGCGATCAGAATGTCTTTAGCCGTGAATTTCCGGCCTGGTGATTCCTCAGCGAGTTTTCGAACAAAGGCATTCTCAGGAAAGAAGCTTTGTTGCTTACTGATAACATCGGTCACCTCAGTGAGCAGTGACTTCATCACATTGGGGTCATTTTCTCGTTCCCTCGGCTTTGTAAGCAATCCTTGAGCTTGTTCTTGGGTGAAATTATGACTAGCGCCGATTTTGTGCCAAGAGTCAAAGAGTTGTCCTCTTGGAATATGCTCCTTCGCTTTACGAGTGGCCATTGTTGCTGCGGCGGCCGCACGGGCAGAGTGAACCCCTCGCTCTTTCATCGCATCCAGAACCTGATGCCTTCTGGTGGAGAATTCTTCAATGAGAGACTTTGGTACTCCGCATATCTCAAAGAGATTTTGTTTTCGCTCAATCGTTACTCCCAGTGCGAGCTCCAGAGCAGTAGCGAGCTCTGCTCGATAGATTGCACCGGCAACCATCTTATGATTGAAAAGCGATTTACCAATAAGGGTTCCAGTTGAACCGTCAAAACGGGTAGCGATATTCACTACCAAGGAGTGAGTATGGAGCTGTGGTTCTTGCGCGCGACTGGTACCGTGCTCAAACGTGGCAACAATTAGCCCGTTGG
>WBZO01002188.1_pt1 | contig 26440 bp, 22 predicted proteins | sample 5204261 | NCBI WGS metagenome assembly WBZO01 (sample SAMN12412400, study PRJNA552823) | activated sludge metagenome | isolation source: activated sludge from anammox sidestream of wastewater treatment plant... | place: USA: North Carolina | collected 2017-09
GTTATTGCTGGGCGAGATGCTGACGATGCGGGCGCTTTTCGGCTGCGCCCTCATGCTGGCCGGCATCCTGATCTCCCAGCTCCTCGGCCAGCCGGAGGAGCCGGTGGTGGAGATGAGCCACTAGCCGCCGCGCCGCCGGTGGACAGGCGCCGCCGAATACCGGATACTGGGAGGAACCGCCGGCTTGCCGGAGGCCAACAGCCATGGAACAACCAACCGCCGCTCTTATTCTGAAGCCGGGACGGGCCAAGCCCGTTCACAACCGCCATCCGTGGGTCTTCTCCGGAGCCATCGGCCGCGTGGACGGCCGGCCCGCGCCGGGCGACCTCGTCACCGTCGCCGACCATAAGGGCACGCCGCTGGCCACCGCCTATTACAACGCCAGTTCGCAGATTCAGGCGCGCATCCTCTCCTGGGATCCGGCCGAGACCATCGATGAAGAGTTCTGGCGCGGGCGGCTGGCTCAAGCCATCACCTGGCGAGCGACCTACTACGATCCGGCATCGACGACCGCCGTCCGCCTGGTCAACGCCGAAGCCGACGGCCTGCCCGGGCTGGTCGTCGACCGCTACGGCGACACACTGGTCATGCAATGCCTGACGCTAGGCATCGACCGGCGCAAGGAGATGCTGACGCAACTGCTAGCCGGCGAAACGGCCCCGGCGAGCATCCTGGAGCGCTCCGACGTGGACGTGCGCGGCAAGGAAGGCCTGCCACAGGTCGTCCAGACGCTGTTTGGCGAGGCGTCCCCGGCCGAACTGATTATTCATGAGAACGGCTTCCAGTTCCTGGTCGACATCCACCACGGGCACAAGACCGGCTTCTATCTCGACCAGCGCGACAATCGCGCCGCCGTTGGTCGCGCATCGCTGATGGCCGGGCGCGACGTTCTCAACGTCTTCGCCTACACCGGCGCGTTCGGCGTCTACGCCGCGGCCGCCGGGGCCAACAGGATCGTCCAGGTCGACAGCTCCGTGCCCGCGCTGGAGACGGCCGAGCGCAACATGCAGCTCAACGGGCTGGATAAAGCGTCGGACGAATACATCGCCGGGGACGCCTTCGAGGTACTGCGCGGCTTCCGCGACGAGGGCCGCCGGTTCGACGCCGTCATCCTCGACCCGCCCAAGTTCGCCCACAGCCAGGGGCAGCTCGACCGGGCCACGCGAGGCTACAAGGACCTCAACTGGCTGGCGTTGCGCCTGCTGCGGCCGGACGGCGTGCTGGCCACGTTCTCCTGCTCCGGCCTGGTCAGCGCCGATCTCTTCCAGAAAGTTGTCTTCGGCGCAGCCGTCGATGCCGGGCGCGATGTGCAGATTCTGCAACATCTGGGCCAGGCGGCCGACCACCCCGTGCTGCTCTCCTTTCCCGAGTCGGCCTACCTGAAGGGGCTGCTCTGCCGGGCGATATGATGCGCGTGTCGGTGATCATCCCCAGTCTGAACGCGCCGACGCTGGCCCGCGCGCTGGCGGCCGTCGCCGCGCAAACGGAGCCGGCCGCCGAGGTGATCGTCGTCGGGCGCGACGAGGCCCACGCGCTGGCCAGTTTCCCGTCCGTGCGCTTCGTGGATACCGGGCAGCCGGTCTGCGCCGCTCGCGCCCGCAATCTGGGCATGGCCGCGGCCACGGGCGACATCCTGCTCTTCCTCGACTCCGACTGCATCCCCCGGCCGGACTGGCTGGCCCGCCACCGGGCGCGACACGAGGCGGGCGAGATGGTCGTCGGCGGAGCCGTAGGGCTGGCCGGCAGCAACTACTGGGCACAGAGCGACAACGTCTCCATGTTCCATGAGTTCGTGCCCGAACTACCGGCCGGGCCGCGCTTCCTGCTGCCGACGCTCAATCTGAGCGTCCGGCGCGAGGTATACGAGACCGCCGGCGGCATGGATGAATCGTTCCCCGGCGCGGCGGCCGAGGACGCCGACTGGACGGTGCGCATCCGGCGCGCTGGCTACCGGCTATATTTCGATCCGGCGGCCGTCGTCGCCCACAGCCCGGCCCGCACCACGCCGCGCGACGTTGTTCGCCACTGGCGCAACCTGGGCCACAACGCCATCCGCGTCCGGCTGCGCTACGCCGGCGAGTTCGGCACGCCGGGCGGGGCGCGCCATGCCTGGTGGTGGCGCGTGTTGTCGCCGCTGATCGCCCTGCGCGTCACGGCCGGCGTGTTCGCCAAACGCCCGCTGTGGCGCTACTGGCCAAGCCTGCCCGTCGTCTACGTCTCCAAGATCATCTATTGCTTCGGCGCGGCAAGTTCCATCGACTCCGGCTTCGCCACCCAACCATGAGCGTCCCCCCGCCCGTCACTGTGATCATCGTCGCCTGGAACCAGCTGGAGAAGACGCTGGCTTGCCTGGAGACGGTTGCCGCGCTCGACTACCCCAACGACCACACGCTGCTGGTCGATAACGGCAGCGAGCCGCCGCTGTCTGAAGCGATCGCGGCGCGCTTCCCCAACGCCGAGACGCTCCGGCTGCCGACCAATCGCGGGTTCGCCGGAGGCTACAACGCCGGATTGCGGCACGCGCTGAAGGCGGGTGGGCGATACTTTCTGCTGCTCAACAACGATACCTTGCTGGAGCCGGACGCGCTGGCGCGACTGGTGGCCGCGCTCGAGGCTTCGGCCGATGTGGGGCTGGCGACGGCCAAAATCTACTACGCAGCCGAGCCGCAACGCATCTGGACCGTCGGGGCGAACCTCAACGTCTTCCTCGACCTGAAGGACGGCGGCGCGGGGCAGCTCGACACCGGGCAATGGGACGCCCCGCGCGACGTCGACTTCGCCCCGTTCTGCGCCCTGCTCATCCGGCGAGAGACGCTCGAGCAAGTGGGGCTGCTGGATGAGGCGTTCTTCCTCTATTATGAAGACATGGACTACTGCCGCCGGGCGCGAGCCGCCGGCTGGCGGATCCGGCTTTGCCCCGAGGCCCGCGTGCTCCACGACGTCAGCGCCAGCAGCGGCGGCCGCGACAGCCCGATGGAGCGTTACTGGATGGCCCAGAGCAGCGGCCGGTATTTTCGCAAGCACGGCCGCGGCCCGCGCCTGTTCCTCATCATCCCTTTCCGGCTGGCCAGTGCTCTCAAGATGACCGCGCGGCTGCTCCTGGCGGGCAAGCCCGACGCCCTGCGGGCCTACTGGCGGGGGTTGGTCATCGGCTGGCGCACCGGCCGGGCCACGACGCCTTTCCATATTAAAGAATAAAGTAAAATAACAACAACGACGACGAGATAACGGCCGTTGGCAAAGAGACGGCAAACCGATAGGATCACCGGGCTATGTTACGACTTGGACGCAAAGGGCAACTGGATCTGTTGCCGAACTGGATCAGCGAGAAAATCGAGATCAATCGCTATTGGACATATCGCCTGCTGGAGCGGGCCGAACGGGAGATCCCGGCCGGAGCGCGCTTGCTGGACGCCGGGAGCGGCGAAGGGCAGTTTCGCCATTACTTCGACCACACCCGCTACGTCGGCGTCGACCTGGCCGTCGGCGACGCGCAGTGGGACTATACCGGCCTCGACGCGCAGGCCGACCTGAAGCAACTGCCCTTCCCTGAGGGCAGCTTCGACGCCGCCGTCTGCACCCAGACCCTGGAACATGTCAACGAACCCAAACAGGTCATCGGCGAGATCGCCCGCGTGCTGCGCCCCGGCGGCCGCCTCTACCTGTCCGCGCCGATGATGTGGCACCAGCACCAGAAGCCCCACGACTTCTTCCGCTACACGTCGTTCGGCTTCCGCTATCTGCTGGAGCAAAACGGCATGCGCGTCGTGGACATGCAACCGTGGGGCGGCTATTTCTGGTTCCTCAGCTTCAATCTGCAGCTGATGCACGACCGGCTGTTCCCCCGACCGGAGAGCGATCTGCGCTATCTGCTGATGTTGCCGTTCGTGCTGATGGTGCAGGTTGTGTTCTTCCTTCTCCTGCCGATCCTGTTCTTCTATCTGGATCGCCTCGATCCGGTGAAGGATCACACGCTGGGCTGGTCGGTCGTCGCCGAGAAGTTGCCGCCCGATGAACACCATCCAACGGCTGCTCAGTAATACGGCACTGGCCTTCGTCGCCAACGTCGTCAACCGGGCCGGCACCACGCTGTTATTTATCCTGATCGGCCGCGTTCTGGGGCCGACCAACTCAGGCGTTTTCAGCCTGGGCACGACCTATTTCACCATCATCTTCGGTCTGTCGGCGCTGGGGCTGCACGAGCTGCTCGTGCGCGAGGTCGCCCCTCGTCGCGACGAGAGCGCCCGCTATCTCACCAACTACATGGCCTTGCGCCTTTTGTTCTCGGTGGTGAGCTACCTGCTGCTGGTGCTCGGCCTGTGGGTCTTCCAGCCCTATAGCGCCCAAACGACGCAAGTCGTGCTCATCCTGACCCTGGCGGCCCTGCCGGAGGCGGTAGCCACTCTGTGCGGGTCGCTGTTCGAGGCCCACGAACGACTGGCCATGCCCGCCGTGGCGTCCATCGTCAACGCGGCCGTCAAGCTGGCCGGCGGCTTGTGGCTGCTGCAGCGCGGGGCGAGCGCCGGCGGCATGGACCCGGTGGCGGCGCTGGCCTGGCTGATGGTCGTGGCCAGCGTGGCCGGCATGCTGGTCTACCCGCCCGCACTGGTCCGGCTATTCCGCCGGTGGCCCCAAGCCGGCCGCATCCGGCCCGATCTCGCGTTCAGCCTGTTCCAGCTGCGCCAGACGCCCGGCTTCTTCACCATCCATCTGTTCTCCGTCCTCGACTACCAGACCGACGCCTTTCTCATCTCGCTGATGCTGACGGAAACGGAACTGGGCTATTACAGCGCGGCCCTGACCATCACCCTGGCCATCTCGCTCATGTCGCTGGCCGTCCGGGCCGCCATCTACCCCGTCATGTCGCGCTATGCCCACGAGGCGCCGGACAAGCTGATTCTGATCTATACCAAGGCCAACCAGTATCTGCTGGCCTTGTCGCTGCCCATCGCGGCGGCGGTATGCATCCTGGCCGGCCCCATCGTCCGGCTCATCTTCGGCGACGCGTTCGGCCCGGCCGTGCCGGTGTTGCAGATTTCGGTCTGGGCGGCCGTCTTTCTGTTGATGAACGTGCCCAACGCGCGGCTGATGCTGGTCAATAACCGGCAGGTGGCGGCGGCCTGGCTGACAGGCCTTAGCATGACGGCCAATATCCTGGCCAACCTGGTCCTCATCCCGTGGCTGGGCATCTCAGGCTCGGCCGCGGCGCGAGTGTTCTCGTCAGCCACCTTCTTCCTCAGTCTTCATCTCTACGTGCGAGCCAATATCCTGCGCGGCAGCTTCCTGCCGCTGCTGCCACGGCCTCTGCTGGCCACGGCGCTGATGGCGCTGATCATGTGGCCGCTGCGGGCGCTGCCGCTGGCCGTGCCGCTGGCCGCCGGCGCGGCGACCTACGCGGCGGCCGCCCTGCTGTTGCGCATCGTGCCGCCGGGAGACCTGGTCTATTGGCGGCAGGCGCTGCGGCGGCCATCTTGACATAAGTGATTTAATACCAATGGCCACGTTAGCCGTATAATCCATGCCGAGTTGCGACGTATGACCAAACGACGATCCTTGCGCCAACTGGCGAAACGAACAATCCCCAAGCCCCTGCTCGTCAATAGTTGGGCAACCTACTGCCGGATGAAGGCGCGACCGGCGCGGCGCGTTTTCGAGGCCGCCGGGGAATCCCCCGCCTGGCTGGGGCTGGAGGAGCTTGACCAGCTGCAGCGCGCCTACCCGGTGGAGCCGATGGTCTATCAGTACGACCTCGACAGCCTGGCGGCTCGCGGCCGCGAGCGCGCCCGGGCGATGCTCGACCTCATTCGCCGGCAGCCCGACCAGCCGCGCCGCTGGCTCGACCTGGGCATGTGGGACGGGATGACCTGCCGCACGCTGCAAGAGATGGGCCGTTCGGCCATGGGCATCGACATTCGCGTCGAGGGGCTGGACCAGCGCGCCATCGACAGCGGGGCCGGCTTCGCGGCGATGGACGCGGAGCGGCTGGGCTTCGTCGACGAAAGCTTCGACTTCGTCTTCTCGTTCAACTCCTTCGAACATTTCCCCAACCCGGAGCAGGTACTGCGCGAGGCGTTGCGCGCGCTGCGGCCGGGCGGCTACTTCTATCTCGACTTCGGCCCAGTGTGGCTGTCGCCCCGTGGCGCGCACCAGTTCCAGACCATCTCTGTGCCCTACGTCGAATGCCTGTTCGCCAAGGAGACGCTCACCGCCTACGCGGCGGCCAACGACATCCCCCTGATGGGCTACTTCTGGATGAACGAATGGCCCTTGTCGCGCTATCGGGATTTGTGGCGACGCTACGAGAGCCGGATGGAGCGCGTCGTCTATCACGAGATCTACAACGCCGACCACGTCGACCTGATCGCCCGCTACCCCAGCTGCTTCAGGAGCAAGACCCATAACTTCGACGACCTGATCGTCTCCAACATCGAGGTCCTCTTCCGCAAGCGACCGGATTAACCCGCCAAACAGGCCGATCACCCCGCCCGGCGGGCAAAATCACCCGTTCATACCCCTGAAATACGCCAAACGGGTGATTGAACTGCCCCCGATGAGAGCCTATACTACCCACCATAAAGTACAACTCGTAGTCGATCTATGTTTGAGGAGATACACATGTCCAAGAAAGTCCTGACAATATTGACTGTTTTGATCGTTGTTCTGGCGGCTGTCGGCCTCGTCATGGCCGAGGGCAATGCCCTGCCCGGCTCGGGCTGGAAGTCCGGCCAGCAGATCCAGAACGTTGGCGCGGCTAACGCGTCGATCGTCTTCCAGGCGTATGGCCAGAATGGTGCGGCCTACAACTGCGGCACCAAGCCCGCCGGCCCCGGCGCGTCGGTCAACTTCCTGACTGATACCGACTGCACCACCGTTCCGGCCGGCTTCGTCGGCTCGGCCGTCGTCAGCGCCGACCAGCCCATCGCGGCTATCGTCAACGTCAACAACCGCGGCGTCGGCAATGCTGCCGGCCAGTACCGCGGCACCGACGGCGCCGACGTGGCCAACACGATCGCCTTCCCGCTGGTCAAGAACAACTTCGGTGGCCGCACCACGACGTTCTATGTCCAGAACGCCAGCGGCAACACCAACAACGTCAACGCTTCTTTCCGCGTGGGCGCCAACTCCTACACGAAATCATTCTCGAACGTTCCCGCGAACGCCATGGTCGTAATCAGCCCCGCTGACGCCGGCGTCCCCAACAATGCGGTGGGTAGCCTGACCGTCACCGGCTCGCAGCCGTTGGCCGGCACCTCGCTGGAGCATGAGGCTTCCGTGGCCGTGGCCAACAACATGCAGGCCTCCCGCGCCTTCACGCCCAACGACTATGATCAGACGGCCTACTGCCCGCTGGTCCGTAACGCGCACACCGCCAACGGCATGACCACCGGCATCCAGGCCCAGAACGTCAGCAGCGCGGCCCAGACGGTCAGCGTCAAGTACTCCTACTCCATCGGCGGCGGCGCGTTGCAGTCCAAGACTGTGACCAGCCCGTCCCTGGCCGCGGGTGAATCCTTCACCTTCTTCCAGGGCGACGGCACCTACGGCGTCCCGGCTGGTGCGCTGGGTTCGGCCACGGTGACGGGTAGCGGCGGCAATATCGCAGTTGTTGTGAACGACCGTGCGTTCGCCCTGACCGGAAGCAAGACCCGTGTCACCACCTACTCCTGCTTCGCCGGCAGCAGCGCCACCCCCAATGTGGTTCTGCCGCTCTACAAGGAGCTGTTCGGTGGCAACACGACCGGTATCCAGGTCCAGAACGTCGGTTCGTCCGCGACGACCGTCCAGGCCACTTTCCTGCCGACCGGCGGCGCTCCCAAGACCTTCACCTCGCCGACCATTCAGCCCGGCGCCAGCCACACCTTCTTCGGTATGGCCGGCTTGGGCAACACCTTCGGTGGCGTAACGCTCTCGGCCAGCCAGCCCATCGTGGCCATGGCTAACGAGTCCAGCTTCGGAGCGGGCGCGAGCGGTCAGGACACCAAGAACTACGAGGGTTTCAACCAGTAAAACAGTAGTTCGCTACGAGTAACAAAGATAGAAGCCACCTTAGGGTGGCTTCTATTTTATAGACGTTACGGGTAAAATGTGGCCTATGCAATCGATAAGTTTACGCCAAACCAGTTTGTTCCTGTCCGTCGTTTCGGTCATTCTGTTATTAGTCGCCTGCGGGCCGTCCGCGCCGCAGGCTGTGCCCACCCCCGAGAGCGTCCCGGCGACGGTCGCGTCGCTGGCGACCGCGGCGGTGGTGCCCACCGCGCCGCCCGTCTCGGAGGAATCGGCCTACCCGCCGCCGGCCGCCGTCGACGAGATCGCACAGCCCTATCCCGGCGGGGCCGAAGCCGCTCTGCCGCCCCAGGGCTACCCGCCGGTATCCGAGGAAACTTTCCTGGAGCCGCGCTTCCAGTTCGATGCGCCGGTCACGGCCGCCGCGACAACCGTCACCGGCCAGGCCCCGCCCAATACGCCGCTGGCCATCATGGACGTCACCTATAACGGCGAGCTGCTGGGCCTGGGACAAAGCGACGCCAACGGCCGCTTCACCATCCCCGTCTCCGGGCTGGTCGCGGGCAACCGCATCGGCATCGGCATCGGTGATATCACCACAGGGCAAAGCATCGAAGCCCTGGCCGAGCAATACTTCCCCCATCGGGGCGAGGGTTTCATGAATCTGCCTAACGTGGGCATTTTCTACGACACCGCCCTGGTGGAGCCCTAAATCCTGTCCGCCGGCCCGATCGCCATCCTGATCGGGCCGGCGTTCTTTTCTTCATGCCCATCCTTCTCACCAGTCTGCCGGTTCTGGCGATCGTCTTCATCGCCAACCTGGCGGCGGCACGCGGCAGCGCCCGGGCGCGAACGCTCTTCAATCTGTCGCTGTTCCTGCTCAACGGCCTGCTTGTCGGCGGCGGGCTGGGTATCCTGCTGGCGCCCATCGTGGGCGTGACCATGCCGTGGCCGGGGGCGGCGGTGCCGGGCGATCGCTCCGCGCCTGGCGCGCTGATCGCCGTGGGGTTGTGGGGCATGCTGGCCTGCCTGAAGCCGGTCAGGCAGAGCATCGCGCGCCTGATACGAGAGTTCGACCCCGATTCGCCCGTCCATACGTTGGCGCTGGTGGGCGCCGGCTATCTCATGGGCAACGCGATGGTCGTCACGCTGGTCCCCGGGGCGCTGGATTCCCTGGCCGAGAGCAAGCCGGCGGTGACGCTGCTGGACATCCTGGCCCAGCAGTTCCTGTTCGTGGCCATCGCCTTCCTCGGCGCGGGGCTTTTCCTGCGGCGCGACGGCGCCGCCCTCCGCGAGCGGCTGGGGTTGCAGCGGCCGACGGCCCGCCAACTTCTGGGCGGCGCGAGCTGGATGCTATTCTTCGTGTTCCTGCAGGGCTGCATCAGTTTCACCTGGTCGCTGTTCGACCCGTCCCGGGTGGAGCAACTGAGCGGCATCAATCAGGCGCTGCTGAGCAATTTCGACACGGTGGGGGAATGGTTCGTGCTGGCGGTAGCGGCCGGCCTGGGCGAGGAATCACTCTTCCGGGGCGCGCTCCAGCCCGTCTTCGGCATCGTCCCCACCTCGATCATCTTCGCTGTCTCTCACGTCCAATATGGCCTGTCGCCGGCGACGCTGGCCATTTTCCTGCTCAGCGTCGTGCTGGGCATCATCCGCAAGCGCCACAACACGACCACGGCCATCCTGGTTCATGCCGGCTATAACTTCATCCTCGGCCTGCTGAGTCTGCTGGCCGTCTATCTACAGCCGTTCATCGAGCAAGCGGCCACCGCCCTACTGGTAAACCTCCGGTTTTAGGTCGGCGATAAACGGCAGGGTGCGGAAGCGCTCGGCGAAGTCCAGCCCATAGCCGACCACCCAGACATCGGGAATCGTGAAGCCCAGGTAGTCAACCTCGATGGTATCGTCCGGGCGATCCTTGCGCACCAGAGCGCAACTCCGCAGCGACGCCGGCTCGCGGCCGCCCAGGGTGTGCAGCAGGTAATGGATCGTCCGGCCCGAATCGACGATATCCTCGACCAGAATGACATGGCGGCCGATGATCGGCTCGCGCAAGTCCATGACCAGGCGCACTTCGCCGGACGTGGTCGTGCGGCCATAGCTGGACAGGGCGATAAAGTCGACTATGTGGGGTGGCGCGTCTTCGATTTGCGTCAGCGCGCGAGAGAGATCAGCCAGAAAGATGAAGGCCCCTTTCAGGACGCCGACGAGGACGATCTCGTTCGCGCCGGCGTAATCACGGGCGATCTGTTGGGCCAGCTCGTCCACGCGGAGACGAATCATCTCCTCCGAGACGAGAACCCGATTCAGGTCAGGGTGTATATAGGACATGGCGGCTCCTCATATAAACGGCAATCCAGCAATTAGCGACGATCCCATTATACCGCAACCCGGGCCTGATTGGATCGCAATCCACGTCAAGAAGGCCTGCCAGTTTGTCGATCGGCCGGTTGGCTGATATAATTCGCCTTGCAGTCGGGGCATGGCGCAGCTTGGTAGCGCGCTTCAATGGGGTTGAAGAGGTCGTGGGTTCGAGTCCCGCTGCCCCGACACTCAAGGACGCTGCAGACCACCCGTCGCAGCGTCTTTTGTTTTCCAATGCGGTCGGATACGAAGCTGATAATGAGCGATCAAGTACGGCGCGTGCGTCACGCGGTCATGTGGATTTTGATTGTATCAGGCGTCCTGCTGGTCGTCGGGTCGTTCGCCGCCGAACTCATCGGCCTCGACCTGACCCCCGGCTTTGGCGTGCTGCAAACGCTCGCGTTCCTGTCGGGCGTCACGCTGCTGACCATCGCCATCTATCTCCACCTGTTCGAATCGCGTCCGTCCGACGCGCCCTACTCCTTGCAGGCCACCATCGGTACCCGCTTGTCCCTGACCGGCCTGGTGCTGTGCTATGTGTGCGGCTTCGCCGACCTAATCGGCATCGGGACTCACGTCCCCCCCGAGTTTGAACGGCCGTTCATCGGCCCGTTGCAGTGGGGCGGCCTGATGCTGGGGTTGCTCCTGGTGCTGACGGGCATCATCCTCTACTACACCAGCCGGGGCAAGCGGGCCTCCTCCTCGCTGGGGTTCATTCTCAACGACCAAAAGGAATAAGAAGGGCGAGAAGAGCGCCGGGGTTACTGCAGGCCGCTTAGTTCAAACGGCTGGCCCAGCAGCGTGAACACCGCCGCGTCGGTGCCGATGGGCCGCTGGTAGGTGACGGCGAACTGGAGCGTCTGATTGGGCGGCACCGTCCACGGGAAAGGCGGATTGGTGGCCAGCAGCAGGTAATCCGAGCCGGTCGCCGTGCGCAAGGAGACATCCTCCGGCGCGATGATGAGTGGCTGAACCCCCACATTCGTGATTTGCCCGACGACGATGAGGTTATTCAGATCCGACGTGACGGTCGCCTGCTGCACAGAGACGACCGCGCTCTGGCCAGCCGCGCCGCCGGCCGTGAAGGGCAGAATGGTCTGCACCTGGGCACCGTCGGGCGCGATCACCGTCCAGGTGAGGTTGGCACTGACCAGCCCCGCTGGAATCTGGTAGCCGGCCGTCGCCGTAACCGATTGCCCGGCATTGATGAAGCCACCCAGCGGCGGGTTATTGCCCAGCCGTGAAGCGATGGGGTTGAGGGCGTACTGATTGCCGATCTCGTCGGTCAACGTGAACCGGTAGGCGGCGCTATCGATGGCCGACACGCCCACGTTCTGCATGGTGAAATCGACCAGGAAGAAGCCGAAGCCAGCCGGCGCTTCCGGCCGGTTGGTCAGGAACGAGTTGGCCTGCGGCGTGATCTGAATGTTGCCCAGCTGGGCCGATTCGCCCATCTGGATGACGTTCTTGCCCGACGACGGCCCGGAGGAGGCAGCGGCGACTTCATACCGGCCCCGCACCACCAGCCGCTCGGGCGAGCTGCCGCCGACCAGAATAAGCGTGATGCCCGGCGACTGTTGGCTGAAGACGCTGCGGTCGCTCGTGGCGGCCTGGCTGCGGCTGTCGAAGGTGAAGGTGTGGGTCGTGCCCTGCCGGGTGGAGACGAGTATCGTGTCGCCCGGCGCCAACCCTTCCAGCAAGGTTCGATTGGCGGCCGTGTCGGCCAGACCGAAGACATAATTGACGATCGTGCCGTTGATCCAGGCCGCCGCTTCCTCGCCGACGTCGGGATTCCACAGCCCGTCCGCGCCGATGTTCTGCGGCTGGACGGCCCACTGGCTGCTCAGCACGTTCAGCGTGGCCGGCATATCCAGCGTCATCGAGAGGGTGCCCGATTCGCTGATGCTCATGACGAGCGACTCCCCGGCCGTCTGCTGGGTGGCCTGGGGGAACGGCGTGGGCGCGCCGGGGCCGGACGTCTCGCCCGAATTGGCGACGCCACCGCCGCGACCAGTGACCAGCGGCCGCAGCAGCAGGAAACCCAGGATGCAGGCCGTCAGGAGAACGAGCAAGGCTACAATCCCCAGCAACAGCAAGGCGGGATTGATCGACAATCGCGAGGGAGAGCTTGAGGGAGGTTGTTGGCCGGCCGGCGTCATAATCAGGTCAGGGAACTGCTTGCGAGGTCGCGGTTCCGTCTCCTATGGGATCCCGATGGGCAGCGGCAGCGGCGCCACGCGCACGGCGATATTGGATTCTCCGGGGCCGACGATCTGGCTGAAATTGAGCAACGGGACCTGCACGCGGATCGACCCGCTGGTGGGCACGGCCTCGAAGCGCACCATGCCGGCCTGGTTGGTGTAGCCAAAGGCCAGCAGGCGGCCGCTGGTGTTATCGAACAGGGCCACAGCGACGTCGATAATGCCTTCGTTGACCTCCGGCGTGAAGTTGAAGTTGCTGTCATAGAAGACGGTCACGTTGACCGTGGCCACGTCCTGCAACCCGGGGGCCAGCGTAGCCGTCGGCAGAGGCTGGACGGTTACCTCGGGGATGATGATCGGCGGCGGCGTCAGAATAGACGACAGGTCGATCTCGGTCGGCGTCGGGAAGGGGGTGATGGTCGGCGCGATGGGCACGAAGCCGCCCCCGCCCCCACCACCGCCGGGCGGCGCGGGCAATGTCGGCGTGGCCGTCGGCTGCACGCTGGAGGTGCAGGCCAGGGTATAGGTGAACTGGTCCGCACGGGCCAAAGGCACCGGGCTGACCGGGCCAACCAGGACGTGGAGCCAACCGGTGTAGGTCGCGGTATAGGACAGCTTGCTTCCTCGCTCGCCGGGGGCCTTGTCGTCGTTGCCCAGAGGCGGGTTGAAGTCCTCCCCGTTGGGGCCGAGGAAGATCATATTCGTGTCGGTCACGCTGGAGAGATCAAGCGTCTCGCAAGTGACCGTCTCGCCCGGCTTGACCCAGATGCGATAGAAATCCTGATCCGGTCCCTCATGATAGGGCGGGACAAAGTTGAACTGCTGGGACTGGTTCTGGCCGAAGAGGCAGGCGATCGCCAGCTGGCCGTTCGGCTCGCAGGCGTCGGCGCCGGCCCGCAAGGGCAGGAAGGTCGGCGTGGGCGTCGCCGTGGGCTGCTCCATCGCCTCGACGAAGATGCAGTAGACCTTGTTGGCGGCGTCGGCCGGGCTTTTGTTCACCACGCGGGCGAAGTAGAGGCCGTTGGCGCGAGCCTGCACGACGATCTCCGACCGCAACTCGCCGGCCCCGCCGGCGTCGTCGTTCTCACCGATGACGCGACCGGCCTGATCGTAGATCGTCAGCACCGTATCCAGCCCCGGGGAGAGCTGGCTGGTGGCGACTTTGTAGAAAGTGCCGTTCTTGACCGGGAACGAGAAGAAGTCCTTGTCGCCAGGAGGCCACAGGGTCAGCCGGCAAAGGGGCGCCGCGCCAGGCTGGATCTGGAAGGCGTCGGCGAAGGAGTCGTTCGGCTCGGACAGGTCGACGAAGATCGGCGTGCCGGTGGCGGCGGTCGGCTGCGGCGTGGCCGTGGCGCGATCGTCGTCGATGATGAACAATGTGGCCACCGAGCGGCCTAGCGTGGCCGTGTCCGGCGTCTGGAGTTGCAAAATCAGGTTGACCGTCTTGTCCGGTTCGTTGGGGATGCTGTCGTTGATGATCGTGACGTTGAACGACTGGGTCGTCTGGGTGTTACTGGTGAACGTCAGCGAGCCTGACGCAGCGATGTAATCACCGCCGGAGCCTTCCTGGGCGGTGCCGGAGACGGTCATGTAGGAAACGACAACATCCCGACCGGCGGCCGGGGCGGCAGAGACGCTGACGGTGATGACCGCCGGCCCCTGATTCTCGTTCACCGTATAGACGCTGTTGGTGAAGCCCACAACGGGGTTCGTTTGCTGGGCGGGCATCGCCTCCGCCGGGTATGGGCGCGAACCAAGCCCCAGATAGACGAACAACGCCATCATGCCCAGGAATATGAGAATGAAACGCCCCCGACTTCTCGCACGCGTGAAAAGAGTAGTCATTTACCTGCACATTAGCCTTTCGCGTGGTCATAAAGGCCATACGAACGGCTCAATTATATGGCCAGGCGGCTCAATGGGCAACCCGGCGCATCGCCTCAAAAATAATGTTACCGAAGGCAAAGTGGTTGCCTCATAAAAAGTGTTACTTTCGTCGCCATGATGAAGGGACACAAAATGAGTCAACAGAGTAAGCGAGAGCTTGTCGAGCGCATACGGCACCGCTATCTTCAGGGGAGCCGTACAGAGAAGACGAAGATATTGGATGAATTCGTGGCTACCACCGGCTTACACCGCAAGGCAGCCATACGGGCGTTGCGTCAAGGGTACCAACGCGGGCCAGAGCCACGCGGTCGTCCGCGCGTCTACACCGGGGCAACTGTCGCCGCCCCGGTCGCAGTGTGGCGGATATGTGGCTGTATCTGCGGCAAGCATCTGGCGCCGTTTCTTCCGGAAGTAGTGCCTATCCTGGAGCAACACGATGAGTTGAACCTGGATGGGGAGACACGCGCGTGTTGCTGCAGATGAGTGCGGTCACGATAGACCGTAAGTTGCGTGGCTATCGCCAGAAGCAAGGACGAGGCGCAAGCACGACCAAGCCGGGGATATTGCTCAAACATGCCATCCCTCTGCGGACATTCACCGAATGGGATGACGTCAAACCTGGCTTTGTCGAGATAGACCTGGTCGCTCATTGCGGAGAGAGTATGGCCGGCACGTACCTCAACACCCTCACGGCGACCGACATCGCTACCGGTTGGACCGAGTGCATGCTCCTGCGCCAACGCAGCCAACTGGCCGTTGAGGCGGCGATGGGCCAGTTGCGCCAACGCTTGCCCTTTCCCTTGCTGGGCATCGACTCGGATAACGATAGCGTCTTCATCAACGGCGCAGTCAATCGCTATTGTGTTGAGAATCACGTTACCTTCACTCGTTCGCGACCGTGGAAGAAGAATGACCAGGCCTGGGTAGAACAGAAGAATGGGGCTGTTGTGCGTGGCACCATTGGGTATCGGCGCTATACCTCGTCGGCTGCGGCCACCTTGCTGGAGGACATCCATACCGACTTGCACACCTACGTCAACTTCTTTCAGCCTGTCCAGAAGCTGGTTGAGAAACGCCGCGATGGCGCGAAAATCTACAAACGGTATGATTCCGCTCAGACGCCCTACCAGCGCACGATGGCTGATAAATCCGTGACCGCTCTTCGCAAGGCTCGCTTGCGGCAACTGTATCGGCAGCTCAATCCAGCCCAACTCAGGCGTCAAATCGATGAAAAACTGAAGCGATTATGGCAGTTACCAGAGTAACACCATTTATGAGGCAATGGCCCACGCCAGGGTAACGTTTTATTTTGAGGCAATACAGGTAGCATCGCCTCATCACGACTCGCCTCAATCCGGCTCGAGATAGTTCACCACCAACTCGGTCGTATCGGAGATGATCGCTTGCGGCCGATAGAAATAGCTGCCCTCCAGGCGCTCGCGGGTCAGAACCACCCGTTCCGCCCGGTAGGGGATCCCCTCCGCGTCCAGCCAGCCGGTATCGCCGATCCAGACGACGGCTCGGCCTTCGTCTTGCCAGGCTTTAATCGCGCCAACGAGCGCAGGCCCAACGGATCCCGGCGGGCGACGCAGGGCGAAAGCATCGCGGCCGTAGATGAACTTGAGCGGCGTGCCCCATATATCGCCTTGTCCCACGACCGCCTGATCGTTGAACAGGAGCACAGCGTTGGAAGGTATATCCGCAGCCAGAGCATCAACCTGCTCGACCAGGCCGCGGTTATCGACCTGAGACACCAGCCCGCGAGCTGACCAGCCTAGCCCGGCTAACCAGGCCACAGCTAATCCCGTCATGAGCACCGGACCGATCGGCCAGGGGATCACGACTCGCCGTTGACCAAGCGACAGCGACCATCCTGCGCGCGAGAATCGCCGGCGGCCAATCAAATACGCCCCCGCCAGGATGAAAAACGGCACGACAACGGGCACATAGCGTCGCATGACGTAGACGTGGTGCGGGTTGGCGCTGATATTCCATAAATACACAACCGCGAAGAGCCACCCCAGCGCGGGCAACAAAACCGTTCGGCGCTCAACCCGCCACACCAACAGGCAGCCCCCCAGCACACCCAGCCACACGCCCAGCGGGGACAGATACCAGCCCAGTCGGAGCCAGTTCTCATAGTTCGTCACCGGGATTTCACCGCCGCTGAAAGCATCTGGTCGGGCCAGGGCCGCGCCCGATGCAGGCCGGAGGAACCAGCCATAAAGAGCATAGAGCAGCAGTAAAACGATCACCGCGGCGAGAAACGGCCGCCTGAGGCTCTCGGGGGCGCGTAGCCGGCCGGGATGGCGAGCCAGCCACCACAAGGCAGCCACAGCCAGAATTATCAGCAATACTAATAGCGGCCAGGCGCGTTGCAACAACATGACGCCATAACCCACCGTGCCGTAGAAATAAGGGGCACTCAAGAAGTGGCCGTGCAGCAGGGAATGAATGACCAGCGCCACGAACGGCACAGCAAACCAGGAGTCAGTCCGTCGCCAGCCCACAGCCCAGCGCCATACGAGCAGGATCGAGAAGAGGGGCAGCATGACCAGGTTGTCGATGCGCACCAGGAAAGCCATGCCAAAAGCGCACCCGGCCACAAACGCCCACAGGGCAGAAGGCTTGCGCTCGCCCAGCCAGCGCGACGCGCCCCATAGTCCGGTCCATAACAGGAATTGGGTCAGGGCCTCGCTGGTTGGATAGCGACCGAACCACACCTGCAATCCTGTGATGCTCAAAGCCAGCAACGTCAACGCCCCGACGATTGGCCCGCCCACGTCGTGCGCGGTCAAATAAACGGCCAGCGTGGCCAGCAACATCCATAAACCGACGAGTAATAGCTCGGCCCGTATACCTGTCTCGCCCCCACCCGCGGCGTCGAAGACAGCCGCCTGTAACACCGGGTGTAGTGGGTAGAACTGCGGCGTCAGACGACCGTCGGCCACGTCGGTAATATAAAAACCGGGGAGCAAATAAGACGACGCGCCCGTCGCATCGGGCACGGAGCGCGAGACGGCCGCCTGCAATTCGACCGGCAGCGCGGCAAAAGTCTCATCCGCGATCCGGAAGCCGCCGTGAGTGGCGATCTCTGCGCCAAGGCTGACATAAACTCCGGCATCGGCCCCGCCGTAGATATACTCATGCGGCCGGAAGAAGAGCCATACGGCAGCGACCAGCCACACGGCCAGCAGCGCCCATTCCCACACCGACCAACGCGATTCACCTTCATTGACGTCGGTTGGCCTTGGCCGGTCGCCGGACAGATATAATCGGAGAAACAACGCCCCACTCACAATGACCAGCACAACTACCAGACGTCCATAGCTGAACCAGCCGCACTCGGCCAGCAGCAAGCCCAGCCAACCGGCCAGCATTACACCCAACGTCAACGCCGCGAACCCCAAGGCCGGATTCCAACGCGCCCGGCGGGGCAGGAAATTCGACACCAATAACCCGCCCGAGAGGAGTGTCAAGAGCGCAAGTAGCGACAGGTTAATCCAACTATTCACGCGCGATCGACTCTACTATCGTGTGCAGAAAATCATTATAGGCGCGGGCGACGTGTTCCGGCTGACAGTTACGACGCACATAATCCAGCCCGGCCGCGCCCATTGCCCGACGCTCGCCAGCCGAGACAGCCAAGCGTTCCATCGTCGCCTGCAACGCATCAACGTCGCCCGGCGGCGTCTTCATCGCCGCCTCGCCCGGCAGTTCGCTATACCAACCATGGTCAAAAACAACGAGCGGCCGGGCCGCAGCCATAGCTCGCAGGGCGACGGCCGAAGTCTCACCTACGGTCGGCTGCCGCAGGTTGACCACCACATCGGCCGTATGAATCCAGTCGACAAACTCGGCCAGATCGGCCACGAATCCAACCTGATGCACGGCGTCCTCCAGCTCGTAGGCGGCGATAAGGGCAGACAGGTCGACATCTGGCCGCACCTCACCCACCAATAAATAATGCACATCGGGATTATTCCGGCGCGCCCGCTGCAACGCCTGGAGGGCCAGATCAATCCCCTTCTCAGCTGTGATCTGCCCGAAGCTGCCGAACAGCACCGCATCATCGGGCAACGCCAGACGGTCGCGCAAGCTATGGCCGGAGTGAGCCTCGACCAACGCCGGGACGATCGCCAGGGGCAGGTCCGGTCGTTGTGCCAACGCACGTTCAGCGGCAAACCGGCTATGAACGATCAGCCCCAGCGAAGCATCGAGCAGTCGCTTGTTCAACGGCTGGTCGAACAAGGGCGCCTCAGCCCGACCTTCGTGAATGGCGCGCGCCAGGCGCCGGCCGCCATCGTCCAGAGAGTAAGCCATCTCGCGGCCGTATCCCACCCAATCGCCGCGTCCCGTCGTATGGTGGCGCACGAAGTGGTGCAAAAAATAGTCGTGAAGCACGACCACGCCGGGATAGCGCAACAGCATGTCGTACATCGTCTCATGCAGGGCGTTGTTACCCATCTGGTAGAGCGACAAGTCGAAATTTCCACGCCGGCGCGGGTAATCGCCGATGGGTTCAACCGGCAAGCCGGACGATTGGATCACCGCCGAGTCATCCACAAAAAGCGTGATGTCCGCCAATTCAGCCAAACAGGACAACAACACGACGCTATAGTCGGCGATGCCGCTGCGGTCGGGTGGCAACGGGCTGAAGTAGGCGATCCGCAGGCGGCGAGGTGTGGGAGTAGGCAGCGACCGCCCGACGAGCCGATCACCCTGCACGACGGCCGCCCGCGCCTCCAGCGTGCCGATATTATTGATGAGGCGCATCGTCTCTCGATCCTGATCGATAAGGCCCAAATCCAGCTCGAGCAGGCCCGGCGGCCGCTCCAGCCAGTCGACCAACGCCCGGTTGAAACCGGCTTGTTGCTCTACCAGCGGTCGCATATGTCGTCGGGCGGCCGCGCCGTTCCAGGCCTCGCGCAGACGCGCGAAGAACCCCTCGGTCGGGGGGCTATCGCTTGCAGGCTCCAACTCATCGGAGGCCGCCAGCCGGCGTAAGTTTGCCGCCTGGTCATCGCGATACGGTTCCCTGTAGCGCAGGTCGTCGTTCATCGGTGGCTTCACAGGTGGGCGTGATCAATCATGCCAGGGAATCGGCGGCACAAAGGCGCGGACGGCATACGGCCCGGCGGCCAGGTCATCGAAGTAATCACGGTTTCGCAGCTCCGTATAGGAGAAGATAGCATGCCCGGCCGTCCCTAATTGGCGAGCGGCGTCGATCTTGGCCGCGACTTCATCGAATGAATCGAAACTCGCGCCGCCGATGCCAGGGATAACGTACCGCCCGGCGCTGTTTTCCTGGAAGTCGCGGGTCAAGGTCTTCCACCTATCAAGAGGGAATGTGTTTGGATTGCCGGAATAGATCATCGGCATGATCGCGTCGATATAGCCACCCGCCATCCATCCCTGCGAGTCCTGGTAGTAGTCGTAGTAACCCTGACTATAACCAATCCAGCCCCATCGATTCTTGTAAGTGTGCCAGACGGCGGCCGACAGCCAGACATCGCGTCGAGCGGGAACGATCACTCGTTGATAAAGGTCGCGCACCATCGTATTGACCTGTTCGCGTTGCCAATTCTCATAGGCCTGATTGCCGCCGGTGAAGCAATCGCCGCCGTAAGCCGCCCGGCTGACTGGGTCGCATGACGTCGTACGACCTGCGTAACGTACCCGGTCCAGGTGAATGCCGTCGATGTCGTAGCGGTTGACCAGATCGGCCACCACCTGCCTCATATGCTCGCGATATCCGGCCGAGGCAGGGGTAGCGTAGAAATACCCGTCACTACCACTACAGACGATTTGGCCGGTATCTTTCTGCCATTGCAGGCCGTTGAGCTTGCCGCCCGTCGTCCCGTGGGCGTCGCGCAATAAATAATAAGGCGGCCGTGGACTGACGTTCTCCGGCGGCGAGCTGGGGCAGCTATCCCAAACAGGATAGACATTGACATAAGCATGAAGCTGAAGGCCACGCTGGTGGGCACGCTCGACGACGTAAGCCAGCGGATCCCAATACGGGTTAGGCGGCTTCCCAAACTCGCCACTGGCCCGCCTGGCCCACGGCTCCAGGCCTGACGGATAGTAAGCATCCCCCGCCGCCCTCACCTGAAACATCAGAGCGTTGAACCCCGCGCCGGCGGCATTATCGATGATCTCATCGATCTTTTGCCGGGTCGCCCCGCTGCTCGTTGTCCAATCAAAACGCGTCACCCACAGGCCGCGAAACTCCACCATGCCCGGCAAGTCGGCTATTTTATAGACCTCCAGGAAAGCAAGCTTGTTGTTATCTGCCTTGGGGCCGCTGCGAATCGTCAGGCGGCCGTCGGTTACGGCGACGGTCGTCGCCAGCCCACTGACAAACCGCCGGTCCGCGGACGGCGCGCCATCCACCAGCGTCCGTCCCTCGATGAGGGTATGCATATAGCCGTCGTAAAAATCAGGGTCTCCGGCGACGGCATAGACATCATAAATACCCGGCGGCAAAGCGATCTCCCATATCGCGTCGGGGTTCTCCTCCTTCTGCAGGTGGATGAGCGTGTTGAATCGCTGATCAGGCGCCCATGGCGAATGTCGCTGGCGAGTAGCGGAGCTGGTATCGGCGTTCCAGCCATAGGAAAAGCCATTGCCGCGGTCGGTGAACGTCGCGCCAGAATCGGGAAAATAGCCGGGCGGGATATCCGCGCCAAAGGGTTGAAAATTAATCTTCACGACGGGTGTGCCGGTGGATACTGGCCCGCGCAAGGCCACCGGAAAGTAACTCCGATAAGTGGCAGCCTGAGTGACGGCGCTCCGGGCCGCCCCGGCCAGGACCGTGATGGCAATCGATAACAACAGGAGGCCTGCATTTCGGACGTTCATGTGATTTTATTGTCCCATAAATGGCTCTTTCATCCCACTACGCAGCAATTGACACCCCTCGATGCCACTCCTATACTCAACTCAGTCTAATCATTTCAGTGAGGAAAATCGGACCATGCCTATACGGTTTTACGATATCAGCTGGACCCTGTACCCTGGAATATCTGTCCGGTCGGGGGATACACCCTTCGAGACACGCCCGAACGACAGTCTGGCCGGCGGCGATACGGCCAATGCGCCCAACCTGTCATTATGAAAAGCCGCCAACTACCAGCGATCAGCATAGCCCTCCTGGCTTGGTGGGACGCAGGACACGCCTATTGGCCCTGGCGACGCACTCGCGACGCCTACGCCATATGGGTAGCCGAAGTAATGTTGCAGCAGACGCAGATCGCCACCGTGATCCCGTACTACGAACGCTGGATGGCACGCTGGCCGACGGTCGCAGCGCTGGCGGACGCCTCGCTGGACGACGTCCTGAAAATGTGGGAGGGATTGGGCTACTACAGTCGGGCACGCAACCTCCACGCCGCAGCCAGCGTTATCATGAGCGACTTCAATGGCCGGCTGCCGCATACCGTCGCCGAGTTGCGAAAATTGCCCGGCATTGGTCGCTACACCGCTGGGGCCATCGCCTCCATCGCCTTCAACGTACCCACGCCGATCCTCGACGGCAACATCACCCGGATACTCAGCCGCCTGCACGATATCACCGATGATGTCACTCAGCCGGCCACCCACACCCGGCTGTGGCAATTGGCCGAAGAGAGCGTCCCAGCTAACCGGCCCGGCGATTACAACGAAGCGCTCATGGAGCTGGGCCAGCGCATCTGCGTTCCAAAAACTCCGCATTGTCACATCTGCCCACTGGCCGCGCGCTGCCTGGCTCGACAGCGAGGAACGCAACTGGAGCGGCCGGTTCGGCCACCGCGCAAACGCACGCCCCATTATGACGTCGTGGCTGCGGTCATCTGGCGTGACGGCGTCCCGTCGCCCGACGGCCGATTCCTGATCGCCCAGAGGCCTCTCGATGGCCTGCTGGGCGGCTTGTGGGAATTCCCCGGCGGCAAGGTGGAGCCGGGCGAGATCATGTCTGAAACCTTGTGTCGCGAGATTCGTGAGGAACTGACGCTGGCCATCGAGCCAGGCGCCCCCCTGATCGCCATCGACCACGCCTATACTCACTTCCGGATCACTCTCCACGCGTTCCATGCCGCCTACATCGAGGGCGAGGCGCAGCATTTGGGCGTAGCCGACCATGCTTGGGTGACGCTCGACGATCTGGATCGGTATGCTTTCGCCGCGACGGACCGGAAGATCATCGCCGCCCTGCAGAGCGAGATGGCGCAACTTAGTGACGAAACAATCTCCGGCGCATCCCCGGTCGATTGAGGTAAGTGATCGTTTCGCTGAAACGCGCCGGGTGGAAGCCAAATAACCGCTGCACTGAATCGAGGCTCGTCAACTCAGGCGCGAAGAAACGGTCGAAAAAGTAACGACTGACGGCGGGCCAATACCACCAGCTTAACAGCAGGCGCCTGAGCGGCCGCGCCAATACCATCGGCATCGGCAGCAGAAGCATGCGCTTGCGCGTCACATCGAGAATAGCGCGGACGAAATCGCGGTAGCTGAGCATCTCATCTCCAGCGACGGACATGATGCGATTCACTCTGTCCGGCTGGTCCAGAAGCTGTATGATGCAATGAACATAATCCTCGACCCATAGCGGCTGCATGGGCAATGTTCCCCCGTCCGGTAGCCAAGCGATCGGCCACGACCACAAAGTCAGGCTGAGAACGATCTCGCTATAGCGATCATCGCGACCAAAAAGCGTCGACGTGCGCAAGATATTGTAGGGGATGCCACTCTGCCGCACCATCCGCTCGACCTCACCCTTGGTCCGTAGAAGCGCGTGCATCGAGTGGGGGTTGGCGTTCAGGCGACTAGGCAGGATGATCCGGCCGGCTCCCGCCCGCGCGGCTTGATAGAGCAATAGTTCCGTCCCCGCAATGTCAACCCGCTGCAACAGTCGGTTGCTGCCTCGCGCCTCAGCCCCGGCCAGGTGGATGACCGTATCCACTCCCTCCAGTTCCACGCGTAATGCCTGGGGGTCATTGATGCGGCCGCTGTAGGGGCGCCATTCGTAGCCGGCATGGTCGAGCGCCCGCCCGAGGACACGGCCGATGAATCCGGTGGAGCCAGTGACCAGGATCATGGGCGCAATTGTACAGCGAGCCTCTGCGCTTGCTATAATCGGGCCTCATGAGCCACTATTCCCCCGAACGTCCGCTCCGCGTCTGCTATTTCGGCACCTATCGAGCGGGTTACACTCGCAACCAGATCATCCTGAAAGGGTTGCAATCGCAACCGGACGTGTCGGTCGACATTTGCCACGCTCAACTGTGGCACGGCATCGAGGATCGCGTCACCCAGGCCAGCGGTGGTTGGCGTAACCCGAGTTTCTGGCGGCGCGTGGCCGGAGCCTATCGCCAGCTTATCCGCACCCATAAACAAGCGCCCGACTATGATGTGATGCTCATCGGTTACCCGGGCCAGTTCGACGCCTATCTCGGCCGTCGCCTGGCTCATGCGCGAGGGCGACCGGTGGCTCTGGATATCTTGATGTCCCTGCACCTGGTGGCTGAGGAGCGCGGATTAACGATCGCCCATCCAGCGACGGGCCGGATCATCTTCCAGCTGGAGCGCGGCGGGCTACATCGACCCGATCTGCTCATCGCCGAAAACCCCGAGTATGGCGACTACATCGCCAACAAATACCAGCTTCCGGCCGAGCGATTTCGCTACGTTCCCCATGGCGCGGACGAAACCGTCTTCCATCCGCGCCCCTTGCAGCCGCCGGACGACCATTTTCGCATCAGCTATCACGGTGGCTACCTACCATCGCACGGGATGGACGCTATCATAGGCGCGGCCGACCAGTTGCGCGACGAACCCGACATGCAGTTTCATTTCTACGGCAATGGGCCGGAGAAGGAACGTATCGTCAGCCGGGCGGAGGCGCTGTCATTACCGAATGTGACCTTCCACGGCTACATCGACCAGGAAGAACTGCTCGACAGCCTGGCCCAGGCCCATATCTGTCTGGGGGTTTTCGGCACAACCCGGCAAGCGAACTTCACCGTGCAGAACAAGGTTTGGGAGGGTTTGGCCATGGGCCGGCCGGTAATTTCCGGCGATTCACCGACGATTCGGGCAGCTCTGACTGACCGGAAAGAGATCTATCTGGTCGAGCGCGATGATCCGGTGGCGTTGGCGGCGGCGCTGCGCGCGCTGCGCGATACTCCAGGCCTGCGCGAGGAAATAGCCGCGGCCGGACACGCGCGCTATCTGGCCGGCAACAGCATTCCGGCTATCGGCCGGCAAATGAAAGAGGCGTTGGTAGCCGCCATCGACTCGTGGAACAGCCCAGGCCGAGGCAACTAACGGCCGCCGGGGCCTTCCTTGTCGCTGCGTCCGCGGAACAGCAAACGCACCGGCGTGCCGGTGAACGGATAGTATTCGCGCAACCGGTTCTCGATGTAGCGCTGGTAGCCAAAATGCACCATCTCGGGGCGATTGACGAAGAAGACAAACGTCGGCGGAGCAACGCCGACCTGGGTGGCATAGTAGAATTTCAGTTGTGTGCCGGCCTTCGTCGGCGGCGGGTGGTGGGCCACGACGTCACGCATCAGATCATTCAGCTCGCCGGTGGACAGGCGATGTTGTCGCGCCTCCTGAACCTCCATCACCGCCCCGAGGATTTTGCTGACGCGCTGTCCGGTCTCGGCCGAGATGAATAGCAAGGGCGCATAGGCGATGAAGTTCAATTCACGGCGCACGGTCGCCTCGTAAGCGGGCATGGTGTGCGTGTCCTTCTCAACAGCATCCCACTTGTTAACCAGGATGATGACCCCGGCGTTTTCCTCGACCAGCATGCCGGCGATATGGGCATCCTGCGACGTGACTTCTTCGACACCATCGATAAGCAGCAGGGCCACATCCGCCCGCCGCAGCGTTTTGATGGCGCGCAGAACACTGTATTTCTCGATACCCGGATCGATCTTGCCGCGCCGGCGAATCCCCGCTGTATCGATGATCGTGAATTCCTGGCCGTGCCAACGGAGCTTTTCATCAATGGCGTCGCGCGTCGTCCCGGCGATGGGACTGACGATGGCGCGTTCCTTGCCGATCAGCTTATTGAGCAAGGTTGATTTGCCCACGTTCGGCCGCCCCAGGATGGCGATCTTGATCGACTCATCTTCTGCCTCTTCCGTCACGGCCGACGGCGGGATCGCCCCAACGATGACATCCAGAAGATCGCCGGTGCCTGTGCCGTGAAGCGCGGAGACGGCGACCACCTCGCCCAGACCCAGCTCATAAAACTCGTAGGCCGTATCCCAGAGCTTGCTCGATTCGAGTTTGTTGGCGGCGATGATGACCGGTTTGTCAGCCTGGCGCAGGATATTAGCTACCTCGCGATCGGCGGCGGTAATACCCGTTTGGCCGTCCACGACCAGGACGATGACGTCCGCATCCTGCATGGCCACCGTCGCCTGCTGGCGAATCAGTGGCAGGAACCGCTCGGAGTCCTCGGATAGCGGCTCCGTATGGCGGCCTTCGGTCACCTCAATGCCGCCCGTGTCGATGACGGTGAATATAGATCCGCCCCACTCCGCATCGGAATAGAGGCGGTCGCGCGTCGTACCAGCGACGTCGGACACGACAGCCAGGCGGCGGCCGATGATACGATTGAACAGCGTCGATTTACCGACGTTGGGGCGGCCAACGAGGGCCACGATCGCTTTATTACTCATTGAGCCACCTGTCGTCGTTCACAAATTTCCCACAAGCTCGAGGCTGTTCGCTCGGCCAACGCACGATAGCACAACATGGGCGCGTTGGCCGGCACGCGAGTCGGCTCGGGAACGGAGGCAACCGTCATAATAGATGGTTCACCGGCGATGATATCGTCACCTTCCAGCCCAGTCGTTCCGGTTTCGCCTTCTTTCTTCTCATCGGCGATCGTCACCGTGACGGCCGTCGGTTGGACCGAACGGATCTCAATGCCTCGATCAGGGATATCCACATCGGGAACAACGGAGTGCGACCCCTTGCTCAAG
>WBZO01002189.1_pt1 | contig 26428 bp, 25 predicted proteins | sample 5204261 | NCBI WGS metagenome assembly WBZO01 (sample SAMN12412400, study PRJNA552823) | activated sludge metagenome | isolation source: activated sludge from anammox sidestream of wastewater treatment plant... | place: USA: North Carolina | collected 2017-09
CTCTGGCAGGACAGCCGGCGCCCAGGAATGTGCCGGTGACACCAACGGCGCTTCATCCATCGCCAGCTGCCGCGGTGGAATACCACCGGGCGGCATCAGGTCCGGCGGCGATGTGCCTGCCGCTGCCGCCCAAGACGCACCCCGCTCGCGCTGCTCAACCAGCGGAGCCAGGTCTGCCTGCGCCCGCTGCCCGCTGCCCGCGAGATGCGGCGGTGAACCCGCCTGCGCGGTGCCAAGCCCCGCGATGGCGCCGGCCGCACCGGACAGACCAGCGCGTGACAGCAAATCCGCTTGCACGCTGCCCATCGAGCCCGGAACAGCGATTTGCTGCATCCGGCCGCCGGACAGCACCGAGGTAGCCGGCAGCTCAACAATTGCCCCGCCCGCGCGTGCAGCAGAGGACAGCGCAGCGGGCATGTTCCCGGTTCCGGCCGGCTGCCGCCCGCTGTACATCGTCACGGGCGGGCCCTCGAATGACCCCGCGATGCCCGCGGGCTGCGCTGCCGGAGCAGCCGCGGCGGTCTCCAGCGGCATCATGGCCAGCGGGATGGGGATAGGCAACATCTGCGCCCAAGGGGCCAGTTCCGCGCCCGCACGCCCTTCCGCTGCTGTTGATGGGTCTCGGCTAACCGTACCGCTCAACACCTGCTCGAACGGCGGGCCACTGGTGACCACGTTTGCAGGCGGGCTCAGGGCTGCCACGGCTATGGCGCCACCGGCGCTGATCCCAGAAGCCGGCACGGCAAACATGTCGCCCATTGCTACACCTGCATCCGGAAGATCTCCTGGTACGCCTCCACCAGCTTGTTGCGCACCTGGAGCCCCACCTGAAACGCCAAGCTCTCCGCCTGGGTCGCGATCATCACGTCATGCACATCCACATCTCCACCGGCGGCGACCTGGGAGACGAGATTGGTGGTCCCTTGCTCGGTCGCCGACAGCTGGCTCAGCAGATTGGAGAACGCCTGGCCCAGGCCGGCCCCGGCAGTGCCGGCCGGTGCTGCCCCGGCCAGCGCCAGTCCTGAACTGACCGGGCTTACGGCGCCAATGCGCGCGATTTCCATGCGGCTTCCCTTTACCCGTGCTGCGGCCATTGTCGCGCCGCCCACCCGCCGTCCCCATCGGGACAACTCCCTAGCCGCCCAAGCGTCTGCGCCTATCTGGAAATGACGGATGGGGGAGCCGCGCGCCGCCGCTCCCCCATGGCAAACTGCGTGTCCGGCAGGCGTTAGCGCCCGATCTCCAGCGCCTTCTGCGCCATCCCCTTGATGGTGTTAAGCATGGTGACGTTGGCCTGATACGCACGATTGGCGGACATCATGTCCGTCATCTCGTTAGCAACGTCAATGTCCGGGTAGAGTACGTAGCCTTCTGCATCGGCATCAGGGTTGTTGGGCTCGTACACGCGGCGGGGCGGGTTGGGGTCCTCGATCACGGCGTCCACAGCGACGCCGCTTTGCCCGGTACCAGCCCTCCCGGCCAGCACCGACGCGAAACTCACACCCTGGCCGGCGGCACGGAACAGCACCGACTGGCGCCGGTATGGCCCGCCCTCCTCTGTGCGGGTCGAGTTCATGTTGGCCAGGTTGTTGGCCACCACATCCATCCGCAGCCGTTCGGCCTGCAGGGCGGTGCGGCTGATACCCAGCGAGTTGATCAGGCTCATGGCAACCTCCCGTGGCCCGGCGCTACACGGCCCGTGAAATCAGATCGCGCAGGGTAGCGAAGCGCGTGGTTGTCACCTGCGACAGCACCTGATAGCGCAGCGATGTCTCAGCGGCGCGCGTCATCTCGTAGTCAATATCAACGTCGTTGCCGTCGTTGCGCGCCGACGTGGAATGGCCGGAGGCGGTCATCACCGCCCGGAGCATTCCGCCCTCGCCCGTGCCGGCGGAGGCGAGATGGCCGGCGGATGTGGTCGCCAGGCGGCCGCCGCCGGACCGCGCCTGGAGCTCGGTCTCAAACGACACGTCACGGCGGGTATACCCCGGCGTGTCGACGTTGGCGATGTTGCTCGCCAGCGCTTGTTGTCGCCTCGCCAGTCCATTCAGCGCCCGCTGAAGGGTGGCGACTCTCGGGTCATTCAGCAGCGAGCCAATCATCGGCGTTACTCCATTGCCCTGTCCTGACCGCCCGCCCGTCGGGCCGTGAATGCCCGGCGTGCCGGTTCTTCGCGCGCCGCCCGCGCATTCGCAATCTCCCCCAGCATGACCGCCTCGCGACGTTTTTCCTCGGCCCGCACCCGCTCCTCGAAATGCTCGCGCAACTTGTCCATCGCCTTACGGCTGCTCATGGCAGCGGTGAGGCGGACGCGCGCCTCCTTTTCGTGCGCGGCACAGCGGCTCACAGCTGCCTCCTGTTCGTGGATGGCGCGCGCCGCTGCATCGAGCAGCAACCCCAGCCCCTGCACGCGATGGGCATCGACACGCCCTCCCGTCAGCAGCGCCGCCACCTCTTCGCGCAGTCGCTGCTCCTCGTGCAGCCGTCTTCGCATTTCCTCCTCCGCGGCCAGACGAGCGATGGTGGCAGCGCCCAACTGCTGGCGGGCTGCTTCTTCGGCCCGCTTGCGCAGGTCAAGCACGCGCTGGAGACGAAATGTCGTCATCGTTCGGCCCCTCATGCCCCCACAACCGCACGCAACGCCTCGCGGGTCTCGTCAAAGGGCGTCGTCTCATCGGGCCGCTGACGCAACAACTGGTGAATAACCGGCAGCTTACGAATCGCTTCATCGACGCGCGGACTGCTGCCGCCGGCGTAGGCGCCGACGGCGATCAGGTCACGCGCGTCCTGGTGGGCGGCCAGCAGCGCGCGTAGCCGGCCGGCCGCCTCCAGATGCTCGCCATCGACTACCGCCGGCATCACGCGCGAAACGCTGTTGAGCACGTCCACAGCCGGAAAGTGATTCTCGCCGGCCAGCGCGCGGGACAGCACAATGTGGCCGTCCAGCGTGCCACGGGCGGTGTCGGTCACCGGCTCGGTCAGGTCGTCGCCTTCCACCAGCACGGTATAGAAGGCGGTGATGGAGCCCCGGTCACCGTTGCCGGTGCGTTCCAGCAGGCGCGGAATCATCGCAAACACGGAGGGCGGGTAGCCACGCAGTGCGGGCGGCTCACCGGCAGCAAGACCGACCTCGCGCTGCGCCATCGCCAGGCGCGTCACGGAGTCCATCAACATCAGGACGTTGAGGCCCATATCGCGGAAAGCCTCGGCGATGGCCGTCGCCACCCAGCAGGCTTTGATCCGTACCAGCGACGGCGTGTCGCTGGTGGCGATCACTACCACTGAGCGGGCCAGGCCGTCGCTGCCCAGGTCACGCTCCAGGAACTCGCGCACCTCGCGGCCGCGCTCACCGACCAGCGCGATCACATTGACATCAGCGGCAGCATGGCGGGCTATCATCCCCAGTGTGGTGCTCTTGCCCACGCCAGAGCCGGCAAAGATGCCGATGCGCTGACCACGGCCGCAGGTGAGCAGGCTGTCAATTACCCGCACACCGGTCGGGAAGGGTTCTGCTACCGGCACACGGCCCAGCGGATCAGGTGCGGCGCCGCCGGCGACGGTGTAGGTGGGGCCGGCCAGCGGCCCTCTGCCGTCCATCGGCCGGCCCAGCCCATCGAGCACGCGGCCGAGCAGCGCCTCGGAGACCGGCACCGTCAGCGGACGGCCCAGCGCCTCAACCGCCATACCTGCTGCCAGGCCGGTCAGCTCGCCCAGTGGCATCAGCAGCGGCCGCGCTCCCCGGAAGCCGACGATCTCGGCGGGAACGGACCCGTGCTGAGACGGCACCAGCACCAGTTCGCCGACCGCGCCGGTGAGTCCGGCGACTTCGACGGTCAGACCCACCGCCTCGGCGATGGTGCCCGTGCGGCGGCCGGGCAGAAAGCCGCGCAGCCGCCGCTGGTACGGACTCAAGTCAAGAGGGGCGGCATCGGGCGGCAGCACGCGCGTGACCTCCGGCCCATCCGGCAGCTCACGCTCACCGTACGCGGGCCGGTGTCCATCGCAGCATCGGGCGCTTCCCTATCGCCGCTAGGGCACCCCCCCATCAACCGACCACGCACTTCAGGTAGGTCCGCGCTCACACCGCCGCAGCGGCCCGCCCCACCAGCGCCCGGCCGAGAAAGTCATCGACGGTGGCGTTATACTCCGTTGCCGCCTCGTAATAGACGTTGTGGGGCGCTCCATCAACTACGTGATACTCACTCTGTGGCAACGCCGCGTGCAGCCGTTCACAGGCCGGAATTAACCGGTCCAGGCCGCCACAGACGATCAGCACCGGCACCGTCACCACGCCGATCCGCTGACCGAGCGTGGTCCGTTCCTGCAGAGTGGCCGTACGCCTGCGTGGGTTGCGCATCGCCTCCAGCCGGGTGGCGGTGGAGCGAATGCGCAGATAGCGTTCGTACATGCGCGGTTGCTCTTGCTTGAACCGCTCGGTGAGGGCATCGCCGGCCGGCAGAAACAGCGTATCCGGGCTGAGCGGGCGGACCTCCAGCGCGGGAGTGGATGCGTCGAGCAGGCCCATACCGGACGGGACTAGCGCCGCGGCGTCGGTGGGGTGGCGCGCCGCCCAGCGCAGCAAGGTATCACCGCCCATTGAGTTGCCGAGCAGCACCGGCCGCTCAATGCCCAGTGCCGTCAGGAACCCCTGCAGCTCGTCTGCGCGGTCAGGCTCCTCCACATCGCGAGGGGAGTTGGAGGAATGACCATGGTTGACGCTGTCATAGGCGATGCAGCGATAGCGGTCCCGGAAGTGCGCAAACTGCTGAAACCACGCCTCTGCGCAGGAGCTGTTGCCGTGCAAGAACACAAGCGGCTGGCCCTGGCCCTCTTCCACGTAGTAGATATCCGTGTCGCCGGCCACAACCCACGGCATTCCCATCACCTCCGGGTGCTCAGCGCTCCACCGTCACCGAATGGTTCAGTGTGACCGTCCAGCGCGGCAAGGGCAAGCGGCGCCCGCCGCGGAGCTCCAATCCAAGTACCGGTCCACCTGCGTATGGATAGACAGATATCGGAAGAGCGCCGTGGCTTGGGGTAGTGCGGCGCGCTGCGTGGGGAGGGCGCAATGCTGTCGAGACTGCTGCTGCGCATACCGTGGGGAGCCGCGTTGCTGTTGGTGGCTGGCGGGGCGGTAACTGGCGCCGTGCTGCTGTTCCTGCTTGCCGGCCCATACTTTCAGCGCACCTACCGGAACGATGCCGATCCGCTGGCCGCGACACGCCCGGCTCCCACCACGGCGGCGCCGTCATCCGCGAGCGGCGCCGGAGCTACCGGCAGCCCGGTGCCAATGGTGGCAAACCCGCCTCCGACCGGCCCAGCCGCTGCGACCGCCCAGCTGCTGCGCGAGGGTAGCTTCCGCGACGGCGACCCGGGCCACAACGGTGAGGGACGCGCGCGGCTGATCCGCGCCGCCGATGGCGGATACGTGCTGCGGTTAGAGGAGTTCTCCGTCACGAACGGGCCGGACCTGTTCGTCATCCTCAGCACCGATCCCAGCGGCAGTCGTGGATCGGCAACTGCCGGGGATGCGCTCAACCTGGGCAAGCTCAAGGCCACCGACGGCAACATCAACTACTTGATCCCAGAGGGCACAGAGGTCTCCGCCTTCCAGAGCGTGATCATCTACTGCCGCGCGTTCCGGGTCGTGTTCGCCATCGCCACGCTGGAGGCATCATCGTGACTGACACCAATCACGCGCACCCCGGGTGGCGCTACCCGCAGGGATCACCGTTGGGCAATGCGGCGCGGCGCATCCCCGAGACTGCGGCAGCCAGCCTCAGCGCCGGTGGCCGGCTGGCTGCCGCTGCCGTCGCCGTCGCCGTGGTGATATCGCAGGATTACGACCGCACCCGCATGGCGGCCGGCGCCCTTGCCGCCTTGATCACGCTCACCGTCGCGCCGGTGTGGAGCCGAGCCGCGCGCAGCCTGGAGTGGATGGGGGCAGGGCTGGCGTTCTTCGGCGGAGCTGCGCTGGCGGCGGCCGGCCCGGCCTGGCTGATGCTACCCGCCGGTGGCCTGGCAGCAGCCGCCATAGCGGTGCGCGAGGCTCACCGTCGCCGGGTGCCGGATGTGCTCGCCTTCTTCGCGGCCGGCGCGGTGGTGGGAGGGCTGGTGGCCGTGATGGTGCTGACCCTGGAGGGTTGACCTTCTCCTACCTCCCGGCATGCAACCGGCTACACTGGGTGTCACCACATCACACAGCACTCGCGCCGGCCGGCGATGGCTGGCAGCGACAGGGAGCCGAGGGTGACGCGAGCGGGGTTTGTGACGGAGGCAATTGCCGCGAAGGTTCGGGAGCAGTTCGGTACACCATGTTATGTGTACGACCGAGCCGGATTGGAGGCAGCAGCGCGCACGGCGCTCGCCTTCCCCGCTCCTTATGGCTTCACCCTGCGCTATGCCATGAAGGCCAACCCATCGCTGGGCATCCTGCGACTGTTCCGTGATCTGGGGCTGCACATCGACGCCTCCAGCGACTATGAAGTGGAGCGGGCGCTGCGGGCAGGATTCGAGCCCGCGCGCATCCAGCTCACCTCACAGATGCCATCGCGGCGGCTTGCCGAGCACGTGTCGCGCGGCGTGCTGTTCAACGCCTGCTCGCTGCATCAACTGGAGCAGTACGGCAAGACAGCCCCGGGGGGCTCCGTCTCGGTGCGCGTCAACGCCGGACTGGGCAGCGGCGGCATCAACCGCACCAACACTGGCGGCCCCGCCTCCTCCTTCGGTATCTGGCACGAGCACCTCGATGAAGCGCTGGCCATCGCCAAGCGCCATCACGTCGCCATCGACCGGCTGCACACCCACATTGGCTCCGGCTCGGACCCCGAGGTGTGGAAGCGAGTGGCGCGCATGACGCTGGACATCGCCGCGCGGATGCCGGACGTCACCATCATGAACATGGGCGGCGGCTACAAGGTCGCGCGTATGGATGGCAGCAGGCCACCGACCTCACCGCCGATGTCGGCGAGCATGTCCGCCAAGAACTGATCGCCTTCCGCGAGCGTGAGGGGCGGGCACTGGCGATGGAGATCGAGCCGGGGACGTACCTGGTCGCCAACAATGGCGCAGTGGTTGCCACCATCATCGATGTCGTGGACACCGGCGCGGACGGCTACCGCTTTGCCAAGCTGGACACCGGCATGACGGAGGTGACGCGTCCCTCGCTGTACGGCGCGCAGCACCCGATTACGGTCATGACGGCGCGCGACCAGCGCGAGCAGGTGGTGTTTACCGGCCCTTGCTGCGAGTCCGGCGACATCCTCACTCCCGCGCCGGGCGACCCGGAGGCACTGGCGCCGCGGCTGGTGACTGCGCCGCAGATCGGTGACCTGGTAGTGGTCGGTGGCGCCGGCGCGTACTGTGCGGCCATGTCCACGATCAACTACAACTCGTACCCACAGGCGCCCGAGGCGATGCTCGAGCGAGACGGCTCCCTCACCCTGCTGCGCCGCCGCCAGAGCCTGGAACAGGTGTGGCAGAACGAGGTCGTCTAGGGATCGCTCGTGCCCGCCGGCCGGCACACCCCCGCGGATCAGGCCGCGTGGCGAAGCAGCCGCTCCAGGCTCTCAAGCTGCACCGGCAGGCGCAGGTCCACCGTGCCGCCCTCGACGTCGATGATGCAGCCACCGGCTTCGATGGCGTCACCGGCGGCCACCGGGATGCTGTGGCCATCAGCAAGCAGGGCGACCGTGACCCGCTCGATATCATCGGGATGGGTACGGATGCGCAGCACCCGGCCGGTCAGATGGCGCAGGCCATTGCGCACGACCGCTGCGGCCACTTCCTCGTGGTCAGTGGCCGCAGCGCCGACGACCGCGCGCGCGGCGTCCAGCGCCAAGGCCACCGCCTGTGCTTCCACCCCGTCCAAGAGGGCAAGGCGAATGGCTTCGGCCTGTTCGGCGGCAGATGCCAGCACTACGGCGATACGCTCAGCCTGCGCCAGCCCCTCGGCGTAACCCTGCGCGTGCCCAGTGCTATAGCCCTCGCGGTGAGCGGCAGCACGTACATCACCGGCCGCGCGCTCGGCGCCGGCCAGAACAGCGGCGGCGGCCGCACGCGCCTCGGCGAGGAGTTGCCCGGCGCGGGCCTCGGCATCCGCCGACAACTGCGCAATGAGCGCCTCACGCTGATGCGGTGACAGGTACCGCCCGGTCTCATCGGCGCCGATAGCGGGACCGGCAACCGTCCCCTTCACCAGGCGGTTTATCGCCATGTCACACCACCGCTACTCGAATACCTGCTCGTCTTCCCGAGTGATCAGAATCTCCTCCGCCTCGTCGAGCGCGCGGATAATGTTGACGATGCGGCCCTGCGCCTCCTCGACGTTGCGGATCCGGACCGGACCCATCACCTCCATGTCGCTCTCCAGCATCGAGGCGGCGCGCTCGGACATGTTCTTGAGGATACGCTTGCGCACCTCGTCGCTCGACCCCTTGAGCGCCATAGCCAGGTCCTTCATGTCGATGTCGCGCAGTACCCGCTGGATCGAGCGGTCGTCGAGTTGCAGGATGTTCTCGAAGACGAACATCTGCTTCTTGATCTCGTCCGATAGTTTCGGGTCCAGCCGTTCCATGGTCTCCAGGATCGTGCGCTCGGTGCTGCGGTCGACCCCCTTCAGCAGCTTGACCAGTGAAGGTAGCCCGCCGGCTTGGCGCATGGCCGAGCGAGAGGTGAGCACCGACGCCAGCTTGCGCTGCATCAGGTCTTCGACCTCTTTCACCACTTCGGGAGCGGTGCGATCCATACGCGCAATCCGCAGCGCCACCTCGGCCTGAATGCTGGCCGGCAGGTTGGTGAGCACGGCGGCCGCCTTATCCGGCGGCACGTGCGACAAGATGAGCGCCACGGTCTGCGGATGCTCGTTGTTGAGGAACGAGACCAGTTGGGTGGCGTCCAGCTCACGGGCGAAGGAGAAGGGTACAGCCTTTACGTTGTCGAACACCTTCTTCGCGATCTCGCGGGCCCGCTCCGTGCCAAACGCCTTCTCCAGCATCTCCATGGCGTAGTCGATGCCGCCACTGGAGACGTAGTCCTGGGCGATGGCGACACTGTAGGCCTGTTCCATCAGCTCATCGCGCAGTTCGGCCGATATCTGGCCCATGTTGGTGATTTCCCAGGTCAGCGCCTCGATCTCGTGCTCTTTGAACCGCGGCAACACCTTGCCGGAGATCTCGGGGCCCAGTGCGATCAGCAGACCGGCCGCCCGTTGCTTGCCCGTCAGTTTTCTCGCCGCGCTCGGCTTCTCACTCACCACGGCATCCTGTACCCCACACCGCGCCGGCGATGCCTAGCGCGGCTTGTTATCCTGCTGCATCCAGCTGTGGATGATCTCCACCACGGCTTCCGGGTTGGCCGTGGCCAGGTTGGTCATGCGCTCATACACCTCGTTGCGGCGGCGGACCTGCTCAGGCGTCTCTGACTTTGCCGGTTCGGCCAGCGCCTTCGTGTCACCTCGGGGCCCATCCAGCGCTCCGGCGGCTCCGGCCGGCTGGCCGATCTGGGGCGCGCCGGGCTGTCCTGCCAGCGCGAACATCCCGCCACCCGCGGCGGCCAGCGCCGGTTGTGCGGTCTCAGCCCGCAGCTTGAGGCTGAGCGGCTGCGCGGCATGGGACATCCGCCACACGATAACGATCACCACGACCGCCATCAGCACCGGCACGGCAATCTTGACGTACGTAAAAATCCCGCCAGAGGCTGTCTTGGCCACCGGGATGGGGTCCACCTGCGGGTTGCTGAAGGCCGCGGTGGTAACGACGATCTGGTCGCCACGCTGTTGGTTGATGCCCGCTGCCGCCGAGACGGCATCGCGCAGGCCGAGCGCGTCCTGCTCTGGGATACTGGAATCCAGCAACACCGATACGGACAGCCGTTTAATCTCGCCCGGGCCACGGACAGTCTTGGTGATGTCCTTGTTGACCTCGTAGTTGGTGGTGTTTTCCGTGCGCTGATACTGCGAGGCGCCGGAGCCGGCTGCCACCGCACCGGCCCGTGTGCCGGGCAGGTTGGCGGCGGTACCGGGCTGGCCACCCGTGCCGGGCTGGCCGGTGTATGTCTCCTGGGTGCTGGCGCTGGACCGCGGCACGCCTTGATTGTTGGGGCCGCCGGGTGTGTAGGTCTCCTGCAGCCGCTCCGACTGGGCAAAGTCCATATCGGCGCGCACCCGCACCGCAGCGCGGCTTGGTCCCGCCACCCGGTCTAGCAACGACTGAAGCTGCTGCTCGATGCCCTGCTCCACCGCGCGCTGCATTTCCAGTTGTGTGGCAGACAGCCCGGCACTGCTGTCACGGCTACCGCCGTCGTACAGCAGCTTGCCCGCGGCATCGAGGATCGTGATGTTCTGCTCGTCCAGCCCTTCAACTGACCGGGCGATCATGTGGGCGATGCCCTTCAATTCCCCCTCGTTCAGTGACCGGCCAGAGCGCAGCCGCAACACGACTGAGGCGGTGGCAGGCTTCTGCTGCGAGACGAACAGCTCTTGCTTGGGCACGACGATGTGTACGCGCGAGCCTTCCACCTGAGCCAGGGTATTGATCGTGCGCGACAGCTCACCCTCCAGCGCCCGCTGGTAGTTCACATGCTGGACGAAGTCGGTCACGCCGAAGGACGTCTTGTCGAACAGCTCGAAGCCGACAGCGCCGCCGGCAGGCAAGCCCTTGGCTGCCATCTTCAGCCGGGCGTCGGCCAGTTTCTCCGCCGGAACTTTTACGGTCGAGCCGTCGGCAGAGGTCTGATAGGCGATGCCGTCGGCTTTGAGCTGCTCGACGACGGCGGCCGAGTCTTTTGGATCGAGATTGGTGAAGGCGGTGACAAAGGTCTGGGTGCGGCCCATGTTGAGGAAGATAAAGCCGAACACCAGCGCGCCGCCGGCCACACCCACCAGCGCCATCCGCTGCGTACGCCCCAGCCGGCCCCACAGTGCGCGCAGCTGACCCAGCATCGCGTTAGACGAGCCCATCTGCCGGACTCCCGACCGGCCCGGGGAGTCTCGTCCCGGACCGCCATCACCAGTCTAGGGAGCCGGAGGGCAACGCTTGATCGGGGGAAACCCGGAAAAGCGCGGGCAAGCACGCGCGGCGGGGCAGCAGATGTCAGTGCGCGAGCAACATGTGATGGCGCTCGCGACTGTTGCATACGGCAGGAACGGCCGTCTCCCCTTGCAGGTAGCCGCGCCGGGCCAGCAGCTCACCGATGGCGGCGGCATCGCCGTTGCAGCCCGTCACGTCGTCGAGGGAGAGCACCGTGCCCAGTGTCACGGTGTCATCACACTCCTCCGAGTCCCAGCCGGAGCCGCGAAAGACCTGCCGCGCTACCAGTTCGGCGCAGGTCATTTCGTGGCCGCCGCCGCAACCGGCGCACGGCACACGCACAATCAGGGTGCGGAGCGCGCCAAGCATCGCTTCGATATCGGTGGCAGCTACGGTCCGTGGTGCGGGCGCTTCGGGGACAGCTGCCGGACGCGGATGCGTTCGATGCACAAACCACGCCATCGGAGCACCTCCTCTGCGGCGGTCGTGCGGGGTGTGCCTGAGTATACACCGGCGCTCCGCTTGCGCGTCATCATCAATAGAAACATCCGATATCGGTAGAGCTGCGCCATCGGCCGGATCGAAATACCAAGAGGCGAGCCCCATGGCCCGCCTCACTGATGCATCCCCGCGATGTGATGGCCTATAGCACCATTAGCAGCTTCTGCGCCAGCGCGGTGGTATCCACCTGATAGGCGCCGCTCTGCACCTGCGCCTTCAGGCCCGCCACGCGCTCGGCACGCAATTCCGGCGCCTGAGCAGCAGCGGCCTGTGCCTTGCGGGCCGTAGCGCCCGCCGAGCTGAGCTGCATTTGGTCCGGGCGGAAGCCACCGTATGCCTGTGCCGCCTGCGGCTCCACCGCCCGGGCCGCCGGCCGCGCGGTGATGTACGAGATGTTGGAGCCACTAATCGGATTGATTGCCATGCCCGGCCTCCTCATGGTCCCCAGGTAGGATGACACTGCCGGCGCACGGTATCAAGAACCGATCGGTCGGTTTTGGCCGCTCAGACCGGGGGCACCAGCCGGCTGATGACCACCAGCCGCTTAGCGTAGCTACGGTCTGGGTAGCAGGTAATCAGCGTCAGGACCGGCTCGGGAGTTGGCTCCATCACCTGCACCGCGGCCGGCGCCACCACCCGGATCTCGGCGACTTCGTAGGTGAACCGGCGCTCGCCGACGAACACGTCTATTCGGTCACCGACGCGCACCTCCGGCAGGTGCTTGAACACCTCGCCCTTCTTCGACACGGGGCTGCTGATATGTCCTGCCATCACCGTGTTGCCACGCGTGCCGGGCAGCGCTGATCCCCGGTGGTAGCCGGCGGCGAAGGCAGCAGTGTCCCACACCGGTTTGCCGTTCTCCACCACGATGCCCACCTCCAGCACCTTGGTATCCAGGCCAATAGCAGGAATCACCAGGCGGTGGGGGAGGTCGGGGCGGGGGATCACCGGCTCGCCGGCGAGCAGTTCGTGCTCCGGGGTTGCGTCGGGTATCGGGGTGGCCGCGACGGCCGGCACCTCCGGCGTCGCGGCCACGCGTGTAGCGCGGATCCGTGGGGCCTGCTCCTCTGCCTGGGCGTTGCCCCCAGAGGCGAAGAACACCAGTGCGCCGGCGCCCACGGCGACGATGGCGCTGAAGCTGAGCAAAAACGAGACGGCCGCGTTGCGCTGCTTCATCTCGTCTCTCCAGATGAGCACGGCCCTTCCGCCCGCGGCGGCGCGCGCCCGAGTGGCGATGGCGGGCCAGATGATGGCCGGTGATTACGCGCGGAAGTCGCTGGTAGCAGTCTCACCCCGGACGGCGCTCATGACGGCAGCGTAGCCGCGGCCGGCAACCGCTCCCTGGTGGAGATGCTGGATAGTGGTGGCGATCACGCCCATCTGCGAGCGCAGTTCGCGTTCGTTCGTCTCGTCCTGCTCAATGATGCTGGAAATGATGCCGCGCAGCGCGTCCCGAACGTCGGGGTCGCCGGCTGAGGCGCGGATGGTGGGCAGTGGCAGCACGTTTGCGGGCGGAGGCTCTGACTCCACGGCCAGCAGCTCGGCCAGCACCTGCTCACGCACCTCCATCAGGTCAAGGAAGTGGTCAAGCCGATCCTCTTTAAGCGCGCGGCCCTGCTCGCGGGCGAGGGCGTACAGGCGCGAAAGCAGGCGGTGTTGTTGCAGTGTCATCAGATCAGTCATGCTGCCAGGCCTCCTGCCCGTGCCGGGGCCGGTGCTGCCGCGGCGCTGCCACGGATCACAGAGCGCCACGCCTCGCGTACGCGGTCCAGCAGCCGGATGGCGGTGCGCACTTTCTCGGCGTCCTTCTTGACATTGGCTTCAATCAGGGCGTTGTAGATGAAGACGTACAGTTCGCGGAGCTGCACGGCCAGGTCGCCACCGCGCTCGAAGTCGAGCCCGCTCAGCAGCTCCAAGACGATGTCCTGCGCCTTACCGATATCGGTGCTGGCCTGGTCCAGGCGCCGCTCGCTGATGGCCAGATCGGCCCGGCCGAGAAACCGTAGCGCGCCATCGTACAGCAGTAAGATCAGGTCGCCCGTGCTGGCGGTCTGGATCTGCGTGGACTGGTACTGCTGATAGGGGTTGGGCATCATCCGCCGCACCTCGCGACCGTTCATCCCGCGTGTTCCTTGCGTCACCTTAGTCTCGATGGCCCCGTCTGGCGGCGGCATAGGGGAAAACCCGGAACACGAGACCGCTGGTAGTGCGCGGCGAAGCCAACGAAACCGGCCGGCCGCGCTCCCTAAAGGGAAGCGTGGCCGGCCGGGTGGCAGACGGCGGGGGGAGCGCCACCATCCGCAGGGACGCGCCGCGCGTGCTCAGAAGAAGAGCACGCCGAACGCGGCAGCCATGACCGCCAGGCCGCCCCACAGCCCCACCGTCACGGACAGCAGCACGCCGACCGCGAGGAAGGAATAGCGCAACTGCCGCGGACGGCCCAGGAACCAGCCGATCAGCATCATGTAGACCGGCGAGAGCACGACACCGAAGATGAGGATCGTTCCGGGCTCGATATTACTCATCGTGCTCGACCTCCACCTCGATCACGGGGATCACTTTGCTGACGATCAGGAAGAACAACACCACCAGCGAGATCGCGCCGACCACCGACGAGAGCTCGATCCACGACGGGGTGTAATATCCCGGCACGCCCTGATACAGGTCAAACACCGGGTGCATCATGCCTTCCACGACGAACAGGAACTTCTCAATCAGGGTGGCCATCACCGGCAGCGCCGCTGCCACCACCGTCCGCTCGACGGTGAACAGCTGCGGGAACAGCATTTGCAGGCCAAACCAGCCCAGTGCCCCACCCACCAGCGCCAGCGCCAGCCAGTACAGCGGTTCACTGACTGTGGCGCGGGTAGCGGTATGAATGGAGTCCGGTGCGATGCTGACGCCGGTGATGATCTTCTGCAGTTGCAGCCACAAGAACAACATGGCGAACAGCGCCAGCCAGCGGGACAGGCCGCGGAAGACGTTGTCGTCGAGCAGTTCTTCCCAGCCGTACAGCCGCCGGAAGAGGTAGGCAACGATCATCACACCGCCCAGGGCGGAGCTAAGGGCGATGGTGAGGAACTGCGGCCCCTGCGCGGCGCCGAACCAGCCCGGCTGGCCGGGCAGCAGCGCGAACAGCCAGGGAATCACACCACCGTGGAGGAACAGCGGGGCGAGGATGATGACGGCCAGCGCCAGCCACCACGCCATGCCCTCAATCTTCTTCTTCTCATCCTCGCGGTAGCCGATCAATAGCACCGCATACAGCGGGCTGAATATCCGCGGCAACTCCATCTTGAGGGAGTGGATATCGGCGCGGATGGTGAGGTACAGGTAGGTGGCCGTCAGCACGAAGTACAGGGTGATGACGGTCACGTCCCAGGCCAGCGGCGAGGTGTGTACGGTAGTCGGCCAGCCGCGCAGCATACTGGTAACGACGCGGTCCGGCCGGCCGAGGTGGACAACGATGTAGAACGCGGCCACGCTCAGCGCGATCAGTGTCAGCAATTCAGCGAGCCGCGCCACCGGCTTATAGGTGTTGAGCCTGAACAAGCGCACCGCGGCCGAGACGATGATGCCGCCGTGGGCGATGCCGACCCACCAGATGAACGAGCCGACATACAGGCCCCACGGGATACCGCCGCTCGATCCCCAGTCCGCAATGCCGAGGACGATCATGCCGTTCTGGAGCTGGAAGACGTACGCCTGGCCGTACCAGATGATGCCCAGCAGCGCCAGCGCCATGATGATGTAATAGCGGCGGGACGGGCGCCCATGGATCGAGCGCAAGATCGTCTTTGTGCGATCTGCTTCGGTCATCGCGTTACCTCCCGAACATGCGCTTGAACCACGGCTCCGGGCCCTCGAGCACCGTCCGCCGCTCGTTGACCAAGCCCCAGTCCTCGTACTTCACCGGGTTGGCGGTCGGCTCCGCCCGCCGTGACGGCCGGTGGCCGATGTAAATCACGTTTGGCCGCGTGCCCAGGTCGTCCAGCAGCCGGAACGTCGATAGCTTGCCACCGCTGTCCGCGACGCGCTTGTTGAGATAGCGATTGGGCTCGCTCTCCGGGTCGTTCAGGTCGCCGTAGTGGATGACTCCCATCGGGCAGGAAACCGAGCAGTGGGTCGACGGCTCCTGGTGAATGGAGTCCTGACGGCCGGGGCAGTAGATGCACTTGCCCATCACGCCACGCGGCGGCGCGCCGATGACGCTCTTGCCGCGACCGTCCTTGCGCTCGCCGGTGAAACCGCCGCCAGCATCCTTCGGATCTTCCCAGCCGAAGTAGTTGACGCCGTACGGACACGACACCTGGCAATAGCGGCAGCCGAAGCACACATCGTAGTTCGTCAGCACGATACCGTCAGACCGTCGGTGGCGGGCGCCGGTCGGGCAGACTTTGACGCACGGTGCATTTGAGCAGTGCTGGCAGGGGCGTACCAGGAGGTTCACATTGTTGGGTTTGTCTGGCTCCTTATAGGCGAGCACATACAGCCAGTGCACTCCGTCCTGCAGTCCGTACGCCTTCTTGCAGGCGGAGACACACATCAGGCAGCCGTCGCAGCGCTCAAGGTCGATGACCATGCCCATCTGCACCTTGTGCTTGCCATTGGCGGCGCCGTTCCCCGCTCCATTAGTCGGGCCGGTGGGAGCGTGGCCGCTGCCGTGGCCCGGTGTTTGCGCCTCCGCCTGGCGGGCGCGGGCGCCGAGCAGGTCCCCGACCATCAGTGCCGCGATACCGCCACCGGCCACCGCGATCGCCGTCCGCCGTGAGACCGTCGGATGCGCGGACGCACCACGGGCGGTGACCGCCACCGGCGCCTCGCCCGCAGCGGCGGCACGGCTGTCGACGACCGGCAGCGCCACGGCGCCGGCCGCCGTGTCCAGCTCCAGCGCGGCCGCCTCCATCTCCTCTTCCGTGCGCGGACGCAGGTCCACGCCGAACTCGCGCAGGTACGCATCGTGCAGGCGGCTTTGGAACTCGTCCTCAGTCAGCCCGCCAGCCAGCACGTCCAGTGCGCCACGAGCAGCCTGGATCGCCAGGTCGGCGTTCCAGCCGGTGGAAGCCATCGCCGAGCGGACCTTTTCTTCCCACGCGGCGTCGAACACATCGGCCGCGGAGAGCGGCTGCGATTCGTGCACGCCGTCATGCTCCGGGCTTGTCATGGCGCATCCTCCTTCTCCTCCTCGCTGGCCGCGTCAAACATGCAGGTAAAGGCTTCCGCATCATTGCTGCTGACGCGGCGGGCCGTCGCCGGGCGCGGATCGGCGCCACTGGTCTGGATCTCAGCGGTGATGAACTGCTCGCACAGGGCCGCAGCCGCAGCGTAGAAGCCATCACCTTCGACGAGGTCAAACAGCGTGCGGCTGAACAGCGGCGCCCACCGGCCAAGGTGGTCCTCTAAGAAGGCGCGCTGAGCGTCTTCACAGATTTGGCGCTGTTCGTCCCAGCCGTGCAGCGCGGCATATGCCTGACGCATGACGGTATGGGACATGAACTCCATCTCCGTGGCCAGAGAGTCCGCCGGGGCGGGCCGGGTATCAGGCACCTGCAACCCGAAGGCGTGGTAGAAGCCGGCAATGTCTGCCAGCCGCCGCGCCTTGGCGAAGCCGTCCGCCTCGTACTCCGTCTCGTTCAGCGAGCAAGGCACCTCGCCGGCGAAGTAAAGGTTGTACGTCGCGGCCAGCGCCGGCGGCTCGACCTGCTCCAGTGCCGCGGCCAGTGCCTCCAGCGCCAGCGCATCACCGAACGGTGCCATGAGGTCGCCCTCGCGCAAGGCGTCGATGCCGGCGCGTAACTCAGCGACGGTATCGTCATCGGGGTAACTGAAGGCCAGTGCTAGCACGTCGTACAGGGCGCCCCGGCCGAGCATCTTCCGGGTCGCGGGGGTTTCGAGCGTCTTGCTCTGCGTGATGCTCATGACGGTAGCTCCAACCCGACCCAGCCGGCGAACTGCTTGCGGGCGCCGCGGTCACCTTTGCCCCCGTCCCACACGGCAATCGCCACCCGGGTGGAACTGCCCGGCTTAAGCACCGGCTGCTGCTGGTTACCTGACATCGGCATCACCAGCACCACGTTCCAGCGGCCGGCGGTGTTGACACCGCTGCCGTCGGCCCGTTGTTCAGCGTGGCTGGTGATGGTGCCGTAGCCCTCGGCTACCAGCTCCTCCACCGGGGACTTGCGCTCCCGCTGCGCCATGCTGTTTCCGGCCAGCAGCGCGGGGTACCACTGCTTGGCCACCTCCGGGCTGGCCTTCAGCAGCGTCTCGGGCGGGAAATCATTGACGGCGTTGGGATACATATCCTTGACGGTGCGCGGTCCCTTCTGGACCGTGCGTTGCCAGCTCGCGCGCCAGTGCAGGATGTGCACCGGCCGGCCGGGCTGGCCCATGACGACGCCGATCTGGCCGGATGGATCGACGGGTAGCTGAACCGCCACCGAGTCGCGGAAGCGCCCAACGACCTCGAGGTCGTTGGAACCCAGGTCGCCCCAGCTCACCAGGAAGCCAATCTCGCTGCCGTTATGCATCACCTTCAGGGTTGCGTTTGGGATCAGCCCATCCGGCTGCAGCCGCGGCGCGACCATGAACTGCTGCATCAGCGGCATCTCAACTGCCGCGACATCCTTCCACTCGGCGGCAGCTGGATCGCGCGGGATGGCAGCGCCGATCTTCTTGGCAACGACGTGCTGCGTCAGCTCTGTGTCTTTGTGGTCATCGTGCTCGGCATGGCGCACCGCGGACCAGCCGGTGAGGTACGCCGCGCCCGCAGCGGCTGCCGTGCCCAGGGCTGCCTGAGCAAAGGTCCGCCGGTTGAAGATGGACCGCTTCTGGGGCTCGCCACCTGCTCCCTGTGGTTGCCGGTGTCCCACCGCTCGGTCTGCCATGGTGCTCTCGCTCTCTCCGGACGCCCGTCAGCCGGCCGCCCGCGACTCACCTACGTGATGTTGTGCAGGTAGACGTTGTTGGCATCGTCGAAGTACTTGCGAATGAAGGTCGGCTCGCGCAGCGGCACGTTGACAAGCTCCTTGCCGTCAGCGTCGTAGCCGTAGGCGGTCTCCTTCTCGACCTTGAACTGGTGGATGATCTTGGGCGTGGCGCCCATCAGCATTTGCAGGCCGAGTAGACTGGGATCGTCCTTGGTCTTCTTGTACGTTTCGATAGCCGCGTCCACGCCATCGCCGAACATCTGCCGCAGGAAGGGCAGCTTCCGGACCTTCACCAGATAGTCAATCGGGTTCTTCTCGTCCACCTTGCCCGGCGGGCTGATGAAGCCGGCGAAGCGGATACGGCCGATGCAGGAGGTGACGCACTGCGTCTGCTCGCCCTGCTCGATCTTGGGATAACAGCCGATGCACTTCTCGCTGGTGCCGCTGACGTTGTTGAACATCACCTTCTTGTAGGGGCAAGCGGTGACGCACTCCTGATAGCCGCGGCAGCGTGCCTGGTCCACCAGGACAATGCCGTCTTCGGGCCGTTTGTAGATCGCCTGGCGCGGGCAGGCCGCGAGACACGCCGGGTAGGTGCAGTGGTTGCAGATGCGGGCGAGGTAAAAGAACCACACATCGTGCGGGATGGAAGGCACGTAGGTGCCACGGTCGGTGGCGCCGGCCGGCTCATCCTCGCCCACATTGGGGTAAGCCCAGTGCTCGCTTTCTGGCTGCCAGCCTTTGACACGCTCATCCGACGTGGCCGACTCGAAAACGGTCTTGCCCTGATAGATGCCGTCTTTCCAACCGCCGGGGCCGAGCATTTGCAGCAGCCGCACATCCCAGCCGGTGGGGAAGAAGCCGTACGGCTTGGTCTCGACGTTGTTCCACAACATGTATTCCTGGCCCTGCCCCCAGGTCCAGGTCTGCTTGCACGAGATGGTGCAGGTCTGGCAGGCGATGCACTTGTTGGTGTCGAATACCCAGGCAACCTGGCGCTGCGGCCGGTTCGCCTCGTACTCATAGGCCATATTCCTGCCGATTTGCCAGTTGAAGACATCAGGCACGGGTTCACCTCCGAACGGCCGCCGCTGGCCGGTCCTGCTGGCTACACGTCAGCGCGGAAGCCGCCGGCGAGGTAACGCTTCATTTCCTCGGATTCGTAGCCCAGCCGCCACCCTTCGCGGGCCGGCCGCCACAGCGAGTTGCCACCGTAGCCGCCGGTCTCTGCCTTCACCACCTTGGTGAACGACTCGCGCGGGGCGCCGACGACACCGTGCACGTCTGCCTCGAAGCCCTGGCCAATGGTCTGGCCGAAGTACGGCTTGCGCGACAAGGTGTCGGTCATCAGCGTGGGCCGCAGCCAGGCGCGGGTGCCGCTCTGGTGGCTGCCATGGCGGAAGAACGCCTGGTAGTTGGTATCCGGGTTCTTGGCCAGCCCGTCCGGCCGCGACTTCATCCCGCGCACCGAACCCTTGGTGGCGACGAACATGTTGAACCACATGCGCAGGATGCCCGGCTGCATCGCCGAGTTGAGGCGCACGCGCGCCATGTTGCGCGCCACCTCGTAGTACGGGTCGGTGGCCTTCCAGCCCCGGTACGGCCGGTCGGACGGGTCGGCGTCCAGCCAGACGTAGTCACCGTCGTGCACGCCCAGATCGCGCGCATCCTTCGGGTGAATCTCGACATAGCCCTCGCCGGTCGCGGGCGATCGCTTGTCATGGCGGTGCATATCGCCGAACGGGCCGAACAGGTAGCCCATCCAGTCCACGTCGGTCGGCGTGGTGTGGGCGCCGTGGCGGTACTTGGGCGTGAGGAAGATGTAGCGGTAGTTGGAATCCTGTGCCTGCAACGGGTGCTTGGTCAGCTTCAGCTCCGACCACGGCAACACGACGTTGCGGACCTGGCGCACCTCAACCGACTGATCGGCGCGGTCAAGGCCGTAGGCTTCCGGCCCAACCGGCTGAATCGACGGGTGTGGCTTGGCCATGATGGCGTTCGGCTCGTAGAACGTGGAGTCCACCGGCTCGCGCCACACGGGCAGGTTCTCGCCGTGCTCGATGAACTCCTTCTCGTCGCGGTAGAACTCGAGCCGGCCGGTGCGGTTGTACCAGGGCTTGCTCTCCTGGCGCTGCTCCCATCCACCCTGACGCGGGTAGGTGCGGTAGTTCATCAGCGCCGGGATACCGGCCTTCGCCTTCTCATGCAGGTCCGCAATCTTGTAGCCGCGGGTGGAGGTGCTGGCGTCGAACACGCGCTGGATATACACCGACATGTTGGACTCGTGTGTGTACTTCCAGTGGTCCACGAAACGCTTGTCACCCGTCAGATCACCCATGCGCTTGGCGATGCCAGCCAGCACCTCCACATCGCCGCGCGTGTCGTGGATACGCGCCAGCGGGGTTGCCGGGTACACGTGCAGGAAGGGGTTGGTGCAGGAAGCGGAGACGTCCGGCTGCTTGAACTCTGCCCAGCTGTCCACGCCGAAGACGATGTCTGCGTACTCGCAGCTGGCCGTCCACCACCATTCGTTGCAGAAGATCGCCTCGATGCGTGGCAGCGTGTTATGCACCACGTCGTGATGCCACTTGGTGTTGCCCAGGAGCGAGTTGGAGTTGCCGAAATGCATCAGCTTCGTTGGCGACGGCATGTGGGTCGCGCCGGTGAAGTTCTTGTTGCCGATGCGCAGCGGGCGATCACCGTAGTTGAAGTAGTGGGCCGACTCGGCCTTGTAGAACAACCGCGTGCGGCTGGGCTTGGTCCCGTCCAGCTCCTGGTCAAACGGGTTTTCCAGCACCCACTGGGGTACGCCGTTGAACACCGAGCCGCGGTAGTTACCGGCAAAGGAGCCGGTGTTGCCGCCGATGTGACCGATGTTGTCTGTCACCGCGCCCAGCAGCAGCAGCGCCCGGTCCTTCAGGTCGGCGTTGAAGAACTGGTTGGGGCCCATGCCGTGCGCCAGTAGCGCTTTGCCCTTCGCCTTCGCGACCTGGGTGGCGAGGCTGATGATCGCCTTCTCCGGCGCCCAGGTAATCTCCGAGGTCGTCTTCAGGTCGAAGTTGTCGTCCAGGTACTTCTTCAGCAGGTCATACACCGGCCGCACGGTGACCGTGGCGCCGTCGACGGTGCGCACGGTGAACGTGCCGTTGAGCGCAGCCTTGACGTTCATCTTGGCGTACTGCTCACCCACCTGGTCACGGGTGATGACCTTGGGCCCGTTACTGCTCTCGTCCCATACGACGAAGTCATTCCAGTCGTTGCGCAGGGCGGTGGGGATGTACTGGTGCTTCTGTTGGGCCGGCAGCGGCAGCGCCTGGCCGGGCGCCAGCAGCTCGACGTAGTTGCTCAGCTGCGCGGGGGTGTAGCCAGCCTGGATATCCTTGGCCAGCAGCAGCTTGTGGTTGTCCATCCGCACCAGGAATGGCAAGTCGGTGAACCGGCGCAGGTGCTCCTCGTCCGCCAGCTTGTTGGCGAAGATGTACTGCACGCAGCCGTACGCCAGCGCCGCATCCGTCCCCGGGCGAATCAGGATGACCTCGTCGGCCTTGTTGGCACTGGACTGGTAGTCGGTGCTGACGCAGATGACCTTGGTGCCCTTGGCCCGGGCCTCCGACAGCCAGTGGCCGTCCGGCATCTTCGTCGCGATCCAGTTCATGCCCAGCATGACCACTACATCCGAGTGCTCAGCGGCGAACAGGTCATGGTCAATCGTCTGCTGACCGGTGACCATGGGATGGCCGGGGGGCAGGTCGGTATGCCAGGCGTAGTTGTCCCAGGCGCGTGAGCCCTTGGCGGTGTCCATGCCAACGCCGCGATTGTGGGCGTCGAGCAGCGCCAGCATATTGGCAAAACGATAGAAGCCAAAGATGCGGGTGATGCCAAGCAGGGGCATACCTCCACGCATCTTCAGCGAGCGGGTGCCGGCCTGCTCCATCGCCGTGACCATGTCCGGGTCGTAGCCCTGCCTGCGCAGCTTCTCGGCCCCGTCCGCCCCGGAGTAGGTGGCGCTGATGTTCATGTAGGCGCGGGCGGCGTAGTCAAACGCCGTGTCCCACGGCACCTTCTCCCAGGCATCCTCGCCGCGTCGGTTGGTGTCCATCTGCGCGCGGCCGGTCTCCGGGTCGCGCGGGAAGCCGGCATCGACCCAGGCCTTCCAGCCGCGGCGCATCATCGCGCCCTGCACGCGGCGGTCGCCGTAAAAGCGGCGGGCCAGCGCCAGCCCCTTCTGGCAGCAGCGCGGGTCCCAGCGATGCGATGCCTTGTTGCCGTGCAGGTCCTGCGCCTGGCCGTAGCCATACGTCGGGTTGATATTGACGATGACGCCGTTCTTGACGCTGGCGCGCAGCAGGCAGTCATGGGTGTCGTTGGGGGCACAGGTGAAAACGAAGCTACTGTCGGTCTTGAACAGGTCACGGTAGGTCTTTTCCCAGCCGCGGTCCGGGAAGAACTTGAACGGATTGGACACCGACACCGGCTGGGTTGCCTCCAGCCGTCGGGCCGCAAACGCATCAGACAGGGCAGCACCGGCCCCCAGAGCAGCGGCACGCTTGAGGAACGTACGTCGGGGCCAGGCAGCACGATCAGCCATGGCGGTGCTCTCCCTCCTTCGATCAGCGCGCCGGTTGCCAGCGCGACGTAGCGGGACCCCTCATGCCGGAGCCATCCCGGCTCAAGGTCAACGGTGGCGAGATCTCAGATGTATGCCGGTGACCGCCACCCGTCACCGGCGCCAACGTCAGATCATCCAGCGCTTCCCAGCGGCGGGCCGGGCTGCCAACCACCCAGCCACGACCACCACCTGGACACGAGACAGCCCGGCCCGCCGCCGGGAAGCGCCGTAGCCGGGCCATGCAGACGGACGCATGCCGGAGGAGATGAACGCGGAGTGGCCGCGGCAGCCATGCGGTGTCCCGCGTGGGAGCAGCGGCTACCGCAGATGAGCGAGCATAAAGTGACGAAACAGGTTCGCAGCGCATATCAGCTCCCGACGGGGAGGAGCAAGTACGGCATGATGGCCGTAACGTACTGCGCGGCCTGTCAACGGTCTGTCAGCAAAAGGGACGCGACGATGTACGCGAACCGAGAATGGTCCTGTCAGTCCTGATGCGGGGGGGAGCCTGTGGTGTGTTACCGCACAGCGTGGGGACAGTTTGCTGACAGCAATCGAGCTAAAAAGCCGCACGAGGCGATGCCGGCCCATCCGGAGATAGTCTGATTGCGGGCAGATGGTTGCCTGGCAGCGGCAAGGCCGGCCATTGCCGCGGCAGCTGGGCCCGTACCATGCGCGCGGGGGACGGCGCCGGAGCTACCCGGCGACCGCCTGCGCCAGCGTGGTCAGTGTGCTGCGCTGGGCCTGCATGCGGGCGATGGCCTGCTCCATGCGTGTGAACTTGTCGGACAGACGCGTGCGTTCGCGCTCCAGCCGCTCGTTCATCGCCGTGATCCGGTTGTTCATGTCGTCAATCTGTTTGGTGGCGTCGCTGTGGCGGGTGGACAGCACGCCATTGGAGCGGGTGAGCGGGTCCAGGTAGTGATCGAGCTTGGCGCCGATGCCCCGTTGCGGGGTGGCAACCGTGATCGCGTTGGTGCCGGCGGTCAGCACACCGCTCATCGTCAACGACAGCCCCGGGATCAGCGTGGTGTTGGTGGCGCCGGCCGCGACGTTGTCGGCTGTGGTCGTCACCTCGGGGCCGCCATCGCTCGGCTTGAACACCGCGGTGAGATAGGCTGTGCCATCTTGGTTGAGGTTCGTGGTGACGGTGTAGGTGCCCGGCCTGCGGATGCTGCTGACGGTACCACTGATGCTCGCCAGGCTGCCGGTTCCACCTACCTCCAGCGTATTCGTGGCCGTGAAGGCGCTCAGCACCTGCGTGACGCCGTTGGGGTCTGCCTCCAGCGCCGCTTTGAACTTGGTGGCATCGAACTGCAGCAGGTTCGTCGTGCCAAGGGCGCTGCCGGCGGCGCCAAACGAGACACCGATCTCGCCCAGTGTCGACTTGCCTCCGGTCACACCGTCTATCGTCTCGGTGAGAATCCGGCGTAACCCGTCGCCAATGGCCGAGATGGTCGCGTCCGTTGACAATACGCCGCTGAGGCTGGCGTTCTTGTTAATGGCCGTCTGCTGACGGATGAAGTCGTAGGAGCTGTTGAACTGGCTGACCAGGTCCTGCACTTTCGCCGCGGCGCCGTCAAGGTCATGACCAACCTGGACGGTGTCCGCCGTCGCGCTCTCTTTCAGCAGGGTCAGGCTCACTCCCTGGACGGCGTTGGTAACGGTGTTGGTCGTGCTATGCACCGTCGTGGGGCTGCCGTTGCCGGTATCGACGACGATGCGGGCGTTCTTGCCCAGGTTCTGGCTGGCGCCCAGCAACCCCGTCGCCGCGAGGAAATTTCCGCCGTTGTCCTCCAGCGCAACCGATGTGCTGCCGGTCGCCTTGCTCACCAACGAGATCTTGTCGTTGACGGCGTCATAGGTGGCGATCACGTTCGCGGTCGAGCCATTGATCTTGGAGAGCACGGTGGAGATGCTATCAATCCCGGTGTCATAGCTGATCTGCACGCCATTGATCTTGAACGTCCCGGCGCCCGCGTTGATGGGGGTCGCCAGCCGAGCATTCGCCAGGGTGGTGCTGGTCTGTGTCACCCCCAGGTTGGCGGTGCTGGTGCGGGTGCTGCCCGTGGGCGAAGCGAGCAAGTTCGTTGCCGAGAGGAAGTTGCTGGTGTCCGCGCCGGAGCCGAGATTGATGGTCGAGCCGGAGGTAAGCTGCAGGCGGTTGTTGTTGCCACCCGCATCCGGCACCAGTGACGCGGTTACCCCGGCAGCGCTGCCATTGATAGCGGTGATGATCTGGTCCAGGCTTTGCGTCGCCGGGTCCACCGAGATACTGACGCCGTTAATGGTAAACGACCCGGCTGTGACCGCCTGGGCGAGGTTGGCATCCTTGAGCAACCCGGCACGGGCCGTCTCCATGGGTGTACCCAGGGCGGCGGCGCTGGTGAGCGAGGTGGCCGTAGCCAGTTGCTCAACCGTGACCTTGAAGTTGCCGATCGTCGCGGTGGTTGAGGCACTGACGGAGATGGTCGCGTTCGTGCCCCCAGCCGTCACCGAGGCGGTGCGGCCCTGGAGCAGCGTGGCATCTTCGAACAGCTTCACCTTGGCCAGTAAGTTGTTGAGCCGCGAGTTGATGTCCTTGATCGCATCCGACTCGCGCCGCCGGCTCACGACCTTGGCCTGCATGATCGTGACCGGGCCCTTCTTGGCGTCGATCAAACCCTGGATGATGCTCTTCGTGTCAATGCCCGAGGCGATACCGGAAAACTGATACCGCTGCGTCGAGCTGCTGGTACTGGTGACCATCATCCACCCTCTACCATCGCACGGTAGGGCCAGGCGCCGCGGAAGCGACAGGGCGCTGCCCCTGCTTCCAGTGGTACCTGGCCCGCGGGCCGGACGCTATCGGGATTCTCCCGACCGGCCAATGACGCGCTCCGCAGGTGATCGCCACCGGCGCAGTCTGGGGGACCGCAGTCGTCGCCGGGCCGGCTGCCGAGCCGCAGCCATCTCAACCTGCTCCCGTTAGCGCTGGTGGCGCGGCCCTGGCAGGAGCCGCGCCACCAGCCTCAACCGCCGCCGTTAGCGCAGCAGCGCCAGGGCGCCCTGCGGCGCGTTGTTCGCCTGGGAGAGCACCGAGGTGCCCGCCTGCGACAGGATCTGCGCGGTGATCATCTTGCTGGTCTCTTCGGCCACGTCCGTGTCGCGGATGCGGCTCTCCGAGGCCGACAGGTTCTCAATCGCTACCCCCATGCTGGAGATGGTGTGCTCCAGCCGGTTCTGCAAGGCGCCCAGGTTGGCGCGCGTCGTGCTCACCGTGCCAATCGCCGTGTCCAGGGTGGCCAGCGAGGTCTGCGCCGCCGCCTGCGTGGAGACGTCAATCGTCCCGCCAAACAGCGTCGCCGCGTTCATGTTGCTGATCG
>WBZO01002191.1_pt1 | contig 26384 bp, 23 predicted proteins | sample 5204261 | NCBI WGS metagenome assembly WBZO01 (sample SAMN12412400, study PRJNA552823) | activated sludge metagenome | isolation source: activated sludge from anammox sidestream of wastewater treatment plant... | place: USA: North Carolina | collected 2017-09
AGCGCATCCGGGTGGTCGTAGTTGACGCCCGCGCGCTCCGCGGGAGGCAGATGGGACTGCGAGCGGTAGTAGTGGTCCTGCTGGAGCATGACCCCGCCCTCGCCGAGCGCCTCGAGAACGGCCTTCGCGATGGTGCTCTTCCCCGACCCGGATCCCCCCGCGATCCCCAGGACGAGCGGCGGGCGTCGGTGCGACGGGGGCGGTGACTCCATCGGGCCGGTACCTACCACACCAGACGCGCGAGGCGATCGCGATCGACGTTCCGTCCGGTGAGCACGATCACGAGCTCGCCCTTGCCGTCACCGGCTCGCTCGACCTCGGGCGGCAAACCTCCGAGCAGAGGCGCGAGCGCGACCGCAGCGCTGCCCTCGAGCACGAGGCCGAGCTCGCTGCACGCGAAGCGCATCGCGTCGGCGATCGCCTCCTCCGAGACGACGATCACGCCGGCGCACACCCCTGCGGCGCGCGCGAATGCAGGGGCGGCGATGCCGCCCTCGATGCCGTCGGCGAGCGTCTCGGCGAAGGGGAGCGACGTGACGGCCGCGCCGCGCTCGAGCGAGAGAGCGAAGGCGGGCGACGCCTCGCTCTGCACGCCCCACACGATCCGCGGCGCGCCGAACGCGGACGCCAGGCCCGTCGCGAGCCCCCCGCCACCGAACGGCGCGAAGACGAGGCCGGGCCTCGCACCGAGACGGGCTTCGATCTCGAGCGCGAGCGAACCGCCGTTCCCCGCCACGACGTCGACGTCGTCGTAGGGCGAGACGAAGGGCAGGCCGCGCTCCTTCGCCAGCGCGATCGCGAACGCCTCGGCGGCGTCGTACCCCTCGCCCTCTTCGATCACCTCGACGTGCCCGCCGCCGAGCGCCCGTATCTTGTCGACCTTCTTCCGCGGCGCGGTGCGGGGAACGACGATGGTCGCCGAAAGCGCGAGCTCCGCCGCCGCGGCCGCGACGCCGCCGCCGTGGTTGCCCGCGCTCGCCGCGACGACACGGGCGACCCCGCGCTGCTTCATCCGCGCGAGCGCGGTGAGCGCGCCGCGGATCTTGAAGCTGCCGACCGGCTGGAGGCACTCGAGCGCGAGCCACGTCCGCCGGCCGCCGACCTCGCGGCGGAGCAGCACGACCGGCGACACGATGCGCGAGGCGGCGATCGTCTCTCGCGCGAACGCGAGGTCCTCGGCGGTCGGGAGCAGATCGATCCGCGGCGACGCCGTCGCGCGAACGACCTTCATCCGCTTCACTTCGCGGCGTTGAGCCAGGCGAGCGGCCGGCGATAGGTGCTGATCATGCGGTCGGCCGGCACCTCGTGGCCGAGGCCGGGGACGATCTTCACCTTGGCGGGCACCTTGTACTTCTTCAAGAGATCGCCGACGCGGGTGGTGCCCTGCGCGACCTGATCGTTCTCGCCGGTGAGCAGGTACACGCGGCGCACCTTGCGCTTCTGCGGGTCGAACGCGTCGGAGAGGTCCTGCTGCCAGTACTGATCGGTCGCGCCGAGGATGAGCCAGCGGTCCCACGTGCGCTGGTCCTTCAGGCCGACCTGCATCGCGACGAACGCGCCCTCGCTGAAGCCGATGAGGATGTTGCCGCGGCGCTGGACCTTGCCCTTGTACTTTGCACGGAGGGCGAGGATCGTGTCGTCGATGATCTGCTGCGCGTAGCCGGCGCCGTTGCCCCACGTGCGGCCGCCCGACTCGCTCTGCTCGGGCCCCGACGGGCAGACGACCCAGCCGAACTGCGTCCCGACGCGCGCCCACTTCCGGCAGTCCTCCGCCGGGTTTCCGCCGCGGCCGTGGAGGTACATGAGGATCGGCTTGGCGCCCTTCGCGCGCGGCTTGAAGTAGTACGCGTCGCCGCGGCCGGGCACCTCGAGGCGCATCGGCTCGCCGATCACCGCCGTCTTCGCCTGCGCACCTCGCGACGCGAGCGCGACGAGCGCGAACGCGATCAGGGCGAAGAGCGAGGACAGCACACGACGCATGGGGCGTCCCCACCTTGGTCTATAAGGCCTCGGGAGGCAACCCTGTTCGTTTGTGCCGCTTCAGCCGGCCTTCAGCCGCTCTCCCAGCGCGCGCCCGAGGGCGGTCGCGTCGTCCTCCGAGGCCGGCCAGTCCGACGCGATTTCGCCGTCGCGGTAGCCGGAGCCGTCCGGGCTCGCGACGAACGCCCGCAGCCAGAGCCGCCCCGCGTCCGTCCGGACCGCGTGCGCGCCGAGCGGCGTCTTGCAGTCGCCCTCGAGCGCGATCATCACGCCGCGCTCGGCCGCGACGCACATCGCGGTGACCGGATCGTGCAGCGCGCGGAGGCGCGCCTTCGTCGCGTCGTCGTCGTCGCGCGACTCGATGCCGAGCGCTCCCTGTCCGACCGCGGGCAGGGAGACGCCGAGGTCGAGCACGTCGGTCGCCCGCCCCTCGAGCCCGAGGCGAACGAGCCCCGCGCGCGCGAGGACGATCGCGTCGCACTCGCCGCCGTCGACCTTCCGGAGGCGCGTGTCGACGTTGCCGCGCATCGGCACGATCTCGAGGTCCGGCCGCGCGCGCCTCAGGCACACCGCGCGCCGCAGGCTGCTCGTGCCGACCTTCGCGCCCTTCGGCAGCGACGCGAGCGTGCCGTGCTTCGGCGAGACGAGCACGTCGCGCGGATCCTCGCGCGCAGGGATGCAGGTGATCGAGAGGCCGGAGGGGAGCACGCCAGGCACGTCCTTGATCGAGTGGACGGCGAGATCGGCGCGGCGATCGAGCAGGGCCTCCTCGATCTCCTTCACGAAGAGCCCCTTGCCGCCGACCTCCGAGAGCGGACGGTCCTGGATCTTGTCCCCCGTCGTGACGACCTGCTCCTCGACGAATTCGACGTCGGGATGCGCTTCTCTCAGGCGGGCGACGAACGCGCGGCACTGCGCGAGGGCGAGCGCGGACCGGCGCGTGGCGTAGACGAGGCGGGGCATCGGACGAACGAGCATACTCCATGCGTCGCGCGCGATTCCTTGCGACACGGCCGAGGTCGCGGTCTCTTGTCCGGGAGGCCGATGAGCTACGCCCCCCTGCCCCACCCCGCCTCGCTGCGGGTGACGCTGCCTCCGCAGCGCTTCTACATCACCGACGTGCGCGTCGTGCTGACGGTCGACGGCAACTTCGCCTTCGCGGGCAGCTTCCAGCAGGGGTTCGACGTGAGCCTGCCGGTCGTCCCGGGTCCCCACGTGCTCTCGACGATCATCGAGCTCGACCCGTTCCGGCGCACGCGCGACTACGCGATCGACGTGCCGCCGGGTGGCCTCGCCCTCGAGCTCGCCTACAGCCGCTTCTGGGGCAACTTCAAGAAGGCGCCGATCGTGCGCTGACGCGCGGACGTCAGTGGGGGAGCCGCTTCTCTTCGGGCTCCGCGCCGGCGGCGGCCTCGTCCTTGCGCGAGGGCTCGGCGGGCGGCGCCTCGGGCAGGTCGAAGAGGTGCTGCGCGGCGCGCACCAGGTCCGTGCCGTCGTTCGCCGCCGCGGCGGAGCGCAGACGCGTCGTCGGCGCGTGGAGGAGCTTGTTCGTGGCGCTCTCCACCATCTGCATGAGGGCGGCGCGGTCCGATTCGCCGAGGTGCTTGAGGCGCCCTCCGAGGCTGCGTTCGAGCTCGGCGACCAGCACGCCCCGCGTCTTCGCCCGCAGGGCGACGATCACCGGGTTCACGTTGAGGCCGCGGGCCCAGGTGCGGAACTCCGCGAGCTCCGTCTCGACGATCTGCTCGGCCTGCGCGACCTCTTTCTGCCGCGCCTTCATGTTCTCGGCGACCTCGTGCTCGAGGTCGTCGACGTTGAAGACGTACACGTTGTCGAGCTGGTGGACGGCGGGCTCGACGTTGCGCGGTACGGCGATGTCGACGAAGAAGAGCGTGCGACCCTTCCGCGCCCGCATCGCGCGCTTCACGAGGTCCTTCGTGATCACGTACGTCTTGCTCGACGTGCTCGCGACCACCACGTCCGAGACGAGCAGCTCCATCTCGAGCTGTTCGAGCGGCGCGGCGGTGCCGCCGAACTGGGCCGCCAGGTTCGCGGCGCGCTCGAAGCTGCGGTTGCACACGTGGATCGACCTGGCGCCCTTGCCGAGCGCCTTCGCCGCCTGCTCCGCCATCTCGCCGGCGCCGACGAGCAGCACGTTGTGATCCGACAGATCGCCGAAGATGCGCTTGGCGAGATCGACCGCGACGCTCGAGATGCTGACCGTGCCCGCGCCGAGCTGCGTCTCGGTGCGCACGCGCTTGGCGACGGTGAACGCGCGGTGCACGCAGCGCGAGAGATGCGAGCGGAGCGCGCCGGCGGCCATCGCGGCGTCGTACGCGTCCTTCACCTGGCCGAGGATCTGCGGCTCGCCGAGCACCATCGAGTCGAGGCTCGCGGCGACGCGGAAGATGTGGCGCACCGCTTCGTCGCCCACGCGCTCGTAGAGCCACCCGGACAGCTCGTCGATGCTCGACGCGCCGATCTGCTGCCGGAGCGCATCGCGCACCGCACGCGATGCGTCCTCCGACGTCTTCGCGCTCTTCGGCAGCGCGATGACCTCGACGCGGTTGCACGTCGAGAGGAACATCGCCTCCTCGAGCTCGGGGCGGGCCGTCAGGCGCGCGAGCAGCTCGGGCAGGATCTCCGCGCCCGCGGCGAAGCGCTCACGGACATCGACCGGCGCCGTCTTGTGCGAGACGCCGACGACCACGACGGGGAGGCTCATCGAGTCTGCACCACCGGGGTGGCCATCGCCGTCGTGGCGGTGGGCGGAGGGGGCGACGAGCGCACCAGATAGGTGACGAGCACGACGACGGCGAAGCCGAACCCCGCGATCGTGCCGTACGCCGCGCGCCGTCCGCGCCAGCCCGCGGCCGCGCGAAGGAAGAGCACCGCGGCGATCACGAGCCAGGTCACGTAGCCGAACACCGCGCGCAGGACCTCGGCCGGCGCGCCCATCTCGACGCGCCGTGCCCAGAGGGTGCCCGTGATGATCCCGATCGTGAGGAGCGGAAAGCCCGCGAGGAGGAAGCGATGCTCGGCGCGATCGAGCACGTCGAGCGGCGGCAGGCGCTTGAAGACGCCGTCGATCTGCTTCCGCTTCAGCAGCCGCTCCTGCACGAGATAGAGGGCGGCGGCGGAGAACGCGAGGCTGAACAGCGCGACGCCGACCAGGTTCGTCGTCACGTGGAACGGCAGGATCGCGCCCTTGATCTTCGCGCCCGGCTCGGCGCCGCCGACGAAGCGCGACGCGAGCAGCGACGTGAGCGCGAGCGGCGCGATGAACGCGCCGGCGACCTCGACGCGGAGACGCCTCCGGAACAGCACGTAGGCCGCGCACATGAACATCGAGGCGACGCTCATCGGGAAGTGGATGCCCTCGACGGGGCACACCTTCAGGACGAGCGACGCGACGACGATGTGGAACCCGTGCAGCACCGCGCCCAGCGCGACGAGACGCGGACCGGTGAAGCCGACGTCACCCTTCCCCCGCACGAGGTACCGCAGGAAGACGACCGACGCCGAGACGTAGGCCGCCGCGGTCGCATAGAACAGCGCGTCGGCGACGGCCTCGTTCATGGGGACCTCTAGAGCGTCCCTTCGAGGAAGCGCGCGAGCATCTCCTCTTCGGTCTTCGGCGCGCTGCCGACGTCGGTCTTGCCCCCGCGCGCGGCCATGCGCTCCGGCGACAAGAGGTGCTCCGCGAAGCTCGTCGTCGGCGTGCCCGCCCAGCCCGGCACCACGTCGTAGGCGTTGTCCCCGAGGATCATCGAGTTCTCGAGGATCTCGGCGCCCATCTCCTCGAGCATCGCCTTCGGCTTCACCTTGCCGACGAGCTTGTGCGGGTCGTTCGCGCCGGTGACCTCGGCGACGACGCGGACGACCTCGTCGATGTCGTAGCGACGGCCCTCCGCGAGGACGACGAGCTCTTTGCCGGTGAGATCGATCTTTCCCTCCACGCCCCACTGATCGAGTAGTAGCTGGGGGAAGAAAACACGGTTTCGCATGGGGGCCAGAGAGAAGGATACCACGGCCACGAAGGTCCTCGCCGCGTACGACGCCCTCGTCGCGCAGGCCGAGCCCCGGGCGGGCGAGCTACGCGAGGTCTTCCAGAAGCGCACCGGCGTCTTCCATGCGGAGGACCCCTGGTTCGAGACGCGAAGCCGAGCTTGCTGGGACGACGCGCTGACGACGCAGGCGTTCGGGGGGATCTTCGCGCGGGCCCATCGCGGGTTCTTCGTCGTGTCCGAGTTCGACGACCACGGCGCGCTCCTGCTCGACCTCTGGTCGGGCGCGGAGCTGCTCGTCCGCCACCTCGACGAGACGCAGAAGCTCACCCTCGAGCACGCCGAGGGTGCGCTCGATGCGCGCGTGGTCGCCGCGGGCGATCCTCCGGCACTCTACGTCCTGCCCGGCGCCTACCATCACGCGCCGGACGCACTCGAGCCCGCCGCCGCGGTCCTCTCGGGCGCGCGCGATCGCGGGATGGAGACCGGCGACGCGCTCGACGCACTGATGCGCATGGACCTCGTCTTTCGTGCCTCGTCTCGGGTGAAGGCGTCGTTCGCGTATCGGGTGGAATCACTCTCCAGGTCGCGCTAAGAGCACGGGCGTCGTGCCTGCTCCGCCCACCTTCGACGTCCGGCTCGTGAGCTCGCGGATGCTCGCGCCGAACGTCCGCGAGCTCGGCTTCGAGCGCGTCGACGGCACGACCTTCGATTTCCAGGCCGGCCAGTGGATCAGCCTCGTGCTGCCGCTCCAGGAGGGCGAGGCGCGCCGCGCGTACTCGATCGCGTCGCCGCCCGACGGTTCGCCGCGCCTGTCGGTCGCGATCACCAAGGTCGAGGGCGGAGCGGGCTCGCGCTTCCTGCACGACATGCGCGAGGGCGACGTCCTCCGGGCGATCGGGCCGCAGGGTTTCTTCACGCGCACGACGCGGCATCCGGCGCTCTTCGTCGGCACCGGCACCGGCGTCACGCCGCTGCGGAGCATGATCCTCGATGCGCTCGCCCACGGCGACGACTCGCCGATGACGCTCCTCTTCGGGGTGCGCCACGAGGAGGACCGCCTCTACCTCGACGAGCTCGAGGCGCTCGCCGCGAAGCACCCGAACTTCCGCTTCACCGTCTCGCTCTCGCGAGGCAAGCCGGAGTGGAGCGGCCTCCGCGGCTACGTGCAGACGCACGTCGAGAGCGCATGGCGCGAGCTCGAGGGCACGGGCAAGGGCGGCCCGCACGCTTACGTCTGCGGGCTCGAGCGGATGGTCGGCGCGGTGCGCGACATCCTCCGCAAGCAGATGAACGTGCCGCGGCAGCAAGTGCACAGCGAGCGCTACGACTGACGCCCGCTTGCCGGCGTCGCCGCCCGACCCCATGGATCGAGCATGCTCGATCGCGCGAACGTCCTCGGGCACGCGGGCATCGGTCGTCTGATCGTCGGCTTCGGCGCGGCGACCACGAGCTCTCTCCTCGTCTGCTGGATGCCGGTCTCGCTCCTCGGACGGTTCATCATCTTCGCCGGCTCGGGGATCATCGGCGGGCTCCTCGCCGGCTGGGCGGCGAACGCCACGACGCCCGCGCGCGCGCTCGGCAAGAGCATCGCGTCCGGGGCAGTGCAGGCGAACGTCGCCGGCGGCGCGCTCGCGGTGATCGCCACCGCGGTCGATACGGCGCTCGGCATCGGACCGACCGAAGGCAAGGGGCTGTCGTTCGCGTTCGCCATCGCGCTCGCCACGCTGATCGTGGGGACGCTGGTCGGCGCCGCGGTCGGCCTGGCATACGGCTTCGTGCCCGCCTTCGTCGCCGCGTCGCGCGTCGGACGCACGCACGCTTCGACGGATCGACTCCTCGTCGCCGCGGCGACGTGGCTCTCGGGCGTCGGGCTCGCCCATCGCTTCCTCGTCGAGGGATCGACGATCGGGCTGCGCGGCGAGACGATCGCGCCGATCGATCACGCGCTCCTCACCGCGACGTGGGCGGCGCCGATCGCGATCGCCCTCGTGCTCGTCGGCGTCGCGTCCTTCCGGGCGTGGACGCGCCACGCCTTCGTCCGCCGCGTGCGCGAGGGGCGCGAGCCCCGGTATCGCGTCGTCGAGGTCGAGGCGGCGGCGGTAGGCGAGGAGTCGCTCCCGCTCGTCGCCGGCGTCACGCGCGAGCAGTGCCGCTTCGCGGTCGTGCCCGCGGATGACGAGGCGATCGAGGTCGGCTATCGGGAGGCGGCCGCGCCGCCCCCTTCGCTGCGCGCGATCGCGCTCCTGCCCTGACCGGAGCGCCGATCAGTAGCCGCTGCGCGCGACGGCCTTCTCGCCCGGCTCGATCTCGCGGCGCGAGTTGGTCACGAGGGCCATCGAGCTGTCCTTGCGCACCTGCACGACGCGCAGCTCTGCCACGACCTCCTCGGGCAGGGCCTTGTCGTCGCGCGGACGCGGGACGTTCTCGGTCGCCGCCGGCGACTCGTCCTCGAGCGCGATGCGCTTCGCCGCAGCGCGCGTCGGCTGCGTGCGGTGCCACGCGTCGCCCTTGCGGATGACGAACAGACGGTTGCCCGGCTTGAGCCCGGCCTCCTCACCCTTGTCGATGAAGACCACCTGGTTCTGGCCGTAGAAGTTGTGCGGGTGCACGCTCGTGAGGACGCTCGCCTCGACGTCCTTGTCGTTGCGCGCCGGAGGGACCACCTCGAACCTCCGCTGGATCGGCCCCACGCGCGCCCCGCGCTCGATCGCGTCGAGCGACTCGGTGATGCGCGCGCGTGCGACGCGCTCCTTCGGGTTCCATTGATCGACCTTCACGGTGCCCTGGATCTCGATGAGCTTGCCCGCGCCGACGCTGCGGATCGGGCGATAGACCGTGAGCTCCTGGCCGATCTTCACGTCGTGGCCGGCTCCGATGCGGAGGTAGACCTCGTCGAAGTCGCTCAGGATCAGCTTGTCCTCGGCGGCGCCGTTGAGCACGCCCCAGTTGTTCGAGTCGTCGTCGATGTAGCCCTGGCTACGGAGGAACACCGTGTCGGGCGGCACCTGCCGGCGCCGATCGGTGATGCCCGGTCCCGCCGCCGTGGGCGCGGGGCCCTGGAGCGCCTCGCCGAGCCCGCCCGCGCCGCCGCGCAGCTTCACCTGATCGCCCGGGTAGATCCAGTGGGGGTTCTGGATCTGCGGGTTGTACGACCAGATCCGCGGCCACTGATACGGGTTGTGGAAGTAGAAATCGCAGATGCCCCAGAGCGTGTCGCCCTTGCGGACGGTATGCGAATTCGGCGGCGGCCCCGCGCGCCCCACCCCGCCCTGGTCGCCGATCACGAACGAGCTGTTCTCGCCGCCGCGCACGGTGCCCGTGCTCGCGCCGCGCTGGAAGTCGAAGGAGTCGCGCTCGTTGCCGGTGATCGGCTTCGACGACGAGTACTGCGTGTTGCCGCCTCCGAGCGTCCCGCCGGGCGGAGGGGGAGCGACGCCGCTCCCGAGCGGGTTGTACTGGTAGGTCGTCGGCCCGGTCACGGTCGTCGTAGTGACGGTCGTGCCGCCGCCGCCGCCGCCCGCCTGCCCGCCCGGGGCCGAGCCCTCTCCGCTCGGACTGCCGCTGCCGCCGGCCGGCGCGGCGCCGCCTTGCTGCGCGAAGGCGATGGTCACGTGCGTCATCGGCAGCACGAAGCCGAGCGCGTGTGCAAGGTACACGTAGCGATTCATCGAGGCTCCTTCGACGACGGGATCTTCCGGGCGGCGTCGCTCTGCGGGAAGTCCCGCTTCAAGCGGGTCCAGTACTCGTTTGCACGCGCCGGCGCGCCGAGGCGGTCGTGGCACATGCCGATCTTGAGGAGGGCGTCGGGCGCCTTGCGGCCACCGCCGAAGCGCGCCACCACCGCCTCGAACTGCTCGGCGGCGCGGAGATAGTCCGCCTGGGCGAAGTAGATCTCGCCACGCCAGTACATCGCGTTCTCGGCGTACGGGTGGTCGGGCCAGCGGACGAGGAACGCGTTGAGCGCCTCGAGCGCGCGGTCGTTCTGCTTGGCGTTGACGAGCGCGATGGCCGCGTCGTACGCACGACGAGCCTCGGGATCGAGCGCGCTCGGTCGACCCGCCGAGGACGAAGAAGAGGCCTCGCCGGACGAGCCGCTGCCGTAGTCGTCGAGGCGGATGTTGCTCCTGCGCGAGGAGCGTCCCCCGCCCGAGCCGGGGGTGCCGACGACGCGGATCTCCGGGCGTGCGGTCGGATCGTTCGGGTCGTCGTTCTCGCCCGTATCCTCGCCTCCGAGCTGCACCACGCGCGGCGCGGCGATCATGGTCTTGGCGGAAGCGGGCGGAGCGGACGAGGGGACCGGCACGAGGGCGCCCTTGTCCTCGGCCTCGAGCTTGCCGACCTTCGAGCCCTTGTCCTGGTCCCTCTGGATGCTCGTGATCGCGTCGCTCAGCTCCGCCATGTGGCGGTCGGCCGCCGTCTCGGCCCGCGCGCAGCCGGACAGCCCCGGCAGGCCGAGCAGGGCGAACAGGGCGAACACGGCGAGCGAGGACGGCCTACTGCACATGCCCCCCAAGCGTAGGCCCCGGCCGGGGGCGATTGCCAATTTCCGGGCGACTTGTCGGTAGAGCTCTCCTGGGGCAGATTGGGGCGGATGGCGAAGCACAGGAAGAAGCTCGATCTGCGGAAGACGCTGTTCCTCCTTCCGAACATGATCACCCTCTCGAGCATCTTCTGCGGGTTCGACTCGATCCGCGTGAGCGGCTCGGCGGCGTTCGGCTCGGCCGGCGACGACGACTACTACCGAGCCTCGATCCTGCTCGTGTACGCGCTGTTCTTCGACATGCTCGACGGCCGCGTCGCGCGCCTCACGAAGACGCAGAGCGCGTTCGGCCTCCAGATCGACTCGCTCGCCGACGTCATCTCGTTCGGGGTGGCGCCGTCGATCCTCGTCTTCAAGTGGTCGCTCTACCAGCAGGGGACGATCGGCCTCGTCGCCGCGTTCACGTTCGCCGCGGCGGGCGCGGTGCGGCTCGCGCGCTTCAACGTCCTCTCCATGGGCGAGAGCGGCAAGCCCACCAAGCCCGGCAAGTACATCGTCGGCCTGCCGGTGCCGGGCGCCGCCGGCATCCTCGTCTCGCTCGTCGTCGCGAACCACGCGATCGCCGGCGACCTCTCGAGCCCGCAGTACGTCTACCCGCTCATGGGGCTGACGTGCTTCCTCGCCTTCCTCATGGTCTCGACGATCCGCTTCCGGTCGTTCAAGGACCTGAAGCTGAACGCCGGCTCCGTCGCGTTCGTCACCTTCGCCGTCGTGTCGAGCGCGATCGTCTCGATGCAGACGAAGCCCGCGTTCGTGCTCGTCTGGCTCCTCTCCTTCTACGTCGCGATCGGCCTCGTCGAGACGCTCGTGACCTTCCCGCGCCGTCGCCGCGAGAAGCGCGATGCCGCGGCGACGCGCGCGACCGAGCGTTCGAGCTTCCCGCCCAATTGATCAGCGACGGATCAGCGCGAGCACCTCGGCGTCGATCCGCGTGAACCAGTCGGCGTCGTTCTCTGGCTCGGGCTGGCGCTCGACGCCCACGAGCTTGTGCGTGATGCGCCCGTTCTCCACGAGGAAGAGCGGACCGCCGGAGTCGCCGCCCGAGGAGAAGTACTCGGTGCGGAGGCCGGTCGTGTATCCGTCGTCCTTTCCGCTCGTGATCGTCAGCTTCTTGGAGCGAACGAGCGGCGCGGTGCGCGCCTCCCGGCTGCGGCCGACCGCGATGCCCTGGTAGCTCTTGCCGCGATCGGCCTCGGCGCCGATGCTCGTCGGCACGCCGTACTGCGCGAGACGGATCGGCTGATCGAGGACGAGGACGCCGACGTCGTGCGCCGCGGGGTCCTGCGAATAGCGCCGCGAGATCACCTTCGACGAGACGACCTTGCGCGTCGGCGCGCCGGGCGCGAACGGCGCCTTGATCGTGTACGAGGTGCCCCAGATGCAGTGCGCCGCGCCGAGCACGACCTTCTCGCCGACGAGGACGCCGGTGCAGTAGTCCTGACCGTTGCCGTGGAGGATCTGCACGGCCTCGGGGAAGTCCTTCGCCGAGCCGTCCTGCATCTCGGGCACGATCGCGTCCTCGCTCGAGGCGCTGTCCTCGGACGAAGGATCGACGGCGCAGCCGGTGACGAGGGCGAGGAGGATCGGGGCGATCGAGCGGAGCCGCACGGCCCGGCTCATCCAATTTGTGTGCCGAGGTAGGACATCCACGAGACCGCGGGATTTCCCTGCGTCCGTGAGCACGCATTCCGGACAGAGTGGATCTTTCCAGCATCACCACCTGGGCCCCCGGCGCGTCGCATGGCGGTAAGCTGAGACCCCGATGCTCGACGACCTCTACCACCTGCGAGAGCGCGCGCGGTCGGCGATGCAGCGCGGCGACGTCGACGACGCCGCGAACTCGCTCGTCGCTGCCGCGCAGCAGACGCACGTCGCCGAGCACGACTACGTCTCGGTGCTGCGTCCGCTCGTCGACGTCCTCATGCGGAGGAGCGATCCGCGCAGCGCGCTGACGGTGCACTGGTACATGGCGTTCTCCGAGAGCGACGGGTGGAAGCGCGCGCTCTCGATGCTCGGCGCGGTGCCGTCGGTCGACAGGGCGCGGACGCTCGCGGCGACGAACGACATGGCGGGCGCGGCGCGCGAGATGGAGAACGCGGGCCTCGTCGCGGCGGCGGCGATCTACCGCGAGAAGGCGGACGACTGGCGCGGCGCGCGCGCGCTCTGGTCGCGCCTCGCGCAGGTCGTGGGAGGAGGCGCCGACGCGTACAACGCGGCGCTCGTGCAGTTCAACCTCTCGCGCTGCGCGAAGAAGTGCGAGGACGCGCGCCAGGCGCGCGAGGCGACCGTCGCGTCGGTGCGCCTGCTCGAGGAGGCCGCGGACTACTTCGAGAGCGTCGGCCAGCGCGAGCGCGCGTTCGACTGCTTCCAGGTGCTCGTCCAGATCGGCCGCGAGAGCGGGATGTTCGAGGACGTGCTCGAAGGGTTCGTCAACTGCATCCGCATCCTGCGCGAGGACCACCTCAAGTACTTCGCGCTGCAGTACTTCGAGGACGCGCTCTCGGCCGCGAAGGAGCGCGGCGAGCTCTCCGCGGCGGCGACGCTCGCGCGCGAGGCCGCCGACTACGCACGCACGCTCGGCATGGCTTCGGCCTCCGCGCACTACGTCGTCATGCAGGCGGAGCTCTGGCGCGAGGTCTCGAAGCAGCACCTCGAGCGCGGCGCGCCGCCCGAGATCGCGGAGAACGCGCTGCTCGCGGCGATCCTCGCGTTCGGCGAGGTCGGTCACTACGCGCGCGTCGGCGGGCTCTATCGCGATCTGGCGACGATGGACCTCGAGGACGCGCGCCGGAAGCATTACGCACGCGCGGCCAAGCGCTACGACGGCGTGCGCGACGAGCCGATCGACACCGCGCCCCTGCCCTCGCATCTCCGGCAGGACAACCACTTCCCCGACGTCTGGCACGTCGACCTGATCGAGTGGGAGCAGCAGGGCAGCGCCGCCGAGGCCTGCGCCGACGTGCTGCTCGACAAGCGGTGGCCCGATCTCATCCGCAGGAAGGCGATGCTCGCGCGGCTGACGGCGTTCGCGGTCGAGGGACGCCCCGAGGACGCGAGCGGTCCGGCGACGAATGCGCGCGTGCGCCTCGCCGATCAGCTCGCGCAGCTGCAGCTCTACGCGGTGCTCTCGCCGCTGGAGAAGCTGTTCACACGCAGCGAGCGCCCGGTGAAGGTCGCCGTGCTCGCGGCGATGCAGCAGCTCTTCTTCAAGCGGAGCTTCGTCACCATCCGCGCGGGCCTGCGCGACAACGACCCCGCGATCGTCGATCAGGCGGCCAAGGCGGTCGAGTCGCTCCACTTCCAGCACGCGTTCGATCCGCTCTCGCGGATCGTCCGCGAGTCGCCGCAGCCGAACGTGCGCGCGTCGGCGCTGCGCGCCCTCGCGAGGATCGACACGATGGAGGCCGCCGAGTTCCTCCTCGGCATCCTCGAGCACGGCGCGCCCGCCGATCGCGCCGCATGCCTCGAGGCGCTCAAGCGCGTGCGCGGCGCGCGCTTCGTCGAGCTGGCGCGCAGCGCGCTCCACACGACGACGCCCGAGGTGCAGACCGCCCTGCGCGAAGTTTTGCGCCAGCGCGGTATCGCCGCGTAGATCGCGCCCGTCCGGGAACCTTCGCGCGGGCGGTCGTGTCGCTCGCGATCGTGCGGTCCCTCGTCCTTCTCTTGGTCTGCGCGGTCGCGTTGTTCGTTCGGCCGACGGGCGCGGTGCCGCCCGATCCGGCGGCGCGCGGGCTCGACCTCTACGTCCACGCGCCGAAGACAGCGGCGCCCGGCGGGCCGATCGAGGTCCTCGTCGAGGCGTTCGCCTTCCCGGCCGTGACGCGCGCGGTCCCCCTCCCCGGCGCGACGATCGAGGCGGGATGGGACCCCGAGGAGCTCGACGGAGAGCCGCCTCCGCCGACGGTGATGGAGAAGACCGATGCGGGCGGGCGCGCGAAGGTCGTCGTGCACATGCCCGCCGGCGCGCCGGCGTCCCTGTCGCTGCTCATCGGCGTGCGCCACGGCGGTCACGTGCGCACCCGGACGGTGAAGATCGAACGCGCGGCTCCGGCGAGCGTCGAGCTCCACGTCGCCGACCGGCGCGTGGTCCCGGGCAGCACCATCTCGGCCTGGATGCGGGTCGTGTCGGTCTCGGGCGATCCGCTGCCCGGCGCGGGCGTGACCGTCCTGCTCGAGGAAGGAGGCGTCGCCCGGCACCGCGAGCGCTTCACCACCGATCGCGGGGGCATGGCGATGGCGCGCGTCCCCATCCCGCGCATCGACGAGCCGGTCTGGCAGTGGCGCCTGAAGGCGGAGGTGGACGCGCCGGGCGTGAACGTCGCGCAGGTCGATCTGTCTCCGCGCGAGGAGAATCCGGGCACGCCGGTGATCGACGCGGCGTGGGACGCGCCTCCGCAGGGCGTATCGGCGGGCGATCGGGTCGGCTTCTCCGTGCGCTTGCTCGACGCGACGCGCGCCCCCGTGGCGGAGCACGCGATCCGCTACTGGATCGGCCTCCGCGGGACCGCGCCGCCCGCGGACGAGGACGAGTGGAAGAAGGTCGGCACGCGCGCGATCACCGACGGCGCCGGCGCCGTGCATGGCGCCTGGAGCGCGCCGACGCTCGTGAAGCGGGCCGGGACGGGGATCGTGATCGTCGCGCGGTCCGACCTCGAGGGGCACGCGCTCGAGGCTCGTGCGGAGGTGAACGTCGGGACGGTCGCGCCCGAGATCACCGTGACGCCGGAGACGTCGGCGATCGTCCCTGGCCTCACGCAGCGCCTCGCCCTCCACGTGCTCGACGGACGCGATCGAGGCGTGGCCGGGTCGTTCGAGGTCACGGCCGACGGCCTCGCCGCGACGGTGACGACGAACGACGACGGTGACGGAGACGTGACGTGGAGCGTCCCGCCGGTGGTCGGGGCCGCACGCAACACCGGGCCGTGCGCGGGCGGGGTCGCGGCGGCGGTCACGGTGCGGCCGACGACGAAGATCGAGGCGCTCGCGGGACAGCGCGACGCGTTCATCTCGTGCGTCCCCGTCGATCGCGACGCCGAGGGTATCGCGCGGGTCGAGCCGACGTTCGCGCGGCCCGGCGAGCGTGTGCGCGTGACGCTGATCCGCCCGCGGCCGGGGAAGCGCTCAGCGAGCGTGGTCGCCACGTCCGCGGACCACCCGCAGTCGTTCGCCGTCTGGCTCGAGGGACGCGACGACGGCAGCGCGAGCGGCGAGGTCGTCGTGCCCGAGGGCGCGGGCGCCGGCATGTGGACGCTCTCGTTCGCCGGGCCCGACGGCGCGCGCGCGGCGAACGTCGCCTCGACGAGCCTGTTCGTGCTCCCGAACGTGCTGCCGAAGCTCGAGGTGCGGAGGACCGGCGGGCGTGCGACCCCCGGCGGCGTCGTCGAGGTCGAAGGCCGGCTCACCGACGGCCATGGCAAGCCGCTCTCGGGATCGATCTCCGCGATCGTGGTCGACGCCTTCGGCGGAGGAACGGCGAACGTCGGCTCGCTCGACACCCGCACGCGGCTCTGCATGGAGCTCGGTCATCCCGCGAGCTGCGACGCGGTGCTCGAGCGCGATCCGTCGACCGCGGCCCTGCGGCACACGCTCGTCTCGCGGAGCGCGGGCGCGGCGATCGGCCCGGCGAACGATCCGGGTGCGCACGCCTCGAAGGATCTGGAGAAGACGTTCGGGGAGGTGCTCCGCTCGCTCGAGGGCGCGGTGTTCGAGGCCTCGCTCACGCCGGACACGCTGCTCGACGTGGGCCGGAAGCAGAACGGACGCTGGTCGTTCAACCCCGAGCTCCTCACCCTCGCGACGGAGGCGATGAGCGAGCCGCCGATGACGCCCGGCGGCGAGAAGCTCACGCTCGCGGATCTCGCGGCGGTCGATCCGCAGGTCACCTTCGACAACGTCGCGCGGCGCATCACGCGCTTGAAGCTGTTCCGGGTGCTCGCCGCAGTGCGCAGCGAGCGCACCGGCCGCGGCCTCGATCCCGACGAGCCGGTCTTCAAGGATCCGAACGCGCTCGTGCGACGCCTCGTGCGAAAGGGCGCGCTGAGCGAGGACACGCTGCTCGATCCATGGGGCGGCACGATCCAGTTCGTGCGCGCAAACGGACCGCCGGTGCCGTTCCTCACCGTCGCGCGCGGCTGGGAGCTCCACGCGCCCGGCCCCGACGGCGTCGTGGGCACCGCCGACGACGTGCGCGATCCGTTCGAGCGCGTCGTCCGCTCGGGCACGCCGTACGCGAACGCGGTGGACGAGGATCGCCTCGTCGACGCGCGCTGGGACATGGTCGTCAGCGAGGAGACGGTGCAGTCGTGGCAGCACGTCCTCGAGGAGGTGACCGGCACGCGGCTCGGCAACGCCGGCATGGGGCTCTCCGGCTACGGCGAAGGAGGCGGCGGTCGAGGCGAAGGGATCGGCCTCGGCAGGGCCGGCACCGTCGGCCACGGCGCGGGGACCGGCCGCGGATCGAGCGGCATCTCGACGGGCGACGCGTACTGGGTCGCGCCGATGCGCACCGACGCCGAGGGGCGCGTGCGCCTCTCGATCCCTCTCGGCGACGTGGAGACCACCTGGCAGCTCGCGCTCGTCGGCGTCGTCGACGGAGGCGGCCCCGCGACCGCGTCGCTCGAGATCCCGAGCGACCTCCCGATCTCCGCGCGGGTGTCGGGCGGCGCGCGCTGGGTCGAGGGCGACGTCGTCGAGACGGAGATCATCGTGCGCAACCGTACCGATCGCGCGGCACGGGCCGCGGTGTCCGCGCGAGCGGAGGGCGTCGCCGCGGGCTCGGGCGATCGCGTCGTCGACGTCCCCGCGCACGGCGCCCGCAGCGTTCACGTGAAGGTGAGCGCCAATCGGGCGGGCGAAGGCGTCCTGGTGGTGACCACCCGGGCCGACGGCATGCCGGAGGACGTGCTCCGCCACCGCTGGGAGGTGGTCCCTGCGGGCGAGCTGCGCGTGCTCACCAAGACCGCCTGGGTCGACGGAGCGAAGGAGCTGCCGATCGCGCTCGATCACGGCTACCGCCTGGCCGGCGCGCCGCGCGTGGTGCTCGAGCGCGGATACGACGACGCCGTGGCAGCGGCGCTCGACTCGCTCGAGCCGGAACGGCAGACGTCGACCGCCGCGCTCGTCGACGCGCACGAGGCGGCGGCGCGGATCGAGCGCTGGGCGACGACGCGCCCGACGCCGCGCCACCGGGCGCTCGCCGGGATCGCGCGGGCGATGGCGAGCCGCGCGCTCGGTCGATACGCGGTCTACTCCGAGCTCGACGCGAAGACGAAGCGCTGGCGCGGCACGCAAGGCGATTGGCTGCTCGCCGCGCGCATGAAGAGCGCCTCCGAGTGCCCGCCGCACGACGGCGACGACGCGCTCGAGGTCGAGCCCGCGCCGACCCCCGACGTCCTTCCGTGCTGGGGCGCCTACGTCGCGGACACGACGGAGGCGATCGAGAACAGCGGCGATCCCGAGCGCGTCGCGCACGCGGTGCTCGCGCTGATCGAGCGGCCGCATCGCGCGGCGATCACCTCGACGCTCGTCGACAAGCTGCGACGGATGGTGAAGCTCCGTCCGAGCGGCGCGCTCGATTCGCCCGGTCTCGTCGATCGCTCTGCGCGCACGATCGTCTACGCGGCGCTCCTCCGCGCGCAGCGCATCGGGTACTCGCCTGCGTCGGCCGATGCGCTGTTCTCGCAGATCGCCGTCCTCCGCGACGTGACCGGAGGCTACGGCTCGTCGGCGGCGACGCTCGCGGTCGTGCGGGCGCTGCTCGCGTCGCAGCTCGAGGGCCACGGGACCACGCGCGCGCGTGTGCGCGTCCCCGGCCTGCTCGACCGCGCGGTCGACGTGCCCGAGTCCGGCGAGATCGCGGTGGCGCTGCCCGAGGGCGCGCTCTCCGTCAGCGTCGAGACCGAGGGCCCCGGCCTCGTCGCGCGCTTCGAGCGGCCCGCGCTGCGCCTCTGGTCGCGCCCGCCTCCTCCGCAGTCGAGCCCGGTCTCGGTCGACGTCGTCTGGCCGGCCGAGGTGCGCGCCGGGAGCACCGCGCTCCTTCGCATGACGCTGCGCCACGGGCGCGACGAATCGCTCGACGTCGACGTGCGGGCGCCCCTGCCCCCGGGCGTCACGCTCGCAGCCCCGACCGGCGGCGTCGCTCAGCTCCAGGGAGTGCTCGCGGTGAGGCGCACAGTCGGAAGCAGCGGGGCGGTGATCGAGGTGCCGATGCGCTTCGCGCTCGCCGGGAAGACGACCGCACCGGAGGCGACCGCGCGACTCACGCGTGCGCCGGCCGCGCCCGCGATCGCTCCTGCGCGCGCGGTCGTCGTGTCCGCTCGTTGATGTATGCACGGCACGCTGACGGATCGATCCCGATCCACGAGCGCATGCGGTCGATGCACCGCACGCTGCGGACTGCACGCCTCGACCGGAAAAATCCGCGACGACGCGCGAGCACGCGCTGGTGTGCCCATTGCACTGCATCGGTCGAGATGCAGTGCCCCCATCCCGTCTCGTCCGAGACGCTCACGCTGAGCGACGGGCGCACCGTCGTCCTCGTCGAGCCGATCGGCCGAGGTTCGTGCGGCGTGGTCCATCGCGGGTTCGTCGAGAGCGGATGGGGGGTGAAGCGACCGGTCGCGGTGAAGGTGTTCCAGGTCGCGCCGGAGCTCGATCAGAACGAGATCATGCGCCGGCTCGGCCGCATCGCCAGGCGCGCGGCGTCGATCCGTCACGGCGCGGTGGTGCAGGTCTTCGAGGTCGATCGCTTCGACGGACCGGACGGCACCGCGCAGCCGTTCATCGTCACCGAGCTCGTCGACGGTGAGTCGCTCGCGAGCCTGATCGCGGCGTGGCATGGGCGCGGGCTCCGGGTCCCCGTCGACTTCGCCGTCGTCGTCGGGCTCCGCACGGCAGAGGCCCTCGCCGCTGCGCTGTTCGCCGACACCCCGGACGGCTCGCTCGCCGGCCTCGTCCACGGAGATCTCTCCCCGCGTCAGGTGCTGATCTCGAGCCAGGGCGAGGTGAAGGTCTGCGACTACGGTCAGGCGGCCCTTCGCGATCTCGCATCGCACGTCCGGTCGCGGACGCGGTTGGCCCACACCGCCCCGGAGGTCGCGTGCGGGGGCGAGCCCGACGCGCGCTCCGACGTGTTCTCGCTGGGCGTGCTCCTCTACGAGCTCCTGCTCGGACCGCGCTTCGCCACGGGGACGCAGTTCGCCGATGCGGTGCAGATGGTCCGCGACGGGCACTTCGCCATCAATGTCTTCGAGCCGAACATCCCCCGCGAGCTCCGCGAGGTCGTGGAGCGTGCGATCGATCGCGTACCGAGCGAGCGCTACCCGCATGCCCGCGCGCTCGCGCTCGATCTACGCCGCGAGATGTACCGGCTCGGTCTGTGCGATGCGGCCACGAGCGTGCGCCATGCGGTCGTCGGCTGGTGCGAGGTGCGCGGCAACGACTCGACGGGGATCGACCGGCAGAAGAGCGAGGTCGTCCCGAAGCTCGACGACGACACCGCGGCCGAGACGCGCGACGCGAAGCTGAAGGCGCTCTGACCCGCTCAGGCGAGCAGGTCCGCGAGCGCCGACTCGATGTCCGGGAACACGAACGCAAAACCTGCGTCGACGAGCCGCCGTGGGACCGCGCGCTGACCGGTGAGCAGCACCTCGGCGGCCGCCTCGCCGAAGGCCATCTTCACGGCGAACGAAGGCACACGCAGGGCCGCGGGACGCCGGAGCGCCGCGCCGACGGCATCGGCGAAGGCGTTCATGGTGACCGGCTCGGGCGCGGTGGTGTTGTACGGCCCCTCGAGATCGTCACGCGTGAGCATCGCCTCGAACGCTCGGACGACGTCACGGATGTGCACCCACGGCACGTACTGCGTGCCGTCGCCCACGGGCCCGCCGACGAACGCGCGGAACATGGGCACCATCCGACCGAGCACGCCCTTGTCCCGACCGAGGACGATGCCCGTCCGCGGATGCACGACGCGGACGCCCGCGTCCTTCGCCGGCCTGGCAGCGTCCTCCCAGTCCCGGCAGACACCGGCAAGGAAGTCGTCGCCGTTCGGGGCGTCCTCTCCGAGCACCCGATCGCCCGTCGTGGTCCCGTAGTACCCGGTCGCCGACTGGCTCACGAAGACGCGCGGCTTCACCTCGGCCGCGGCGATCGCCTGCGCGAGGAGCTCGGTCGAGCGCACCCGGCTGGAGCGGATGGCGGCCATGCGCTCCGGCGTCCACCGGCCGTCGGCGATGCTCGCGCCTGCCAGGTGCACGACCGCATCGGCGCCGTCGACCTTGCGCTGCCACTCGCCCGGCTCCTCGGGCGTCCAGTGGGCAAGCTCGAGCTTGGATCCCAGGCCGCACTCGTGACAGGCGTGCGCAGAGACGCTCGCCTTCCCTCGCGTGAGCACGATCGCCTCGTCGCCGCGGGCCATGAGGGCATGGACCAGCGCTCGTCCGATGAATCCGGTGCCTCCGGTGACGACGACTCGCACGATGCTCCCCATAGGATGCCGCAGACCGGCCGCGCGTCCCCACTTTTCCCGCCGCGCTCGTCCCTGCGCGCGTTTTGCTCATCCTTGGACCGCCCCGATATCCTCTCCCGGATGCGACTTCGCGCACTGGCCGCCGCCGTCCTCGCCGCCGTCGCCTTCGCGTTCGCGGCGTGCAAGCCGGGCAGCGTCACGGAGGCCGAGGCCAAGCGCGACGTCGCCTGGCTCGCGGAGAACGGCTCCCCCGAGGCGGTCGCCGCGCTCGGCCGGCTCGCCGATTCCGACGGGCGGGCCCTCAACGCCATCGAGGCGCGCGCCGCACACGACGTGAACACGTACATCGCCGCGTGGGCGGCGGTCACCCGCAACGCCCCCTGGGGCGCGAGCGTGATCCGTACCGGGCTGTCGGACCCGACCCGCGCCGACATGGCGGCGAGCGCGCTCCCTCGACGCGACCCGCGCCTCATCCCGTTCGCCAACGACCTCGAGGCGGCGGTCGTGCGCCTCGCCGCCGGCCGGCGCAGCGCGACGATCGCCGGCGTGCTCGCCAGCATCGGCCCGCAGGCCCATGCCGCCGTCGAGCGCCGGCTCGTCGACCCGAAGACGCGCGGCGCCATGTGCGAAGGGATCGCGCTGCCCGAGGCGAGCGGCGACGCGCGTTCGCTCGTCCTCGCGGTACCCCCCGAGGCCCGCAACCACGACGCGTGCGTGACGCTCGTGCTCGACATGGCGAGCACCGAGGACTCCGTGCTCGAATGGCTCGCCGCGAGCGCCGAGCCCGGCCTCCTCACCGCCACGGCGAAGGGCGCCCTGCCCTGCGCCCGACTCGCGACCGTCTGGCAGAAGGGTCTCGCGTCACGTCCGCAGGAGACCCACGCCGCGCTGTCGGTTCCCCTGCAGCTCTCGATACGCCGCTGCACGTCGGCGCTCGATCCCGTGCTCGCCGAGATGCTCGCCAAGGCGCCGCGCGCACGTATGTGCATCATGCAAGCGATCGATCCGTTCGGCGGAGAGCTCGCGCAGATGAAGCAGACCTGCGCCGCCCTCCGCGCCGGCTACACGAACGGCGAAGGCCCGCTCGTACGCGAGCGCACGCGCGACGCCCTCTCGCACGGCTGCAAGTTCGCGCGCTGAGGACCGACCATGCCGCCGGGCCTGGGGGGCCGGGCCCGCGGCCGCGCGACCTCCGTCACCCCGTCCGCGGGCACTTTCACAGGTAACTTACCTATGAAAATGCACGCGGAAGTACCACCGCCCGCCTGGCTGCGCGGGGCGGCGCGGCAGGCGGTCAGCCGCCGAGATACGCGGCCTGGATCTCGGGATTGGCCGCGAGGTCCTTCGAGTCGCCGGAGAGCGCGATCTCGCCGGTGCGAAGGACGTACGCGCGCTGGCTCGTCTTGAGCGCGATGCGCGTGTTCTGCTCGACGACGAGGATCGTGACGCCGCTCTTCGCGATCTCGGCGATGGCCTCGAAGATCTGCTGGACGAGCTTCGGCGCGATGCCGAGCGACGGCTCGTCCAAGAGGAGCAGCTGCGGGCGCGCCATCAGCGCGCGGCCGATCGCGAGCATCTGCTGCTCGCCGCCCGAGAGCGTGCCGCCCTCCTGCTTCATGCGCTCGCCGAGGCGCGGGAAGAGCTTGGTGACGTCCTCGATCGTCTCTGCCATCGTCTTCGGGTTGCGATGCAGGTAGGCGCCGAGCTCGAGGTTCTCGCGCACCGTGAGGTTCGCGAAGATCGCGCGGCCCTCGGGGGCGAGCGAGATCCCCGCCGCGACGCGGTCCTCTGTGGAGACGCCGGCGAGGGACTTGCCGCCGAGCTTGATCGCGCCGCCGGCAATCGGGAGGAGGCCCGCGATGCTCTTCAGGGTGGTCGACTTGCCGGCGCCGTTGGCGCCGATCATCGCGACGATCTCCCCGGGCATCACCTTCATGCTGATGCCCTTGAGCGCCTTGATGCCTCCGTAGGAGACGCGCAGGTCCTCGAGCTCGAGGAGCGGCGTGCCCTCCGGGAGCGTCATCGCCGGTCGCGAGGGATGAGCGACGCGCATCAGGCCTCCTCTCCCAGGTAGGCGGCGAGGACCTTCGGATGCTGGCGGATCTCGTCCGGCTTGCCGTGCGCGATCGTCTCGCCGTGATCGAGGACGTGGATCTCCTCGCAGACGCCCATCACGACCTGCATGTTGTGCTCGACGAGGACGACCGACAGCTCGAAGGTGTCGCGCAGCCAGCGGATCTGCGTCTTCAGGCCCTCCGCCTCGCCGTAGTTCATGCCGGCGGCCGGCTCGTCGAGCAGGAGGAGCTTCGGCCGGAGCATCATCGCGCGCGCGATCTCGAGGCGGCGCTGGTTGCCGTAGGACAGCGACGTCGGCGCCTCGTCGGCCATGTCCTGCAGGTCGAACACGCGGAGCAGCTCCATCGCCTGCGCGTGCATGCGCTCCTCGTCGTCGTAGTGCACGGGCGAGCGCGCGATCGCCGCGCCGAGGTGCGCGCGCTTCTGGAGCTCGCACGCGACGAGCAGGTTCTCGACGACGGTGAGCTGGCTGAAGAGCCGGATGTTCTGGAACGTGCGCGCGATGCCCGCCGCCGCGATCTGCGCCGGCTTGAGGACGGCGAGATCCGTCCCGCCGAAGCGGATCGAGCCCGCGTCGATCTTGTAGACGCCGGTGACGAGGTTGAAGACCGTGGTCTTGCCGGCGCCGTTCGGACCGATGAGGCCGAAGATCGACTTGTGCGGCACGGTGAAGCCGACGTTGCCCACCGCGCGCAGGCCGCCGAAGTTCTTCGTCACGCCTTCGAGGACGAGATCCGCCATCGTCGCCTCAGGCCTTCACCGGCGCGGGCACCTTCGGATCGACGCGCTTCTCCTCCGGCGGCGGCGGCCCCTTCGGGATCACCCGCTTCTTCTGGAAGAGCTCGCGCTCGCCGAGGATGCCCTCGGGGCGGACGATCATCAGGACGATCAGGATGGTCGCATAGATGATCATGCGGAGCGCGTTCAGATCGAGCGACTCGAAGCTCCGGCGCAGGTCCTGCACGAACGACGTGCCCTGCACCAGCTCGATGGCCTTGATGGTGAACGTGATCAGGATGCCGCCGATCACCGCGCCGCTCACGCTCCCCGAGCCGCCGAGGATGACCATCGTGATCGCGTCGAACGACGCCTGGAAGTTGTAGTTGTCCGGGTTGACCGGGATGCCGTCGCGCATGATGGCCATGAGGCCGCCGGCGATGCCGGCGCCCATCGCCGCGATGACGAACGACGTGACCTTGTAGCGCGTCGGATCGACGCCGACCGCCGCGGCGGCGATCTCGTCCTCCCGGAGGGCGCGCAGAGCGCGGCCCCAGCCGCTGAACTTGATGCGCCAGGCGAGCACGCCGAGGAAGAAGGCGAGGCCGAACACCCAGAAGGGCCCGGCATAGAGCGGGACACCCTGGTTGCCGATGCCCTGATAGCCGTTCTGACCGCCGAGCTTCGCGAGCCAGGCGCCGATGCCCGTCGCGCCCTCGCCCGCCTGGGCCGTCGAGATGACGAGGCGGAAGATCTCGGCGAACCCGAGGGTGACGATCGCGAGGTAGTCGCCGCGCAGGCGCAGCGAAGGAAGCCCGACGACCAGCCCGAAGAGTCCGGCGAGCCCCGCCGAGGCCATGAGGCAGACCGGCACCACGACGAACGACCGCGCGAACGTCGGCTCGCCCCCGCCGTACATCTGGTGCAGGTTCGAGGCGAGGACCGCGCTCGTGTAGCCGCCGACGCCGACGAACCCGGCGTGGCCGATCGAGAACTGCCCCGCCATGCCGTTGATGACGTTGAGCGAGAGTGCGACGAGCACATTGCACGCCGCGAGCATCAGGAGCTGGCGGATCGAGCTGTCGCTGATCGCGTCCTTCCAGATGAAATCGAGCGCGAGCACGAAGACGAGCACGCCCACGCCGATCGCGGCGCGGGTCATCGTCTTGCTCTTCGTCGGGGCCGGCATGAACCGGCGAGCGTTCTACCCTATTTCGGAGGCTACTTCACGACCCGCAGGTACGGCGGGAGCTCGCGCTTGGGCCGGCTCGGCGGACGCTGGGACGGAGGCGGCTGGCGCGGCGAGGGCGGAGGCGCCTCCGCGCGGCCCGCGCGATCGGCGCGCTCTGCACGCTCCGGACGCTCCTGCGCGGCCGGCACGGCAACGAGCACCGGACGCTGCTCCTCCTTCTTCTTGCGCGACTTCTTCCCGCCCGTGCGGGAGGAGGGACGATCGGAAGCGTCCGCCACGGCGCGCGGTCCCTCGGGGGTCCCCCCGGCGGGCTGCGCCTGCTTCCCGCGGGCGCGACGCGGCGTCGACGGGGCGGCGGAGGGCGGAGCCTCGCGCTCGGCGGCCGACGGACGTTTCTGCTGCTCCTCCACCACCCGCACCGCGAGCTCCTGCGGCACGTCGTCGGGCCACACCATCCCGCGGCCGTCGTCGCCGACCATGGCGAACACGCTCTCCCACGGGACGACGCAGAAGAACGGCGAGCGGCTGAACGACAGCGTGCAGCTCATGCTCTCGTCGTCGAGGCGCAGGTCCGGGATGGGGACCGGCATGTTCAGGCCGATCTTGAGGATGAGGCGCGGCTCCTTGCGGAACTGCGGGGGCACCACGACGCCCTTCGCGCGAGGATCGAGGTAGACGTCGACGTTCGACCTCTCGAGCAGCGCGAGCGCGACCTCCTTCTTGGGCGGCAGCAGTTGGGTCATCCGTGGGTAGCCCCCGGCATCCCTTCTAGCGCGCATCTCGGACATCTGCCAGTGTCGCGACGTGCTTCACGCCGTCCGCCTCCAGGTGCCGAGCATGCCGCGCGTCATCCGCGACGGCGTCTTCGACGCATGGTCGTGGTGCGAGAGCGACGTGCTCGAGTGGCGAATGCCCGCTCGCGCTCCGCTCGACACCTCGCGCGGACCGACCGCGGAGAACCCCGCGGGGCTCGTGTTCGTCATGCATGCAGAATGCACCTTCTTGCCCCGCGAGCTCGCGCGCCTCCATGCGATCGGCTACGGGCTCGGTGACGAGATGGCCCTCGCGCCCTACGCCATCGACGACGCGACCGACCAGTTCTACGAGCGCCGCGTCCGCCCGCGCGACGTGCTCTGGCTCGCGGCGCCCTCGCTCGATGCGCTCGTGTGGGGGCTGCACGACTGGGCCCATTTCCACAACCACGGCCCCTTCGACGATCCGCCCTCGACGGAGCTGCAGTGCGACCTCGTCGCGCTGGCGTGGCTGCGGCTCAATCGCGCGGCGATCGGGATCGACGACGCGACGGTCGAGCGCGTCCGCCGGGACCTGATCGCGCTCTCGAGGCGGCGCTTCGCGGACGCGGGGGCCGCCCCGCCCTTCGATCTCGAGCGCGCGTTCAGC
>WBZO01002192.1_pt1 | contig 26384 bp, 22 predicted proteins | sample 5204261 | NCBI WGS metagenome assembly WBZO01 (sample SAMN12412400, study PRJNA552823) | activated sludge metagenome | isolation source: activated sludge from anammox sidestream of wastewater treatment plant... | place: USA: North Carolina | collected 2017-09
CTGTGCCAACAAATGCGGAAAGAAAGGCCAGCGATATATTCATGCAGACGGCCATATCCGCATGATGGGCGCCGTACAACCTTTTATCAGCGGCGCCATTTCGAAAACTATCAACCTGCCCAATGAAGCTACTGTAGATGAGATATCCGATGCTTATTATCTGAGTTGGGAACTGGGCCTCAAAGCATGCGCTCTTTACCGCGATGGTTCCAAACTAAGTCAGCCCCTGAGCAGCAAGAGCGATAAGAAAAAGAAAGCATCATCAGAGGACGAACTCAGGGAAAAAGCGCAGTCAACAACCGGAGAAAGCGACAAAGAACCCGGGAAGGTGAATCTTGCCGATTTGACGATCGAACAACTGCTTGATGAAGTGAATCACCGGGTGCAGAACAGCGCTGACACAAAATTGAAACGGCAGCTGGCAAGGATCGTTGAGCGCCGCACTTTGCCGGCCAAACGCCGTGGGTTTACACAAAAAGCCAAGATCAACGGCCAGGCACTGTTTCTTCGTACAGGAGAATACAGTGACGGCACATTGGGAGAGATCTTTATTGACATGGCTAAGGAAGGAGCCACCATGCGCAGTATGCTGAATTGTTTTGCGATCTCTATTTCATTGGGGCTTCAGTATGGCGTACCCCTGGAAGAATTCGTTGACAAGTTTGCTTTTACAAAATTTGATCCGGCAGGTATGGTAGAACATCCTAATATCAAAACCACCACCTCCATTGTAGATTTTATTTTCAGGGTATTGGGATATGAATACCTTGGCCGTACCGACCTGGTTCATGTTCTGGACAAACCTGAGAATGTAAATACCGGTTCCGATGATTGGGATGAGATCCCCACCAATCTTGAATATGAGGAATCCTCCAATAAAGCGGATAGCCGTGTAATACCTCAGACCGGTGGCGCTGTTTCACAGCCGGCAAAGAATCAAAGGACAGCTCAGTTCTCTAGAACCGAAACAGGCACTGAAGCCGTGAATGCAGCATTTAAAAGCATGCAAAGTGATGCCCCTGCCTGCAATGTTTGTGGTCACATAATGGTGCGCAGCGGAACCTGCTACAAGTGTTTGAACTGTGGCAATCAGGGAGGTTGCAGTTGATGATCCATAGTAGAATGGACGGAAAACCACATAAAACAGTACCCGTTAAATTCCATCCCGACCAAAGCGTCGGGATGATTTTTTTTTCGAGTATAGCTCCTGAGTGGTTTTCCCTTGTAAAAAGCGGATATTTCATAGACATTTCCTAATTACTTTTTATATCCGCTTATTTAGTTTTGTAGTGCTAAATCCTTTGTCTATGAAAACGAGAATTCTACTACTTATTTTTTTAGCAGTCATTTTACAAGCCTGTAGTCATTCACTCAGCCCATATGATGCGGCTAACAGGCATCATAGGACATTTAAAAGTGTAAAATGATTAGCCGGATCAGGATCCGAATACACTGTTCACTGCTCCTTCCAGCATAGGAAATTTTTCAATAACGTAACCTTTGATGGTTTCGATCACCTTTTTTGCCTGCTCATCATTCAGGCCGGCTTCATTTTTCAATCGTTCTATCAGTTCCTGCATAGTATAATTTTTGAATTAAATAAGTGATGGCACAAGATAATTTCAATTCTGCAATTACCTGACAAACTCAATAAAACCTTTTCAATGAAAAGGGAATAAAAAGAAGTTTCAGAAAAACTCTGGAAACTTTTAAAACTTTGACAGGATTGAAAACTATCAGGCTACTTTCAAAAGGCTGAGCCTGCTCTTATCGAATTTCCGCTTTGCATATTCGAGATCCAGGATAAACTGATTTTGTTTTGAAGAAGGGAGTTCAAACATGGCATCAGTAAGAATGCTCTCACAAATACTTCGCAATCCTCTTGCGCCCAATTTATATTCTACCGCTTTTTCCACCATAAAAGAAAGTACATCGTCTTCAATAATCAGCTGTATGCCTTCCAGTTCAAATAATTTCTTGTATTGCTTTACCAGTGCGTTCTTGGGTTCGGTAAGAATGGCTCTGAGCGTTTCTGCATCCAACGGATTCAGATGAGTGACAACAGGAAGGCGTCCTAATAATTCAGGAATCAATCCAAAAGATTTCAGGTCCTGCGCATTCACATAACTTAAAAGGTTCAGCTTAATGTTTTCCTGTTGTTCTTTATCTACATTGAATCCGATCGTATTGGTCTGAACACGTCTTGCAATCACTTTGTCAATACCATCGAAGGCCCCGCCGCATATAAAGAGAATATTTTGAGTATTGATCTTAATAAGTTTTTGCTCCGGATGTTTACGTCCGCCCTGTGGGGGTACCAATACATCGGTTCCTTCCAAAAGTTTCAACAATCCCTGCTGTACACCTTCGCCGCTAACATCCCTGGTGATGGATGGATTATCCCCTTTTCGGGCGATCTTATCAATTTCATCTATATACACGATGCCCCGTTCTGCTGCTGAGATATCATAGTTGCAAACCTGTAATAAACGGGTCAGAATACTTTCCACATCTTCTCCTACATAACCTGCTTCAGTGAATACCGTAGCATCAACTATCGTGAAAGGAACATTCAGTAACCGGGCAATTGTTTTGGCGAGTAATGTCTTTCCGGTGCCCGTTTCTCCCACCATGATGATATTGCTCTTTTCAATCTCAATATCATTGGGATTGGTTTCGGTGACTTTTTGTTGTAATCTTTTATAATGATTGTAAACAGCAACCGATAAAACCTTTTTTGCTTCATCCTGACCAATAACATACTCATCGAGGAATTTTTTTACCTCCATGGGTTTTTTAACCGACAGCTTAAATGCGGTTCCGCTTTTTTCATCCCGTACCATCAATTCCTGTTCGATGATCTCCCGGGCATGCTCTACACAGTTCTCGCAAATATGGCCTTCCTGACCTGCAATAAGGATCTTTACCTCATCGCGGCTGCGACCACAGAAAGAACAATGAAGCGGATTTTTTGCCATAAAGATGAAAAGCTAAGTGATCAGACCTTTTTATGCTGCTGCAAAATTATAAAACGATTCTGATTTGAAAGTATTATTTGATAAATCTGTACTTTCTGCTGAGATTTTACCCGTGATAATATGTTACCGCCTTATGGCCAGGCGGTTATATTTTATTAACAATTTGATCAACTATCCCATATTCCAGAGCTTCCTCTGCATCCATCCAGTAATCACGGTCGAAATCTTTCATTATCTGTTGAATGGTTTTCCCGCAATTATCGGCCAGGATCTTTGCACCGATTTCTTTAACCCGCCTGGTTTGTTTTGCCTGAATCTCCAGGTCGGCGCTTACTCCCTGTATATAACCACCTAATGAAGGCTGATGGATCATTACTTCACCATGAGGATAAATATATCTTTTACCTTTTACTCCGCCACTAAGCAAAATACTTCCCATGGAAGCTGCCAATCCCATGCAAATGGTGCTGACAGGCGATTGTAGCATTCTCATCGTGTCGTAGATAACCATACCGCTAGTGACCACACCACCCGGACTGTTAATGTAAAATTTGATCTCTTCACCCTGCTTGTCAGCATCCAATAAAAGCAGCTTTGTAACCACGTCTTTTGCGGATCTGTCATCAACCACTCCCCAAAGTTGAACGATCCTGCGTTCAAAGAAATATTTTTCGATCCGCTTTTTATAAATCATCAGATCAGACTTGGGCTGATCTTCACTTTCTTCCTCATCGTCTGCTCTCCAATCGTAGAGTGAAAACTTTTTTGGATCCATTTGTCTTTACTTTTTCTTTTAAAATTCAATATAATATTTCTTGCAATTATCAGTCTTTCTTGTCTTTTCTGGTATTGGTTGCCAGCACTTCATCCACCAGCCCATATTCTTTTGCTTCCGCTGCAGTCATCCAGTGATCACGGTCAAAATCTTTTTCAATTTGTTTGAGTGGTTTTCCCGAATGATTGCTGATCACTTCATACAGTTCTGATTTTAATTTTTTGATTTCAGCCACTGTAATCTCAATATCACTTGCCTGACCGCCAATGGCACCGCTGGGCTGATGCATCATCACTCTCGCATGCTTCAGGGCTGCTCTTTTTCCTTTTGTGCCTGCAGCCAGCAGCACTGATGCCATGGAGGCAGCAATGCCTATGCAAATGGTAGCAACATCCGGAGTAACATATTGCATGGTGTCATACACTCCAAGCCCCGAATAAACACTCCCGCCGGGACTGTTTATATACATATTGATATCCCTTGTTCTATCGGTGGAATCCAGGAAAAGTAACTGAGCAGTAACAATATTGGCCACTTCATCATTGATGGGATAACCCAGGAAGATGATCCGGTCCATCATCAGACGGCTGTACACATCCATCACGGCAACATTCATAGGCCGTTCTTCAATAATATTGGGTGTAAGCGCCGTTACCAGGTGTGATGCGTAGCTATGTAGTGTATTACCGGATAATCTGCGATGCTTTATCGCATATTTTTCAAATTCTGACTGAAAACTCATAATGATCTTTTTGTTGAATTGTCTTTTCTAAGTATCAAATATCCGTCCAAATGCCAAAACAGCAAAATTGGCGAATAAAACACGAAAATATCAGGACGATTTGGCAAAATGTATTGCCGGGCCTGAATGGAAGCTAACTCTAATTTGTTTCCGGATTAATGATGATGGTGCTGGTGTGCTTCGACCATATGTGTGAATTCTTCAGCACTGATCACTTTATCTGTCGGTTTCACCTGTTGCTCTGCCCATTCCAGGATCTTTTGAGTTTGTATTCTGTTAAAAGCATCTTCCACATATTTGCGATCCTTCATCATTTTATCCAGATAATCCTTGATCCAATCCTGCTGTTCCATAGCAGCATTTATGCCCATGTATCCAAGCAATTGCTGCAGGGCAAAACTTCTGATCTCTTCAGGCGTAACTTCTATATTATTTTCTTTTACGATCTTGCCAGTGATGAGGGTCCATTTCAGTTGGCTGATAAAGACGGGAAATTCATTTTCTGCTTCTTCATCTGTTTTTGGATTTTCTCCTTGCGTTTTGATCCATTTCTTTAAAAATATTTCCGGGAAATTGATAGACGTATGGTTGATCAGTTCATGATACACCTGGTCCTGGATCTGGTTCCGGGCTTGATTTTCCCAGTGTGCCTGTATTTCTTCCCTGATCTTGCCCCGAAACTCTTCTTCAGTTTTTAATTCCAGGTCAGGGTATAATTGTTTGAAAAAATCTTCATTCAATTCTCTTTTCTCCAGTAAGCCGATCTTGGTGATCACCATTTTAAAATATTTGCCTGCAGAAGTTGCATCGTCCTTATCCAACCCCAGGTCTCCCGTTATCCACTCTCTTTCCTTTTCATCGAAAGCCGTAGAGAGCTGCAATACCACGAAGTCATTTACTTTCTTGCCGGTCAGTTGTTTTCTGAAATCTTCCCTGAAATATTTTACCAGGAGTGAGTTATCTTTTTTGATGCCGTTTTCAACCTCATTGCCGGCCTCATCTGACTCGATAAAAGTTACATTCAAAATATTTTCATCATTGTTTACTGTTTCTTCGTCTTTCATATTTCCGTAACGGTTTTGAAGACGGGTCACTTCATTATTCAACATCTCATCAGTCACTGTTACCTTGTATCGGGTAATTGCTGCATTGGAAAGATCCGGCAGGTTGAAATCCGGCCTCATTCCTACTTCAAAATGAAATACATATTCGGCAGGATTGTTCATGTCCAGCTGGCGGATGTCGTTTTCAAGAGGCAATGGCTGTGCGAAAATGTCCAGCTTGTCGGTTTCAATATATTTGATCAGTTCCCGGTCAACAGAACGAACTACTTCATCGGTAAAAACGGAAGGCCCATACATTTTCTTGATCAGGCTGGCAGGAACCATTCCTTTCCTGAATCCTGGGATATTTGCCTTTTTTGAATAATCTTTCAAAGCTTTTTCAAAAGCAGGCAGGTAATCTGTCTTTTCCAGTTTAACCGTCAGTTTTTCATGGAGCGGTCCGATGCTTTCTTTTGTAATTGTAGCCATTTCAAAATTCTATTTTATGCAGTTCGGGAAAGTCAAAAGTTGATAATTGTGATTCACCTGATTTCCTGAACCTTAAATTGGTGCGGGTGGAGGGACTCGAACCCCCATGCCTTGCGGCGCCAGATCCTAAGTCTGGTATGTCTACCAATTTCACCACACCCGCAGTATTAAATACTCATAGAACTGTTTTTTAAGTTGCCGGTAAGTCTGCCAATCCTGCCTTCCGTCAGGAAGGTTCACCGCAGCGGCAAACTCTTTTTCCCAGTTCAGGCCAATCATACCAATGTTTTCTGATATGTAATCCGCCGTTATGACGGAATGGCTCTAAGCCTGAAATTTGGGCTGCAAATGTAGGTCATTTAGCCCGACTTTCTGCAAGGCATTTCTTTTGCGTAAATTTGGATGAATGGAAACAATTGCAAAAACGCCTAAATATAATCTTAACGAGGAGCAGGAGAAGAAACTTATACTGAGGGAATACCGTTCTTTGCTGAGATCTCTCAAGGCAAAATTGAAATTGAAACCCGGAGGTAAAGCTCAGATCCGTACCGCTTTTCAGATGGCTGCCGAAGCTCATAAATCCATGAGACGTAAAAGCGGTGAGCCTTATATTTTGCATCCTATTGCAGTCGCTAAAATCTGTGTGGAAGAGATCGGACTTGGTATTCGATCAACTATATGTTCTTTACTGCATGATACAGTAGAAGATACTGATGTAACCCTTGAAGACATTCAGCGGGAATTTGGTTCTGAGATCGCAAGGATAGTAGATGGGTTGACCAAAATCTCCAATGTAATTGATATAAACGCTTCCAAGCAGGCAGAGAATTTCAAAAAGATATTATTAACGCTTACGGATGACCCCCGGGTGATACTTATCAAACTGGCTGACCGGCTTCATAACATGAGAACGCTGGACAGTGTGAAAAGAGAGAGCCAGTTAAAGATCGCTTCTGAAACGGTTTATGTGTATGCCCCTCTGGCACACAGAATGGGTCTTTACAATATCAAAACCGAGATGGAAGACCTGGCGATGAAATACCTTGAGCCGGAAATATACAGGGAGATCGTTCGCAAGCTCGCCGAGACGAAAAGAGAACGCACCCGCTTCATCACTGAGTTCATCAAACCTTTGAAAGAAAAACTGGAGGAAAATAATTTTAAGGCAGAAATCTATGGCCGTCCTAAAAGTATTCACTCGATCTGGACAAAAATGAAAAAGAAAGAAGTTTCTTTTGAAGAAGTGTACGATCTCTTTGCCATCCGGGTTATTATTGATTCTCCACCCGAAAAAGAAAAAGAGGATTGCTGGAAAATCTATTCTATGATCACAGATGAGTACACGCCTGCGCCGGAAAGATTAAGGGACTGGTTGAGCAATCCCAAAGCAAATGGCTATGAGGCTTTGCACACCACCGTAATGGGACCGGAAGGCCGTTGGGTGGAAGTGCAGATCAGAAGTAAAAGGATGAATGAAATTGCTGAAAAGGGATTGGCAGCGCATTGGAAATATAAAGAGGGCACTACCGATGAAAGCCGGTTTGATAAATGGTTTCAGCAGATCAGGGAAATGATTTCCAATCAGGAAACAGATAGCGTGGATTTCTTACAGGATTTCAAGACCAGTTTTCTTGCAGAAGAAATTTATGTATATACTCCGAAAGGAGATGTAAAAATGTTGCCGGTGGGATCGTCTGCACTTGATTTTGCATTTTCCATTCATAGCGCTATCGGGGGGAAAACGATAGGAGCCAAAGTAAACCATAAGCTGGTACCAATCAGTCATAAATTAAGAAGCGGCGACCAGGTGGAGATCATTACTTCCAATAAGCAGAAACCTTCTGAGGATTGGTTGAATTTTGTGGTTACTTCCAAAGCAAGAGGCAGAATCCGGGATGCTTTAAAAGAAGAAAAAAGAAAAATTGCTGAGGATGGAAAATATACAGTACAGAGAAAACTGGAAGGAATGGGTGCTGCTTTTACCCAGTACAATATTGATGAATTGATGCAATGGTATAAACTGCCGTCACCACTGGATCTTTTTTATCAGGTGGCAGTAAAGAACATTGACCTTAAAGATCTGAAAGAATTCAAAGTGCTGGGCGATAAACTTGAAGCCCCCAAGCCGGTCAAGCCGGTAACTGAGCAAAAGACCGAACTGCTTTCCCATCAGCATCAAATTCCAAAAAAAGACGCTGAGCTGATTATCTTTGGAGAGAGCAGTGATAAAATAGTATATAATCTCGCCAATTGTTGCAAACCGATTCCGGGAGATGACGTTTTTGGATTTGTCACTACCGGGAAAGGATTGACCATTCATCGTACCAATTGTCCCAATGCAGCTAAATTGATGGCTAATTATGGCCACCGTGTTGTAAAGACCAAGTGGGCAAAGAACAAAGAGATCTCTTTCCTCACCGGCCTGAAAATTGTCGGACTTGATGATGTAGGCGTAGTCAATAAGATCACCAACCTGATTTCAGGTGAATTGAAGATCAATATTTCTGCCATTACCATTGAGGCAAAGGAAGGCTTGTTTGAGGGAAATATTAAGTTATTCGTTCATGACAAAGAAGAGCTTGATGCCCTGGTGCATCGTCTGAAGGACTTGCCAGGTATAGAATCCGTAGAACGTTATGACACCTGAAAATTTAGTAAGGAAAGAATGAGTGTCCGAAAAGTGGAGGAAGATGAAGGCTATCGCCAATGTTTTTTAATGAATGGAAGCTTTTCAACGGCAAATGTGAATAAATATTCCTGCTACGATCTTGATTAAATTCGCTTATCCTTTCTTCAAAGGTTATTTTTGCGATGCTGAATACATGAAATAAATATGGTAGATGTAATTCTCGGACTACAATGGGGAGATGAAGGAAAGGGAAAGATTGTTGACTGGTTTGCCAAAGACTATGATGTGATTGCCCGTTTTCAGGGCGGACCTAATGCAGGGCACACTCTTTATGTAGGTGACAAAAAGATCGTACTGCACCAAATCCCATCCGGAGTTTTTCATCCGAATACTGTTAATCTTATCGGTAACGGGGTAGTACTGGATCCCGTGACCCTAAAAAAGGAGTGTGAGACTGTAAGTTCTTTTGGGATCGACCTTAAAAAAAACCTTTTTATCTCGGAAAGAACACACCTGATACTCCCTACTCATCGGGCATTGGATAAAGCAGCTGAATTATCAAAGGGCAATCAGAAGATCGGTTCAACTTTAAAAGGTATTGGCCCAGCTTATATGGATAAAACAGGAAGGAATGGATTAAGAGTGGGCGATCTGCTTGATAAAAATTTTACCACTTCTTATATCAGGCTCAGGTTGAAACACCAGAAATTACTCGATAATTATTCTTTTTCAGAGGATATTTCTGCATGGGAGGAAGAATTTTTTGAAGCTGTTGATTTTTTACGTGGCCTGAACATTGTAAATGGAGAATATTTTATAAATGAAAAATTAAACCAGGGTAAAAAGGTCCTTGCAGAAGGAGCTCAGGGTACCATGCTGGACATAGATTTCGGAACTTTCCCTTATGTTACTTCCTCCAATACGATCTCTGCAGGAGTGTGTACGGGATTGGGAGTAGCGCCGCAGCGTATCAGGGAAGTGATCGGTATTACAAAGGCCTATTGCACCCGTGTAGGTAGCGGGCCGTTTCCTACAGAACTGAATGATGAAACCGGTGAAGAGCTGAGAAAGGTAGGTAATGAATTTGGAGCGACCACAGGACGACCCCGGCGTTGCGGCTGGATTGACCTCGTAGCTTTGCGATATACCTGCATGATCAACGGCGTTACGAAAATAGTCATGACCAAAGCCGATGTTCTGGATGGATTTAATGAACTGAAAGTTTGTACGTCATACAGACTCAATGGCAGAGAAAGCACAGAAATCCCATTTCAAATGGAAAAAATCAGTATGGAACCTGTTTATAAAAATTTTTCCGGCTGGAATAAGGACATCAGTGCAGCAAAAGATTACGAAAAATTGCCTGAAAACATGAAATTGTATATTGAGTTCATCAATCAATATCTGGGGGTACCCATCCGTTACATATCCAATGGCCCAAAGAGGGAGCAGCTCTTGACAATAGAATAAAATAATCTGATCTTTAAGGAAAAAAATTTCTTTTAAAAATTTGGCGAATTAAAAACTTCGCTGAAATTTTACACTACTAATCCTGTTATGCTATGGCTTCAAAATCCGGTAAAGAAAAAAACGCTCCCAAAAAGGCCGGGAATAATTCCGGCAAAGAAACTCAAAAGAAAATTTCTTCCAAACCCAGGAGACAACTGGAGGAAGATGATGATGATGAGTTGGAGGATGATGAAATAGTAGGAGACACTCCCCGAAAAGGGATCAAAGCATCCTCAAAAAAAAGCAGTGATAACGATGATGAAGAGGAAGATGATGTAGTGGATGATTGGGATAAAGTAGAAGAAGAGGAAGAATGGGATCCTGATTTTGAAGAATTCGATATTCCGAAATCGAAAGGTAAGAAAGGGAGTACTGCAAAGAAAGGATATGATGAAGATGAAGATTTTAAAATTGATGATGAATTCAAGGATATGAATCTCTTCGATGATAATTTTGAGGATGAGGAGGATGATTTCTGATCCGCAGTTTCAGATTAGGTTACTTTTTTATTCTGAGATCCCTGCATAGGGATTTTTTTAAATGTTCATTGCGGAAATTTTTTTTAAGAATTAGCATGCTTGTTCATTAAATAACCGGCGATTTGAAGCAGGAGTGCTTCATGATACTGTTTTGTCATTATCTGAAGGCCGAAAGGCATTCCATTACTGTGTTGGAAAAGAGGAATTGAAACTGCGGGTATGCCGGTCAGATTTGCCAATACGGTATAAATATCGGCGAGGTACATAGAAACAGGGTCTTTTGTCTTTTCACCTAATTTGAAAGCCGTTGTCGGAGCTGTTGGAATAATTATAAAATCAAATTGTGTAAGAACTTCATTGATTTTTTCTACAAGGAGTCTTCTTACTTTTAATGCTCTGGTATAGTAGGCATCATAGTATCCGGCACTAAGTACGAATGATCCCAGCATGACCCTTCGTTTCACTTCTTTACCAAACCCTTCCGTTCTTGATTGTTTGTAAAGTTCATCAATATCAATTCCCGGTTTGGATGTGCGGTGGCCAAACCTGATCCCATCATATCTTGAAAGATTTGATGAAGCTTCTGCCGTTGTTAAAACATAATACGCAGGAACGATATAATCGAGCAGTTCAAATGAAAATGGAGATGCAATATTCCCATCTTCTTCTAATTCTTTGATGAAATTTTTTATAGTAGCCGAAATTTCTGTGTCTAAAGAAGGATGATCCAATGCTTCAGGAAAATATGCAAAGTGGAATTTTTTCTTTTCCTTCAAAGGAACAAAGCCGGTTTCAGTTTTTTTATGGGACACAGTGCTGTCAAATTCATCCGGACCGGATATTACATCCAGCACTTTGCTGATATCGGAAATATTTTTTCCGAAAATGCCTATCTGATCAAAAGAAGATGCGTAAGCAATAAGGCCATGACGTGAGATCTTTCCATAGGAGGGTTTTAATCCTGCAATACCGCAAAAGTCAGCGGGTTGGCGAACAGAGCCTCCGGTGTCGCTCCCCAGTGAGAGCATGCAAAAATTCGCCTGTATTGCCACAGCAGATCCTCCTGACGACCCCCCCGGTGTTCTTGTCCTGTCTTTTGCATTCAGCACTTTTCCGTAAGCAGAGTTTTCATTAGTGGAGCCCATAGCAAATTCATCGCAGTTGGTCCTCCCGATAATGATTGCCTCTTCTTCCTGTAGCCTTTCAACTGCTGTTGCCGAATAAAGAGAAATAAAGCCTTTTAGAATATCTGAGGCAGCAGATACCTGGTGATTTTTGTAACAGATCACATCTTTAATCGCTATTACTACCCCATGAAGCTTTTTTGGTGTGGCACCCGATTTTCTTTTAAGGTCCAGTTCCTTTGCTCTTTCTAAAGCTTCTTTTTCGAAAACTTCAATAAATACATTCAGGTGCTTGTTCTTGTCAATTTGCTGAAGATAAAATTGTACAGCCTGCTCACAAGTAATTGTCTCTTGCTGCAGCAGGGCATGGTAATGCTCAATAGAAATGAATTCAAACAAAAGCGATAACTTTTTTTCCAAAAGGAAAATGTGAGACGGGTGAGGTCGGTTAATTCGATGGGCTGTTCTTCTCGCTTACACTGTCTTCGATTTCTTTCTTCACATTGTTTTTGGCATCATTGAATTCACGAACTCCTTTTCCCAGGCCTCTCATCAGTTCAGGAATTTTGCGTCCGCCGAAAAGCAACAACACAATGATCAGAATCACAATGATCTCATTGGTACCTAAAACACCCAATAAAGTTGCATGTATCATAAATAAATGATTAAGTACCAAAGATACTAAGTAACTAAAAACAACAGGGTAGAAAATTTACAATTAAAAAATCAGTAACATGAAAGAAAAAACCCGGATAATTTTCCGGGTTCTGCAATATGTTGATGTATTATATAAAAAGCTATTCTGAAGCAGTAGTTGCTGTTTCAGTTGCCCCGGAAATAGCTGTTTCGGTTGTCATTCTCTTTTCACGGATCCTGGCGCTCTTGCCACTGCGAACTCTCTGATAATACAGTTTTGCCCTGCGCACCTGGCCTGTTTTGTTCAGAACTATAGAATCTATATTGGGAGAATAGAGAGGAAAAACTCTTTCCACACCGATCCCGTCTGAGATCTTGCGGACAGTAAAGCTTGCGGTATGGCCGACTCCCTGCCGTTTGATCACGTCACCTTTGAATGACTGAATTCTTTCTTTATTTCCTTCTACGATCTTGTAATTCACGGTAATGTTGTCTCCGGCTTTGAAAGAAGGAAAGCCTTTCTTTCCGGAAAGCTGTTCGTGAACATATTTGATAGCGTCCATATTGATTCATTTGGGGTCGCAAAGATAGGGTGAAATGACCAAAGAATTTAAGTTTGTCCTGGAAAACTTTGATTCTGCAATCATTGTAAGCTTCAAGCTAATGGGTTGGTGATCCGGCAAGCTTAATGAGCTGACTTCTAAATGTTTGGCATTTTAGCGGGCAATATTTACGGCTCTTTTCTCTCTGATGACTGTCACTTTGATCTGACCCGGGAATACCATTTCTGCCTGTATCTTTTGAGCAATTTCAAAGGATAGCTTTTCAGAATCCAGATCACTGACTTTATCAGCCTCTACAATTACCCTTAGTTCCCGCCCTGCCTGAACGGCATAGGCTTTCTCCACTCCGGGATAGCTCATTGCCAGCGTTTCAAGGTCTTTGATGCGTTGCAGATATTGCTGCATGATTTCACGCCTTGCACCCGGCCTGGCGCCACTAATGGCATCGCAAGCCTGTACTATTGGCGAAATGACATATTGCATTTCAATCTCATCATGGTGCGCTCCTATAGCATTTACCACTGCAGGGTTTTCTCCATATTTCTCAGCAAGCTTAGCTCCCAGCAAGGCATGACTCAACTCGGATTCTTCATCAGGCACTTTGCCGATATCATGAAGAAGTCCGGCACGTTTTGCCAGTTTGGGATTCAAACCCAATTCAGAAGCCATAATAGCGCAGAGATTAGCGGTTTCCCTGCTGTGCATCAGCAGATTTTGGCCATATGAAGAACGGAATCTCATTCTCCCTACCATTCTGACCAACTCTTTATGCAAACCATGAATCCCCAACTCAATAATGGTTCTTTCACCGATATCCATGACCTGGTCCTCCAGTTGCTTTCTTGTTTTTTCCACTACCTCCTCAATACGGGCGGGATGGATACGACCGTCTGTCACCAGTCGCTGGAGGCTTAACCTTGCCACTTCACGGCGGAGTGGGTCAAAACATGATAACAGAATAGCTTCCGGAGTATCATCAACGATCAGGTCAACTCCGGTCGCAGCTTCAATAGCCCTGATATTCCTTCCTTCACGACCGATAATCTGTCCTTTAATTTCGTCGCTTTCCAGGTTAAATACAGTAATAGAGTTTTCAATTGCTTGTTCTGCGGCTGTTCTTTGAATAGTCTGAATGATGATCTTACGGGCTTCTTTATTTGCTTTTTGCCTGGCGTCTTCTATGATTTCCTGTTGTATCACAAGAGCCTTGGTTTGAGCTTCGTGTTTCAGGCTCTCCACCAGTTGTGCTTTTGCTTCTTCTGCAGAAAGCGCAGCAATTTTTTCAAGCCTGCGGATATGTTCTTCCTGGTGCTTTTCCAGTTCTGTTCTTTTTATATTCACCAACTCGATCTGGCGGTTGAGATTCCCTTTGATTACTTCATTTTCCTTGATCTGACGATCCAGATTACTCTCTTTCTGATTGATGGATTGTTCTTTCTGGCGGATACGGTTTTCCACATCACTAATCTTACGGTTTCTTTCTGAAATCTCTCTGTCATGAGCTGATTTGAGCTGGACAAACTTTTCTTTGGCCTCCAATTCCTTTTCTTTCTGATAGGTTTCGGCTCTCAGTTCAGCTTCTCTCTGGATGTTTCTGGCTTGAAGTTCTGCTTCTTCAATCTTTTTGCGGGTGTTCTTGGCGAAGATCAGTTTACCCAGTATGATACCTACTATTAGGGCAGATACACCAATTATGATGAACAAAATATTTGGGTCCATGAATTTTTGCGTTTAAAAGTTGTGCAATCCTGTGTTCAATTGTAAACTTCATATTAGAGAAGTTTTATGGTCAACGAAGATACAAAAGGAAACTAAATAGGTAAAATTGAATAAGATAGAAAGCTCCCGGAGTCAATAAAGCCACATTTTGTCCGTTCCCTTAGTTGTCTTTTAACTGGTTGTCGAGCAGTCTTTCTATGCTGTTCAGCTGGTCTTCCAGATTTTCTTTTTCCACTTCGGCAGCTACTGCTGTGTTTTGCTCTGTTGCATACCAGGCAAGAACCATTGCAATGTAATCCTGCATATCTTTTCCGGCATATGTGGACTTGAATTCAAGGATCTTATCATTGATGGTTTTGATGGTTTTTCGTACTACTTCTTCGTCTTCCTGGCGTATTTTGATCCGGTAAGAACGATCGCCGATTACGACTGTTGCTGCAATTAATGACTCCATAATTTGGGTTTTACAAAATTATTTACTTATATTAGTCGCCCTGTATTATTCTAAAATTCTCATCTTTTGAAAAAACTATTGGATTTTAATTCCATCCCCGCTGAAAAGCATCCCTTCCTTTGAAAGATTATCCTTCCCCGCTGAAACAATAGTTAACCAAAATTGTTGCCATGTTTGCCAAAGTTAAATCATCAATTTTTATTGATGCCCTGCAATTTGAGTTGAATGCACCCCGAGGCGAATGTCTGCGAGGTGTCATCAAAGACGAAAAGGGAAGCGTTTGCAGTATTTTAGAACGTGATCTGATCTCAGATACAGAGCAATTCACCTGGTCGGGATTAAATGATCTTCCTTACGGAGTTTACACACTGGAGCTCACTCACGGTGAAGATGAAATGAAAATGAGACTTGTGAAACGGGTATGAACTCATTCATTCAGTAAGGCAATGCACCGGTCTATTTCTTTGATATAGGAATTGATCCGTTTTTCAAGTTCCTTTTTATCATCAGCGCCTAATTTGCGGGAATTTAATTTCAAGATGTCAACCTGTTGTCTCAGGTCTTCCACGGTCTTTTGCTGATGCAAAGAATTCTTTTTTGATTTCTCAATTTCTTGATTCAGACGGGTATTTTCTTTTTGCAATGATTGATGAACCTTCAGCAACCGCTGCAGTTTTTCATGTATCCGTTTCAGTTGTTCTTCTGATGAGCTCACAGATAAACAGGTTTTTTATTTTCTGATTTCAGCGTTCAGGTCTTTTTCCAGTGCCAACATGATCTTGTTCATCCAACCATCTATTTCTTTATCCGTCAGGGTCTTTTCATCGTCACGGAAAGTAAAGCTGATCGCCATGGATTTTTTTCCGGTTCCTAATTTTTCACTCTCGAATATATCAAACAAATGCAGCTCCTGCAATTTGTCGAGCCTGATGTTTTGCACAGAATTTTCCACCTCTTCAAATTTTAGACGGTTGGCCAACACTATTGCGAGATCACGCTGCACTGAAGGAAACCTGGGTAATTCTTTAATTGTTGCCGTGTTTTGTTCGGCAAGCTGAAGTATGTTAGTCCAATTCAGTTCCGAATAAAATACAGGCTGCTTGATGTCAAATTTGCCTAAAGAGGCCTTGCTTGCTTTCCCCAATGCCGCCAGTTCATTTCCTTCTTTTAAAAAGGCCATGTGATCATCCAGCTTCGTGTCTTTGGTTATCTCAACTTTGTCGGGATGTATATTCATCAGCTGAAATATCCCTTGCATTATTCCTTTCAGGAAAAAGAGATCTGCAGGTTGTTCCTTGTGTTTCCATGTTTGTTCTATAGTGTTGCCAGATATAAGAATGCAGAGCTTTTCTGCTTCAAGATAATGATCCGGCCCGGAAGTACTGTAGGATTTTCCGAATTCAAAAAGTTTTAATGAATTGTTCTTGTGATTCAGATTATGAGCTACTGTTTCCAGGGCTGTTTCAAATAGAGAACTGCGCAGGATATTCAATTCAGCCGTCAGGCTGTTGATCATTTTTACCATGTTTCCTAATTCCTCTTTAGAAAAATAAGAAGCATTGGTAATTGAATTTGTCATGATCTCGTTGAAACCCAGGCCGGTCAAATATCCAGAAACCTTTTCTCTGATCACTTCATTTAAATGATTTTCTTCGATGGAAGGCGTGATGGTGATCGCTTTGGGTATCTCAATATTATCCAGCCCGTCAATACGCAGGATCTCTTCCACGATATCTGCAGGCAGGCTGATATCCGGTTTATGATAAGGCGCTGCCACTCTGATTTCATCTATACCTTCTTTTCTGATCTCGAAGCCAAGAGCGATCAGAATACTTTTTACTGCATCAGGATGATAATTTTTTCCGCTCAGTTTTTTCAGGTAATGATATTTCAGGGTTATCTCCGCCTTTTCTTTTGGATTGGGATAAATGTCAACTATTTCGGAGGAGATAATGCCGCCGCAGATATCCCTGATCAGGGTTGCAGCTCTTTTCAAAACAGTTACCGTTGCCGAAATATCGGTTCCCTTTTCAAACCGGGTAGCGGCATCGGTTCTCAGGCCATGGCGGAAAGAGGTTCTGCGAATGGTAACAGGATCGAAACAAGCGCTTTCCAGAAAAACATTTTTGGTCTTTGAAGTTACTCCGCTATGGAGCCCGCCAAATACTCCTGCAATACACATTCCTTCCTCTGCATTGCAGATCATCAGGTCTTCAGCATTAAGCTTTCTTTCTTTTTCATCCAGTGTGATGAAAATGGTTTTTTCAGGCAGGTCTTTTACAATTACCTTTTTTCCTGTAATGGCATCTGCATCGAAAGCATGAAGCGGCTGACCGGTTTCGTGAAGAATGAAATTGGTGATGTCAACGAGATTGTTTATCGGTCTTGACCCGATGGATCTTAATTTTTGTTTCAGCCATTCCGGTGATTCGGCAATAGTGACATTGCTGATGCTTATGCCAGAATAACGGGGGCATGCTGCCGTATTTTCAACCTTAATATCAATAGTCAGTGAAGTGTTGTCAACTTTGAATCCGTTGCTGACGGGTATCCTTGGCCTGATCTCTTTTTTATCATGATGACTCAGATAAGCACAAATATCTCTCGCAACTCCCCAATGGCTCATGGCATCCATCCGGTTGGGGGTGAGGCCTATTTCATAGATCCAGTCTTCGTATGGCTTGAAATATTCTGCCACGGATGAACCCGCTTTCAGTTCATCTGGCAGCACCATAATGCCTTCATGAGAACTTCCTATTCCTATTTCATCTTCGGCACAGATCATCCCGTTGCTTTCTACGCCGCGTATCCTGGCCACTCTCATGGTCATCGGTTCACCGGAAACAGGATAGATAGTGACTCCAACCTCCGCGACGATTACTGTTTGGCCTGCAGCAACATTGGGAGCTCCACAAACAATAAAAAGGGGATCTGAAGTTCCTACGTCAACTTTGGTCAGTTTTAACTTGTCGGCATTGGGATGCTTTTCCACCTCAAGGACTTTACCAACAACAAGCCCTTTTAATCCACCTTTTATCTCTTCATATTTTTCCAGAGATTCCACTTCCAGCCCCACAGATGTGAGGATCTTGCTCAAGCGTTCCGGTTCTATGGTTACAGGGAGATATTCACTCAGCCATTTGTAAGATATTGTCATGTACCCAGTTCATTAATAGCTGCGAAGATAATGTAAAGCCATCAAGTGAACGGGCGGGAAAACATGCAATGCGTAGATATGTCACCGGAAAAAACAACAGTGTAATTTAAAAAAACAAGCCCCGCAAAAGCGAGGCAGGTTTTATTGTATGACACAAAAAGTTATCAGGCGCACATTTCCACTTTGAAAGCCAGGCTGAAGTAAGAGAAATAATTCCCTCTTTCATTCTTTGAATCTGCTTTCCATTCGTGACCGAAAGTAAAAGGCTGTTTGGCTCCGCTTGCAGCTTCGCCTAATGCCACCAAAGCATTCTTTGACTGAAGGCGGAATCCATAGATCTTATCTTTCATCAAAGGAACGGGATGGACATCGAAACGGATCCATTTGTCATAATCCCCTTTTTGAATGGTCAGGCCAGAATTGACAAGTGCCGGGCCCCATGTTTTCGTTTTAGGATCGAATTCATGAAGCGTCATGCTGATATCACCGGGATACTGAACCGCGGAAGAATACAACTGAATATTGTTCAGCAATCCTTCAGAAGGACATTTGAAAGTCTGGCCGCCAAAATGATCAGTGGGGCCGGTTTGCAGATGTCCGATCCATAAAGTGGTGTTTGTTTGTGATTGCGTAAGAACAGGCCGGGAGAGACCGCCGGGTTTCATAGTTTCCATAGTTGTTTATTTTAATAATGAATCGCTGTTAGGTTGGTACGAACAGGTTAAAGTATGTTTAATAACTCCGCAACCTTTTTTTTATTGCATGGTAAAAAAAGAAGATGTTGAGTTTCAGTAATTTTTTTCACAGGTGTGCTTATTTTGTCCGAATAATATATTCTTTTTTAATTAAATTGAAACAGATCTCCGGGATCAAAGAGGATGGAATTTGTGGATAACCACATCCGCTTCGGTGTAGAAATAGTGAAGAAAGAAAAAATTTTTTCAATCGGGTTCGGCTGCTATATTCGCTGTTCTGACTGATGGGATAATTCCTCTGAAGTAAGGATATTTTCAATAACAAGGCTGGAATATCTGCCCGACGGACAGGACGGGCTAACCCGGTGGTCATTGGTGAGCAACTGATGGTTTAATTTTTTATCGCTTGAATCGGAACATGGATCTGACCAATTTAAACAAAGACAGGAAACAAAGGCGGAAAACTTCACTGGACCTGAGCACAATGGTTTACGGAAAAGTACCCCCACAGGCAAAAGACCTGGAAGAAGCAGTATTGGGGGCCATTATGCTTGAAAGAAGTGCTTTTGATGATATTACAGACATTCTGAAGCCCGAATGTTTTTATGTGGAAGCGCATCAACGCATTTTCAGGGCAATGAAAAGCCTGATGGAGAAAGGGCAACCGGTAGATATTCTAACGGTAGTGGAAGAATTGAGAAAAAGGGAAGAACTGGAAATGGTGGGTGGGCCTTACTATGTCACAAAACTTACCAATTCAGTTGTTTCTGCTGCCAATATCGTTGCTCATTCCAGAATCATTCTTCAAAAATTTATTCAAAGGGAACTCATAAGGATCAGCGGTGAGATCATTGGCGATGCTTATGAAGATTCGGCGGATATCCTGGATCTTCTGGATGATGCAGAGACAAAGTTGTTTGAGATCACCAATAATAATCTCAGGAAAAAGGTTGAATCCATCGGTGAAGTGTTGGTTGATACGATCCAGCACATTGATGAACTCCGTCATAAGAATCAGGATGTGACCGGAGTGCCCAGTGGATTTTCTTCACTGGATAAAGTGACACATGGGTGGCAGAATTCGGATCTGATCATTTTAGCTGCAAGACCTGCGGTAGGTAAAACTGCTTTTGCATTGAATCTTGCAAGAAATGCAGCTATGAATAGTTATAAGCAGACGCCTGTTGCTGTTTTCTCATTGGAAATGACTGCAAGCCAGTTGGTGCAGCGTATTCTTTCTGCAGAGAGTGAGATCTGGCTGGAAAAGATCTCAAGAGGAAAGATGGAAGAGCATGAAATGAAGCAGTTGTATGCAAGAGGAATTCAGAGATTATCTAAAGCTCCGATCTTTATTGATGACACGGCAGCCTTGAACATATTCGAACTCCGTGCCAAATGCCGCAGGCTGAAAAACCTTCATAATATCGGGTTGATCATTGTGGATTATCTTCAACTGATGAGCGGTACCGGTGAGAATCGGAATTCGAACAGGGAACAGGAGATCAGCAATATTTCAAGAAACCTGAAAGCATTGGCAAAAGAGTTGGAAGTTCCGGTTATTGCATTGTCCCAGTTGAGCCGTGAAGTCGAAAAAAGAGGAACAAGAGACGGAACCAAAATGCCTCAGTTGAGCGACCTTCGTGAATCAGGAGCCATTGAGCAGGACGCTGATCTCGTCATGTTTCTGTACCGACCGGAATACTATGATATCACTACCAATGAAATGGGAGAGAATAATCGGGGTGAAACCATGGTGAGGATTGCCAAACATAGGAACGGTACTTTGGAAACGATAAAACTAAGGGCATTATTGAATATTCAAAAATTTGTTGAGGATGATGGCGGTGGTTTGGCAGCTCCCGGAATGCCGGGTAACTGGAAGCCGGTTTCTGATATTGATGGTGGTGATGATGCCAAATTGTTTTATCAGACGGGGAGCAAGATGAATGATCTTCCTTTTAATGATAATGATGATACGGAAACTCCGTTCTGATTTTTAATTTACGAATTACAAATTTAGATTTGTCCCGCTGACTGCGGGGCTTTTTATTTATGACTGTTCCTTTTTTTTATATCAACCATGTTGATCCTTCAGAAAAAATAATATCTCTTGATGAGGATACTTCCAGGCATATTGTTCAGGTATTAAGGATGAAAAAAGGAGAGAAGGTCAATCTTACTGACGGAAATGGAATTTTGATCACTGCAGCAATTCTGGAAGCAGATAAAAAATATTGTAAAGCCGTGGCAACAGAAACCACCACCCGGAAACCGGCAACCCGGAATATTGTAATAGCCATTTCCTTATTAAAAAATGCAAATCGTTTTGAATGGTTTTTGGAAAAAGCTACGGAGATCGGTGTTTCTGAAATTGTTCCCTTGATTTGCGACAGGACAGAAAAAGAAAAATTCCGTTTTGAAAGATTGAATGCCATTTGCATCAGCGCCATGCTTCAAAGTCAGCAGTGCCGGTTACCGGTGCTTCATGAGCCTCTGTTGTTTAATAAGGCGATCACCGCAATTCAATGTGATCAGAAATTTATTGCTCATTGTGCCGAAGGGAAAAAGAAGCAGTTAGGACAAAGATCCGTTAACGGATCTGTTGCCATCCTGATCGGGCCCGAAGGGGATTTTACCGAAAGAGAAATTCAACTGGCACTGGAAAATAATTTTATTCCTGTTTCATTAGGAGAAACGAGACTGCGGACAGAAACTGCGGGTGTGGTTGCTTCAGCGCTGCTTTGTAACACCTGAATTAATTTCCTGAAAAAAATACCGTCCTTAAATTTTGACTTAAGTTATTCAGTGAATTGCCTTACTTATCTTCTTTACGATTCCCGGACCTTCGTAAATAAACCCGGTCCACACCTGCAGCAATGATGCACCGGCATCAAATTTTTCTTTTGCGTCTTCTGCCGTAAAGATTCCTCCCGAAGCAATGACAGGAATTTTCCCTCCTGTTTTTCCCGAAATGTATTTTACTATTTCCGTACTTCTTTTTGCCAGCGGTTTTCCGCTTAAACCGCCGTTGCCTGCTTTTTGACTTTTAACTTTTGATTCTTTACTTAACCCCTCTCTCGAAATAGTGGTATTGGTTGCCACTATCCCGTCCAGTTTGATTTCTATTGCCAGCTCGATTACATCATTCAGTTGTTCAGGAGTCAGATCCGGAGCTATTTTGAGAAGTATCGGCCTTTGAATTTTAAATTTTGAATTTTCGCTTTGCAAATGTGATAAGATCTTTCTCAGGGATTCCTTTTCCTGTAATTCGCGAAGGCCCGGAGTGTTCGGAGAGCTTACATTCACTGCAAAATAATCCACGTATGGATGCAGCTCTTTAAAACAGATCTCATAATCCTTCCATGCTTCTTCATTGGGCGTAACTTTATTTTTCCCGATATTTCCTCCGAGGATCAGTTGACCATTCGCAGATTTATTGTCCGGATGTTTTTCTCTCCACTTTTTCAGTCTTTTTGCTATTGCCGTAACACCGTCATTATTAAATCCCATACGATTGATCAGCGCCTTGTCTTTTGGTAAGCGGAAAAGTCTCGGTTTGGGATTTCCCGGTTGCGGTTTGGGAGTAACAGTGCCGATTTCCACAAATCCGAAACCTAATACTTCCAGTTCTCTCAGGTATTTTGCATTTTTATCGAACCCGGCGCCAAGCCCTATTGGATTTGAAAATTCCAGGTTCCCAATCTCAAATTTTAAATTATCTTTTATTCCGGGCTTATAGCATTTGGCTAGCAGTTTTCCGAATCTGATACTGCAAAGAAACTTCAGGCAATTCATGGAAAAATAATGTGCCCGTTCGGGAGGGAAAAGAAAAAGGATGTTTCGGAGCAATTTGTACATACCGGGAAGCGAAGATAGCGGAACTTTTACGGATGATTTTTGTTGTTAACTTTGAAGATATTTACATTTTATACTTCTTAAACTTTAAAACTTTTCTTCATGCAGGAAGCATATATAGTAGCAGGATACCGTACAGCAGTCGGAAAAGCAAAAAGGGGCAAGTTTCGTTTTTACAGGCCGGATGATCTGGCGATTGAAGTTATTAAAGGATTGATGGCATCTGTTCCTCAATTACAGGCAAAACAGGTGGATGACGTGATCGTGGGTAATGCTGTTCCCGAAGCAGAGCAGGGATTACAAATAGGGCGCATCATTGCTGCAAGAGCTTTAGGATTTGACACTCCCGGAATGACGGTTAACCGTTATTGTGCATCAGGACTGGAAACGATCGCTATTGCAACAGCCAAGATTCGTATGGGGCTGGCAGAATGCATCATAGCAGGTGGTACGGAGAGTATGAGCCTGGTTCCTACGGCGGGATGGAAGACAGTTCCTTCCTATTCCATTGCAAAAGATGAACCTGATTATTATCTCAGCATGGGATTGACTGCAGAAGCAGTGGCAAAAGAGTATCATGTAAGCAGGGAAGCACAGGATGAATTTTCATTCCATTCCCATCAGAAAGCACTTCATGCAATAAAAAACGGATACTTTACAAGCGGGATACTGCCTATCAATGTGGAAGAAGTATATGTAGATGAGAAAGGTAAAAAACAGAAAAGGAATTATGTGATGGATACGGATGAAGGGCCGAGAGCAGACACTTCCATGGAAGCTTTGGCAAGATTAAAACCTGTATTCGCAGCCGGTGGTTCTGTCACTGCAGGCAATTCTTCGCAGACATCAGATGGAGCTGCTTTTGTAATAGTGATGGGCGAAAAGATGATGAATGAACTGAAGTTAAAACCAATCGGAAGGGTAGTAGCTTGTTCCGTTGCCGGTGTGAATCCCCGTATCATGGGCATCGGGCCTATAGCTGCTATACCAAAAGTATTGAAGCAATCAGGGATGAGCCTTTCGGATATTGACCTGGTGGAATTGAATGAAGCTTTCGCTTCCCAATCGCTCACAGTGATCAAAGAAGTGGGGCTTGATCCTTCTAAAGTGAATATCAACGGCGGCGCCATTGCTTTAGGACACCCATTGGGATGCACCGGGTGTAAACTTACCATCCAGATACTTCATGATATGAAACGGCTGAATAAAAAATATGGAATGGTAACTGCCTGTGTCGGAGGAGGACAGGGCATTGCAGGTATCATTGAGAATATTGAGTAAATTTTTGGTGTCTTATGATCAGGTTTTAAATGTGACCTGCCTGAGGATTGTTTTTCCTACCGGAACAAGTATAACATGTTCTGTTTTTCGTGATCGGGTATTAAAAAGTTCCGCACGAAATTCGAGACGGCCTTTTTCTTTTTTTATTTTTCCTTTACGATACCGGTAATGCTTTAATGATATTGGTCTGTAGTGTGTGTCATAGAACTCCGGTATATTATATTTTTTAGTGATGATCTCTTCGGCTTCTATGGGGAGTGCAAGCACTAAAGGGCCGTAAGAGAAATATACTTCCCGGTCATGAGTACGGTTTACTTTCAATGCAGGCGTGAATGTGATCTGAAAAGTTTCTTTTCCCTTCCACTTTTTATGTATGACAATAAATCTTTTTTCTTCCTTAAATGAAATGTCTGCTGTTACTGCTTTTGACCAGCCCGGCTTTCTGATTTTCAGAGTAAATTCAACAGGATGTTCCACCTCGATTTCAAAATTGATGGTAAAGTCAAAAGGATAGGATGTGGTTTCCCTGATAAAAATATTTTTCCCCTTAAAATTTATGGCTGATTCATTGGGTCCAAAAAGGCAAGCGATTAGCCCCTCATCATCTTTCATCCACATATTCTGTATAAAGTATGGAGTTATCCTTCCTGCATTGGGAACACAACAAACAGCCACGTCCTGATGTACAGGCGAATATTTATAACGGGTTTGTTTTTTGATCTTCTCTTTTAACCCGTTTTTTGTTCCGCACATTTCATAAGAATTATCTGTTTTCAGATAGGCAATGGAACTGTGAACGGGGTTCCTGGATCCTTGTGCAGCATTAAAAAATATTTTTTCTGCTTTGTCTGCAAACTGAAGATTACCTGTTTTCTGAAGGAGAAAAAGATATGAATCCATCAGCTCATGGATGGAACAGTATTCATACCCGGTGTTCGTTCCGTTTGCCTTGCGGCCCAGGATCCATTCATCGCCTATCGGGCCGCCGGTAGCGGTAGTAGCACTTTCTATTCTTTTCAGATAGACAGAAAGAGCTTTTTTTAATTGGGAATTGCCGGTCGTAAAATACGCCGAGGCTAATGACCGGAGATGCTCGTATGTGTGAACGCCATGGCCGGCAAGTTTATATTTTTTATTCAGGATGTTTTTTAACTGGACATCTTTTTCACTTACATCTTCCCTGTTGTAATCGCTGAATAAAAATGCAGCATACTCTGTGTAGGTTTTATCACCGGTGAACCGGTACAACTCATTCAGTACATCGGTAAGCATCAGGCCATGGCTAACGCCTGCATAAGGTTTATTGAATGAAAATGGTGAAGAAGCCGGAGCCGGGTATTTCTTCATTACATTTTTCACGGCACGGATCATGGCTTGCAAGACCTTCTTATTTTTTGTGGCTTCATAATAACCGGCCAAAGCACGGTACAAAGTTGTCTTTGACCAGAGCTCTCCGTTTTCCCCGGTGAAATGATAACGCAGGTTGGGTGCATAGATCCCGATGTATCCATCCTTATCCTGGGTGGAAAGAAAATAACCGATTTGTTTTTTGATTCTGGCCAGGTGTATTTTATTATTCAGCAAAAAGGCATGCCTCATATAACCATCCAGCCAGTTCGACTGGCTTTCACTGTTCCACCATAAATATTGCCGGCTCCATTCATCCTGCCCCTGCAGGTTACCTACACTTTTTGATCTTATATTTCTGGTCAGCCTGTCTTTTCCATAAATTTTGTCTTTAATAAAAAGATCAGGCGCCAGCCGGTCCAGATGGCCTACAAACCCGTTGAGATCTTTCTGCATTTGTTCTTTGATCCAACCACATGGTTTTATATCTCCTAATGATATTCTTTGAAATCCGCTTTTCATATTTACCTGGTTGACCATACTGCAATTTCGTAAGGCTTCAGTTTAAATCCTTTCTTTTTGAATCTGATATTACCGAAGAGAATGGAAAATTTCCGGGCTTTAAGCTCAGGGTTTACTTTTTGAATTTCTCCGGAAAGATTTGCCGCAACCAGCACTTTATTTTCTCCATCGCTTCTTAAAAAAGTCAAAACGGAATCGTTATTATTATTTATGGTCTGATAACTTCCGTAAGAAAGAGCGGGATTACCTTTCCTGAGCCGTATCAGTGTTTTATAAAAATTGAACAATGAATTTTTGCCGGATCGTTCTTCTTCCAGGGAAATCCCGTCATTAGGAATAATGTTTCTGTGATCCCACCATGGACCTGAGTCTTTATACCAGACCGCC
>WBZO01001850.1_pt1 | contig 26363 bp, 20 predicted proteins | sample 5204261 | NCBI WGS metagenome assembly WBZO01 (sample SAMN12412400, study PRJNA552823) | activated sludge metagenome | isolation source: activated sludge from anammox sidestream of wastewater treatment plant... | place: USA: North Carolina | collected 2017-09
TGCCCGGCCGGTCCAGCACCAATGGGGCCAGCAGTGCCGCGGCCACCACGGCGCCCATCGAGGTTCGCACCACGAACTGACCGAGCGTCGCCGGTACCAGGTTCTTCGGGCCGGCCAGCGGCGGGTCGGTGGGTTTCATCCCGGTGAGCACCTCGCCCCAGACGAGCACCGAAGCATTGGCCGGCAGATGGGCGATTTCGTAAACGTCAGTCGACCCCCAGATGTCGGTGACGCCGCGCAGGATGGGATGTGATTTGAAGGCTTCGTTGATGACGCCGCGCGTGCTCTCCCGCCCGTGATGACCGTGGTGGTTGACCCAAGTGTCGCCGAGCACCTGCCGGCCAAAACCGCCGGGCTAGGCGGCGTTTTGCCAGTCGAATCGCGCATAGGGGCTTTGCTTGTGGCGCGTGTAGGCGAACGAATGGGTGGCGGTGCGCAGGCCGATGATGGGTTTGCCGCGGTGCAGGTAATCCACAAAATGTTTCATGTCCGCATCCGGCCATTCACGAAAGCGCAGAAGCATCACGCAGAGATCGGCGGTATCGAGCGCGGCCAGCCCGGGAGTATTGGTCTGGATGTTGGGATTGATGGTGCCGTCGGCGGGGTTGATCGAGAACAGCACGGTGCATTTGAAGCCGTGCCGCACGGCGAGCAGTTTCGCCAGCATGGGCAGGCCCTCTTCGGAGCGATACTCCTCGTCGCCGGTCAGGAAGACGATGTGTTTGCCCCGGCCGGGGCCGTTGGTGACTTCATAGACGACCCAGTCCTTGGCGAGAGTGGACGTGACCAGCGACAGCATGACACTGAGGCCGAGTGCGGCGTGGAGGAGTTTGCTTTTCATGGCTCAAAGGGATTGTTGCGTCCGAGTGGGATCAGGGGCAAGGCCAAAGCTTGTTCGAGTCACGCCACGCGAACGTGGCGCAGGATCGCGTCCCGTCGTATCGCTGTCTTGCGATCCGCAGACACTTTGTAATGGTCGCCGCGCTTGTTCTGTCCGGCTCATGGCGCGTTGGCGCGCGTTGGTGCAGCGGACGGGGCGTTCACCGCCGCCCGCGAGGCGCGTGCGTTCCCCAATCAGTGCGGGTGCTCATGTGCGGGCAACTGGCCGCCCGACTGCTCTCCACCCGCATGGGGGCGGGCGCACCCCGGGAAAGCGGGGGATGGGTTCTCCCCGGCCGGAGGCAGAAGCGTCGCCTGGCAACGGCATCCGGAAGCCCGGGGCTTCCGGATGCCGGTGAAGGCCGCTCAGGTGGCGGGTTCGGTTTTACGCAAACGGAAGAAGCGGCTGCCCCCCGTGGCTTCCAGGGTCACGCTGTTGTTCACCACTCCCGGAACGGGCGTCCAGGTGCCGCCCGGCAGGTCGTCGGTGGTTTCCAGCTCGAAGTTGGAGACTTCAGTTGACCAGGACACGGTTACTTGGTTTCCGCTGAAGATAATGGTCAGTGCCGGTGGAAGCGGCAGTGCGGATCCGGTCATGGCCACGTAGTGATTCCAGAGGGTCGCTTCGTCCAGGGCCTCGGAATAGAAGGCCACTTCATCCAGGTCGCCCATCCAGCCTTCGGTCGTTACATCGGGGGCACTGGAGCCGATCTGGGTCGTGCGTCCCTGGAAGTTGTTCAGAGCTTGAATCGCCGTGCCCACCGGCTGGCCGTCCCAATACATCTTGGTGAGGCCGCCTTCAAAGACCACCGCGTAATGATGCCATTGCGTCGCTCCGGACACTGGCTGCTGGTAGAAGCGCTCGCCATTCCAGTTGCCGATGAAATTTTTCCAGCGTTCCATGTGAATGCTCCAGACACTACCTCCCCAACGATCGGCAAAAATCGTGGGGTCGTACGGTGCGGGATTCTCCCAATTCGCGCGCACCCAGGCTTCGACGGTCCCGCTGCCACTGTAGAAATTGAACGCTTCCACCTCACCGAGCCGGATGTGGCCCGTGCCGTCCAACACCAGCGCCTTGTTGGGCACTCCGCCCGCTCCCGGCGCAAACGTCACGCTGGTTTCACCTGCGCCCACGATGGTGCCGGGATTGAGACCCTGCGCGTCCTCCGCGTCTTCATGGTCGAATGTGTAGTGCGAGATGAGACTGGTCTCGTTTTGGACCGCCTCCTGGTAATCGACGATGTTATTGCCGATATGCACCGCCACATCGTCGCTGATGACCGTTCCATTGGGATTGGAGATTTCGACGTGGTAGGTGCCCGACAGCGCCGGGCTGGCCGCTCCGGCCCCGTAGGTGGCGCTGGTGGCGCCCGGAATGGCCACGCCGTCGCGATACCATTGATAACTCAGTTGCGCTCCGGTGGCGCCAACGGAGATTTGCCACGGCTGATTGGCCAGGTAATACCCTCCCGTGGGTTGCGCTGTCAGTTCCGGAGGAAAATTACCGGCGTAGGCGGTGTAATGGGCTTCGATTGCGGCGGCAGAGAGCGCTTCCGAGTAGAAAGCCACTTCATCCAACCTGCCAAACCAGCCCTCTGCGGTCGTGCTGTCAGCGGAGGAGCCCAGCTGTACCGTGACATTGGCATTGCCCAATGGACGTGCCAGGGTGGCCAGCAGTGTGCCGTCCCAGTAATAAGAGACATTCCCCGCGTCTATCACGGCAGCAATATGATGCCAGTTCGTACCGGCCCCTCCCGGAATGGCGTAAAGCGAACTGCTGCTGCCGTTGTAAAAAGTCAGGGAAGACTTGTTTTTGCTCATGTGGACGCTCCACCGGGTGCCGCCGTTGCGGTTGGCAAAGAGGCAGGGGTAATCGGCAACGGTGTCGCCCGCTCCCCAATCGGCCCGGAGCCATGCTTCAATCGTGCCGCTGCCGGAGGTGAAATCAAAATCCGGCACCGCCCCGAGCCGGACGTGACCTTTGCCGTTTAGCGCCAGGGCCTGTGCCGCGCCCCCACCGAGTCCCGCGCCCCAGTCGGCACTGCCGGACAGGTTGCCGTCGTGCGCACCGAAATCATCTTGTGGCTGCAAGTGATCGAAGGTGTAGTAGGAAAGCAAACTCGTTTCGTTCGAGATGGCGGTTTGGTAGGCGGTCAGGGCTGCCGGCAAAGCGGGCTCCAAGGCCACGGCAACGCTGTCACTGGTGACCTCGCCAGCGACGTTGCTGACCTTGACTGAATACGCGCCGGCGTCGCCTGCGCCCAGGCCGGGCAGGGTGAGTACTGCGGCCGTTTGGCCGGCGAGGGGGACGTTATTTTTGAACCACTGATAGGTGAGATTTGGGCCGGTGGCCTGTACTTTGAGGTTCAGCGTGACTCCGGGCAGGTAGGTGCCGCCATGCGGCTGCTGCACGATGACCGGCAATTTGCCTGTCAGAAATGCCTGATAATGTGCCTGGACCGCCGTCAATGGCAGCGGGTCCGCGTAGAAAGCGACCTCATCCAGTTCACCCACCCACCCCTCGTCCACGGCAAATGGACTGGTGGAGCCCAGTTGGGTCGGCAGGCTGGTGTTTCCACCAAAGGGACGATTCACCGAGCCGGCATAAGCTCCGTCGAGATAGACCTTGAAGTCGTTGGTTTCAAACACCACCACCAGGTGGTGCCAGGAAGCTCCCGCGTCCGGAATGGGCACGGTGGGGAAGTAGGCGTTGCCATTCCACATGCCGATGCCTTGTTTGTCGGTGTTCAAGTTAATGCTGTACCGGGTGGCGCCGTCCCGGTTCGCAAACAAGTTGGCGTTGTAATTGCGCGTGCCCGCGCGAAACCAGGTCTCAATGGAGCCGTCGCCATCGGGAAACGCGAGTTCTGAAGCGTAATTTAAATTGATCCAATTCTGACCGTTCAGGCTCAGCGCGATGCCTTCGCCATCCACGCCGGGAACGTAGGCGACCGGAACTCCCTTTTCTTCGCCCCAATAAAGCATTTTGGTGTCCGAAGCGTCCGACTGATCGAAGGTATAATAGGAAATGAGACTGGGCTCATTGGTCACCGCAGTCTGATAGTCCGAGAGCAGCGCCCAGGCAGAGGTGGCTGACAGCGACACCGCGGCGCTCAGCACGAGCACGATGGCCCGGTTTCGGGCGGGGCGGGTGCCGGACAATGTCGAATGCGCCGCGGACGAGGTTGTATGACAATCTGTTGGTTTCATGGTCCTCTAAGTGTTGCTAAGTGTTGATTTCGTTGAACGCCCATGGGGCGTCGTCCGAGTTCGCTCTGGTCGAAAGAACCGATCCCGGTTCTTATGCCTGGGGCAACTCAATACGTCTTCACGCATGGAAGTACAGCACATCCTATTCGGAACAAGGGCGGCGACAAGCTTTTTCGGCGCCGCGCCCGCACCGCAATTGGTTTGGTCCCCCTTTGTGACAGGGGCCGGCCTGCACGACGTTCAGGAATGCCGGGGGCGGCAGGGAGACGAAGGAGGGACAGATCCGCGCCGGCCGGTTCGGACTGGCCAAACCTCACGGGGCGGGTTAACTAACCGGTGTGCAAATTTTCCCGATCGTGGAGCGTGAATTGCGTGTGGCGACGCGACGGGCGGGAACTTATCGCGTGCGCTTCTGGTTCCCCCTGATCGTTCTGGCGATAGTGGGGGTGACCTGGATGCGCCTCACCGCACCCACGATTTCTCCACAGGTTGTGGGGACGACCCTGTTTTATCTGACGACCGCCGCGTTGACGCTCTTCGCGTTGGCCGCGGGTTGCCAGGCGACGGCGGACTGCTTAAGCGTCGAGAAACGGGAGGGCACACTGGGGTTGCTGTTTTTGACGGACCTGCACGGGTATGACGTGGTGTTGGGCAAATTCCTCGCCAATTCCGTGGTGCTTTTTTACGCATTGCTGTCCGTCGTGCCGTTGCTGGCCATTTCATTGCTTCTGGGCGGGGTGACGGGTGGCGAGTTCGTGCGGTTGGCACTGGTCTTTCTGAATGCGCTGTTTTTCTCATTGGGCGCCGGGATGCTGGCTTCGGTCTGGTGTCACCGCGCCGACGCGGCGCGATCCGCGGGACTGGGGTTGATCCTGCTGGTGGGCGTGCTGCCACCATCGCTGGGCTGGCTGCAACTGTGGTTGACCGGCTTCAATGGGGACTATCAACCCGCGTTTTTATTGTCGTGTCCGGTCTTCACCTACTGGGCCGGGACCGCGGCTGCGTATGGGAAGAGTGGCGGAAATTTGTTTTACCCCTCACTGGCCGTCATCCATGCGTGCGGCTGGCTGTTCCTGCTTCTGGCGGGGGGCTGGTTGTCACGCTCGTGGCGAATGGCGGCCGGGGGCGACGTAAAATTCCGCTTCATCTTCCGCAGGCGGAATGCATCCGCACCCGGGCGCAAACGGAGAAGGCCGGCACCGCAGGCGGCATTGGATGAAAATGCCTATGGCTGGCTGGCCATGCAATCGCGCGTCGGGGCAACCTCACTTTCGCTGGTGTACGGGTTGCTGGGCGCAGTCTGGATCTGGGGTTTCCACCTGATGCGTCGGGACTGGCTCAATCCCTTCATCTTCACGCTAAGCTTCTGGGCCTTGCTGGCCGCCTTCAAAGCGACGGTGGCCAATGAAGTCGGGCGGCGTCTGTGGGAAGAACGGAGGAGCGGCGCCATTGAACTGTTGCTTTCCACCCCGTTGTCCGTGGCGGAAATCATCAGTGGCGAACGCCTGGCGCTGCAGCGCAAATTCCGCCGCTCGTTGCCGGGGCTGGTGATCATCTCGAGCCTGCTGTGCGGTGCGTGCTGGTGGTATCGCGAGTCCGGGTCATCCGGTCCGGCCGTGATGCTGGGCATGCAGTGGGCCATCTTGATGATTTTCATTCTGGATTTGATTGCCCTCTTCTGGCTGGGACTATGGAAGAGCGTTGCCACGCCGACGACGCGGCGGGATTTTCGCCGGTCGGCCAGTGTGGTGCTGGCGCTGCCCTGGCTGTTGCTGCTGTTTCTGGCGCCGGGTTTCCAGCCGGAGTTTGCCGGCCCGGTCTGGCCGGTCGTGCTTTGGTTCACCATGAGCCTGTTTGTTGACCTGTCCGTGATCAGTTATGCCCGGGGCAACGTGCAGGAAAAATTCCGCGCCGCTGCGGTCCAGTGCTTGGAGGAACGGCGACCGGCGCGCTGAACGCTTTGCCCAATTTCAAGCTGCTCCAGGGCCGCGGGGCTGGTAGCGGCGATCGTTGCCGGGGCACGCCCGGCGCCTCCGTCGGTCTCCGGCAGGGCATTCTCCACAGGGATTGAACGCCCACGCCAGCCCCTCACACTTCGCGCCGGGTGTACCGCGCCGGGGCGCCATCGTCATGCTTGGCGTCCGCCCGCCCGCTTGCGCTTGGGCAAACCGGCGGGCGGACCGGCCCGAGCGCCCTTGGCGTAGCGGATGCTTCTCCAGTTGACCCGGAACGGATAATTCGGTAATCGCCCTGTTGTGCGCTTCCGGAAGTTCGCGGTATGAATGAAATTTTGCAGGTGGAGAATTTGCGGGTGGAATATCCCGGCGGCCGGTTGCGGCAACCCGCCAAAATCGCGCTGCACGGCTTGAACCTCCAGGTAACCCAGGGTGAGGTGTTCGGCTTCCTCGGTCCGAACGGTGCGGGCAAAACCACCACCATGAACGTGTTGCTCGGGTTTATTCCTCCAACCTCGGGAAGCGCCGCATTGTTTGGCATAGATGTGCGGCAGCCGATTGCGCGGCAACGGATCGGGTATCTCCCCGAGCTGACCTATTACTACAAGTTTTTGACCGCGGAAGAATTGCTCCGTTTCTACGCCAAATTGTTTGGCTTGAGCCGTGCCGAGACGGATTTGCGGATCAAGAAACTGATGGCGCTGGTGGAACTGGAGCACGCGGCCAGCCGGCCGATCAAAAGCTACTCGAAAGGCATGCGGCAACGTGTGGGGCTGGCGCAGGCCCTGATCAACAATCCCGATTTGTTGATTCTGGACGAACCCACCAGCGGGCTCGATCCGCTGGGCCGCATGAAAGTGCGGGAGATCATTCAACGGCTCAAAGACGAGGGCAAGACGGTGTTCTTCTCCTCGCACGAGATGGGTGAAGTGGAGACGGTGTGCGACCATGTCGCCATTTTGCATCAGGGCGAACTCAAGGCCGCCGGCGTGGTGGCGGATCTGGTGACGCAGTATCGGGCGGACAATCTGGAGCAGGTCTTCTTGAAGATTGTGGGCTATCAACCGCAGGAGGTTGCATGAGCCGCATCTGGGCCGTGGCCACGGTGGTCATCAAGGAGCTGTATCGGCGCAAGGATTTCTACGTGCTCTTTGTGTTGACGGCGCTGCTGACGCTGGGCGCGTTGTCGGTCAATTTTTTCGATGACCCGAAAATCATCCGCTACGTCAAGGACATCTGCCTGTTGTTGATCTGGCTGTCCACGCTGATCATCGCCATCGTCACCACCGCGCGGCAGATTCCGGCGGAGAAGGAGGACCGGACCATTTTCCCGCTGCTGGCCAAGCCGGTATCGCGCGGGCAGGTGATTGCCGGAAAATTCCTCGGCTGCTGGCTGGCCAGCGGGCTGGCACTGCTGGTGTTTTATATTTTCTTCGTCGCCGTGACGGGCTTGCGCGAGCCGCATTTGATGTGGGGCGCGTATCTTAAATCCATGTTCCTGCACTGGATGATGCTGGCCATGGTGGTTGGTTTGACCCTGTTGGGCTCCGTGATCTTTACGGCGGTTTCTGCGAACGTGACCATTTGCCTGATCGCCATTTTCGGGATTTTGGTGGTGGGGGAACACCTGGCGAAAATTGCGGTGCGTCAGGCCGAGCCGGTGCGGACAATCACCTACACGCTGTTTTACTGCCTGCCGCACCTCGAGCTTTTTGATGTGCGCGCCCAAGTCGTGAACAACCAGCCGCTGCCGGGCTGGCTGGATTGTGGCCTGGCGTCGCTGTACGCCGCCGCCTACACCGGAGTGTTGCTCTATGCCGCCTGGTTGCTTTTCCGCCGCCGGAGCCTCAGCACATGAAGGCGGTTTCGCCCAAACTGCAGTTTCTCTTCTGGCTCGCACTGGCGTACACCCTGGGCACGGTGACGTATTCCCGTGCGGTGGGGCGCGGGACGGTGACGGCCGCCGACGAAGGCGCTTTTAAGAAATTGCTGGGCGACGGCCGACGTTTATTTGCGGGACAATTTGTCGAAATGGCGGATGTGTATTTTCACAGCGGGATGTACCCCTCCATTTTTGACCGGGCCAACCAGCCGGCCACCAAGGCGGTCACGGCCGCCGTGAACGAGCACGACGCGCATGCCGATGAAGAACATGAGCATGAGGAACACGAGGACGAACATGCCGCCGCGATGACGCCGGTGGCGGAGAATTGGCTGGAAGCGTTCATCCATCGGTTCCGAATCACGAAACATTCGCATCTGACGGGCGGCAACGAGCGCGAGATGCTGCCCTGGTTGAAACTGGCGATCGAGTTGGACCCGCAGAGCATTGAAACCTACACCACCGCGGCATATTGGCTGAGGAAGGACCTCGGACGAACGGCGGAAGCGGAAGCCGTGCTGCGCGAGGGCCTGCGTAACAATCCCACGAATTACGAACTGCTGTTTGAGATGGGCAAGCTCTACAAGGAAAACAAGCACGACCATGAGCGGGCGCGGAATTTGTGGCTGGCCGCGTTGAAATGCTGGGAGAACCAGGACGATAAAGCCCGGGAGGATACCGCACTTGCCTTGAGCAGGATTGCGAGCAATCTGGGGGAACTGGAGGAGGAGGATGGGCATTACCCCCAGGCGATTCAACACCTGGAACTGGCCAAACAGGTTTCCCCCAACCCCAAAGCCATTCAGGCCTGGATCGAGCGAATTCGGGCAAAGCGCGGCCAGCAATAGACGAATTTGGGCAGCGCCATCTTCCCGGCCTGCCCGCGAGCCGCTTCCCGCGCCCGCCGGCGGCCGGAACTTCGCTGTGGACAGCAACTGTCCGGTCAACGGCGTCAAACGAAAGAGCCATACCCATTCCAGACTCCGCGAGCAACCCGCCCCGGAACCGGCGGCCACAGGTTCAAGGCCCCGGCCCGCGCGGAGATGACCGCATTGGCGATCGCCTGACCGGCTTCCCGCCGGGGCGCGGTGTGGACCGCCATGTCGCCGGGCTGCAGCGCCTGGGGTGCTCCGGAATTTACAGGTTGCCGGATGGATCGGGAGATTTGAGTTGACGAATGATGAAAATCGGCAAAAGTCTAATCAGACAACCACGGATGAGGGCAATGCTGAAGTGCTGAAATCGTCGCGACCCGTATGAATCGAAGCCAAATTTCTAATTTGTACGCGTCGGCCGGAGGGAACGGGCGCGTCGCGGCATTCACCTTGATTGAGCTGCTGGTGGTCATTGCCATCATCGCCATTCTTGCCGCCATGCTGCTGCCGGCCCTGGCCAACGCCAAGGGCAAGGCGCAACAAACCCGATGTTTGAATAACCTCAAACAAATCGGGCTCAGTCACAATTTGTACATCTCCGAATCCAACGACCGAATTGCCCCGCCCAACTGCGGCGGAGGTGGCGGCGCGCGGGATCCGAGGTATCCGGCGGGCTGGCTCTACAAGCCCGGCGCGGCGCTCCCCGGCATTCCCGGCCCGAACGCCACCAACGGCCCAACCCAGGGACTTTTCTATCCGATGCTCAAGAATTGGTCGCTCTACATGTGTCCGGTCCATCGAACAAACCTGCTCGCGTGGCGGCTGGCTGAAATCAAGTTCACCAGTTACCTCATGAACGGCGCGGTCATCAACGGCCGCGGAAGTTTTGACTGGTCCGCCGGTGTGGTGGGCAAAACCTACCAGAACTCCGCCTTCAAGGGCACCGACATGCTGTTCTGGGAGTCGGATGAAAAGGACAGCGGCAATTTCAACGACGGGGCCAGCCAGCCGAGCGAAGGTTTGACGGAGCGACATTCCAGCGGGGCCATGTTCGCCTATTTCGATGGCCACGCCGACTACGTGAAATGGAAAAAGTGGACGCAGTTGATCGCCGATCCGCAGAAAAACAGCCTGTGGTGCTATCCTGGATCGGTGAATGGCCGCTGAGCGCCCCATCGCAATTGATGTTATGAGAACTCCGTGGCTCTCACCTGCTGCTGCCGCGATTGTGACGCTCCTGAGCTGCGGTTGTCATCGCGAACCCACCCCTGAATCCAGCGTCAGTGACCTGGAAAAGGCCTTTCCGGCGGCGCCGGCGGCGATTGAACACCAGCCGGTCGTAAACTCCAGCCCGTCCCAGCCCGCAGAGGTGGATGCCTTGGTGCAAAGTGCCGTGGCAGCGGCGCGCGCCAACGACTATGCCCGTGGCGTCATTACACTGCAGAACGTGCAGACGCGTCCCGGCATAACGGCGAGTCAGGTGGAAGCCGTGCAACGCGCCAAACAGGCCATGGTCGCCGATTTGCAACGGCGTGCTGAAAGCGGTGACGCGCAGGCGCTTGCCCAGCTTAAAGCGATTGAAAAATCGCGCTCCCAGTAGCGGCCTGTTCCTGCGCGAAACGATGATCGCCCCCGTTCGCCGCGAGAGGTAAAATCGGGCGCGCCACCAGGCAAAGATGCCGTCCGGTCCGCATCCCCGGCAAAGATACTTCACCCACCACGGACGATTTGTGATGCGGCAAGGCGCACGAAGGAACCGCCCGGTTGCGCCGGGCCGGGCGGGGAGCGACATGTCGCCGTCGTCGCTCCGCCCGACGGAGCGATTCCCCGGAATGCGCGCGAGCAAAAGTTTTGCCTGATTTGTTTGCCTGGTTCACACTCGAATGATGGCAGGAGCATGGAAACTCAAATTGAAGGAAGGAGATGTCGCACCGGAGTTCTCCGCCACGACGAACGAGGGGAAGACCGTTTCACTGGCTGATTTCAAGGGGCGGAACGTTATTCTTTATTTTTACCCCAAGGACGACACACCAGGCTGCACCCGGGAAGCCTGCGGCTTTCGGGATCACTTTGCGGCGTTGCAACGGAAGGGAGCCGTGGTATTGGGGGTGAGCGTGGACCCCGTGCCGGCGCATGAGAAATTCGCCGCCAAATACGGCCTGCAATTCCCGTTGCTGGCGGATGCGGATCGGCGCATTGTCAGCGCGTACGGCGTTTGGGGGAGCAAGACGTTCATGGGCCGCAAATACGCCGGCACACACCGGGTCACCTTTTTGATCGGTGCCGACGGACGCATCCGGAAGATCTGGCCGCGGGTCAAGCCCGCCGAGCACGCTGCGGAGGTGTTGGCCGCGCTTTAGCGCACGGTCAGCGGAGAGAAGGGAATGAGCGTCTCCGTCAACTGGTCCAACTGCCCCTTCGTGTGGGCGCTGGAAATCACGAAGCGAAAATAGCCGCGCGCCGGCGAGCCGGGATATTTCAGGAACGGCGGCAGAATTTTCCGTGCGATCAGGGCCGCTTTCAGTTGCGCATTGGCTTGCAGGGACCGCAGTTGTACCGGCACGACCGGGCCGGGAAATTCGCAATGCGGAAAGCCGTTGGCGCGGAGCCGCGCTTTCACGCGCTCGGTGTTGGCCGCAAGCCGGAGCAGGCGGCGCCGATCATTGGCCAGGAGGCGCAACGCGGTGATCGCCGCGTGGGCCAGGGGCAGGGGCAGGGGCGTGCTGCCAACGAACAGGTGGGATTGGCGCACCTTGTCCGCCACCCGGCGTGGGGCGAGAATCGCGCCTCCGTAAACTCCAAACGCCTTGCTCAGGGTGATGGTTTGCACGATCCGGTCAGGAGGGACGCGCTCGGCTTCGAGGCTGCCACGTCCGGTTGCGCCCACGGTGCCGGCCCCGTGCGCGTCGTCCACCACCAGTAGTCCGGTTTGGGGCAATTGCTTCAAATATCCGGCCAACGGCGCAATCGAACCGTCACCGGCGTACAGGCCATCGGTCAGCACGAGCGGACGCGCCCGGCGACCACAACGCCGGAGGGCGGCCGTGAGACCCGCCACGTGGCGGTGGGCAAAACGCCAGACCGGACATTGCAACAGGACCGCGGCATCCAGCAGGGAGACATGCGCCCGTTCGTCGAGCAGCACGTGGGAAAATTCACCCTGCAGCGCCTGTGCCAGCATCAGGTTGGTGACGTAGCCGGAATTGGTCAGGATGGCCGTTTCCGCAGCGAAGAACCTGGCGAGTTGAGCTTCCAACTGACCATAAATTTTGTGGTTGCCCGTGGTGCAACGGGAGGCGGCCATGCTTAAACCGTATCGCCGCAGTCCGGTGGCGATGGCCGCCAGAATCCGCGGATGCCCGGTTAGCCGATGGTAATCGCACCCGCCAAAGTACAAGAGGGTGTTTCCCCGGCAACGAATATGCGTGTGGCGCACGGGCTGCATGGGTTCGCCGACTTCCATGAGCTTGACCGTAGCAAGGCCAAACCACTGGAGGCGAGGAAAGTTTCAGGAGGGCGATTGGTGCCGTTTGCGGTTGCACCGCTTCCATGCCTGCCCGGCACCCACAGTTTGGGCGCAACAGGGACCGCGGCGCGCGGCGGCGGAACGGACGCCTGCCAGCGCGCCCCCATCGCCATGCTGGACTCTTGCGGGGCATTGTGAAAGACTGCGCCCAAGTGAGACAAACTATTGTCACTTTGGACATGGAAGGCGTGTTGACGCCGGAAATCTGGATCGCTGTCGCTGAAAAAACCGGGCTCCCCGAACTGCGGCGCACGACCCGGGACGAGCCGGATTACGACAAGCTGATGCATTACCGGCTCGGCATTCTGGAGCAGCACAACATCAAGCTCTCCGACATCCAAAACGTCATCGGCACACTCCAGCCCTTGCCGGGCGGCAGGGAGTTTCTCGATGCGTTGCGCGCGCTTGTGCAGGTCATCATTCTGTCGGATACGTTCGAGCAGTTCGCCCAGCCGCTCATGCGCCAGCTTAACTGGCCGACGTTGTTTTGCCACCGGCTCCTCGTGGAAAATGACCGCATCACGGGCTATCAATTACGCCAGCCGAATCAAAAGCAACAATCCGTGCTGGCCCTCAAGTCGTTGAATTACCGGGTGATTGCCGCGGGCGATTCCTACAACGACACGGCCATGCTGGGCGCAGCCGACGTGGCGTTTCTCATTCACGCCCCGGAAAACGTGAAACGGCAGTTCCCGCAATTCCCCCCCGTGACGTCCCACGCGGAATTGTTGCAACGCATCAAGCTGGAGCTGTAATGCCGACGCATCGCGGTTCCATCCGGATATTTTCGTTCCTGGGCATCGGGGTTTACCTGCACTGGTCGTGGTTTCTCGTGGCGCTCTACGGCATCTACTATCGCACACACGAATACAGTTCGCTGGGGTGGAACGGCCTGGAGTACCTCTCCCTTTTTTCATTGGTCCTGCTGCACGAGTTCGGTCACCAGCTCGCCTGCCGGCAGGTCGGCGGCACGACGCATGACATCATCCTGTGGCCCCTCGGAGGCGTGGCCTACGTCTCGCCGCCTCAACGTCCCGGAGCGCAACTCTGGAGCATCGCCGCCGGCCCCCTGGTTAACGTGGCGCTGACGCCGGTTCTGCTCGGGCTGGTTTTGCTCAGCCGCCGCCTGGGCTGGGACACCTCGTTCCCGGATGTCAACACGCTGCTGCACGTGATTTTGTACATCAACGTGGGGCTGTTGATCTTTAATTTGTTGCCCATCTATCCCCTGGACGGTGGGCAGATCCTGCGGTCGTTGCTTTGGTATGTGCTGGGACGGGCCCACAGCCTGCAGGCGGCCAGCATTATTGGTCTGGTCGGAGCCGCAGGCATTGTGTTTCTGGCCATCGCCTTTCAATCCGTCTGGATCGCCATCATGGCGGTGTTCCTGGTGTTCAACTGCTGGCGCGGACTGCAGCAGGCGATGATCCTCGCAAAGCTCGCGAAAATTCCGCGCCGCGCGGGGTACGCCTGTCCCTCCTGTCAGGCGCAGCCGCCGGCAGGGGCGCTCTGGCATTGCGGGCGGTGCGGCCAGGCGTTTGATACATTTGTGACGCAGGCGGTCTGTCCGCGCTGCGGAACGTACTACGACATGACGCAATGCCTGGATTGCGGAACGTTGCGGCCGTTCCACGAATGGATTGCGCCCGCAACCCGCGGGTTGTGAGCGGTCAGGCTTCCGCCCTTGATTCGCGGGCCGTGAGAGCCTGAACGGCGCTCCGGACATTTTTGGCCTCGTATAGCATCGCGTAAACCTCGTCAATGATCGGCGTGGAAACTTGAAGCTTCCGGGCCAGGGCAAAAGCGGAACGTGCGGTGGGCACCCCTTCCACCACCGATCTGGTGCTGGCCAGAATCGCGTCGGCCAGCTCGCCGCGTCCCAGCCGTTCGCCAAAACCGCGGTTGCGGCTCAACCGGGAGAAACAGGTGGCCATCAAATCCCCGATGCCGCTCAAGCCGGCAAAGGTTTCGGTGCGCGCGCCCTGCGCCACCCCCAGGTGCTGCATTTCGGTGATGCCCCGGGTGATCAGCGCGGCCTTGGAATTGTCGCCAAAGCCCAGTCCATCCCCCACCCCCGCCGCAATGGCGATCACGTTTTTCAGCGCCCCGCCCAGTTCGACCCCCAGCAGGTCCATGCTGGTGTAAACGCGAAATGCCGGCCGATGGAACAAGGTCTGAACCTCGCGCGCCACCGCGGGGTCTGCACTGGCGGCGACGATGGCCGTTGGAATGCCCCGGGCCACTTCGAAGGCCAGGGACGGACCGGAGAGCGCCGCAATTTTTGCCTGGGGCGCGGTCTCGGCCAGAATCCCTCCCATGGTCAGCCCCGTCTGATGTTCGATCCCTTTGGTGACGGTCACCACGGTGCCGGAAAAATGCTGCAACGCCTGCGTGAGCGGGCGAAAGGCCGTGGAGGGAATGGCGAGAATCACCGTGGTCGCGTGCCGCACTGCCGTGGTGAGGTCAGGCTCGAATTGCAATTCCCGGGGCAGCGGAATCCCCGGCAGGTATTGCTGGTTTTCACCGCGGCGGCGCATCTCCTCCAGCCGTGGCGCATCATGTCCCCACAAGGTCACCGGCTGCCCGTGGCGCTGCAGCAGCAGTGCCAACGCCGTTCCCCAGGCTCCGGCTCCGACCACGGTGATTTTCATCGGGATGATTTTGAAGTCCTGAGGTTGAACCGGTTTTCGGTGCCGGCCCGGAGCCGGGCAATGTTCGCGCGATGTTTGTAAATGGCCAGCACGCCCAGTCCGATCACCATCAGCCGCAGGGTCAGGTTTTCCCGGGTCAACCACACCCCGCATGGCAGGGCAATGGCGGCGACAATGGAGGCCACCGAAACGTAACGTGTTGCCAGAAACACCAGCAGCCAGCACCCGGCGGCAATCCCGACGGCCGCCGGTGCGAGGGCGAGGAAAACCCCGGCCGTGGTGGCGATGCCTTTCCCTCCCTTGAATCTTAACCAGCAGGTGTAATTGTGCCCCAACACGGCCCCAATGCCCGCGGCCAGGCCGGGGTCGAAGTGATCCGGCCATGATCCCGCTGCCGGGGCGGGAAATAATTGCGGCAGCGCTTCGGTGCAGGCCGGATGGCAATACACCACCAAACTCACGGCGACGAACCCCTTGAGCGCGTCCGCCACGAGGACAAAAAGACCCGCTCCCTTGCCAAGTGTGCGGAAGACATTGGTCGCCCCCATGTTTTTGCTGCCCACCGTGCGGATGTCCACACCACGCCAGCGTCCCACCCAGTATCCCGTGGGAATGGATCCCAGCAAATAGCCAACGGCCGCAACGAGCAGATATCCAATAATTGCCACCTCCTTATGGTGATGCGAGCCGGCGCATGATGGAAGTTGAAAACTTGGCCGCCAGGATTTTGGAACGCCCGCGCCGCCTGGCGTCGCCATGCCACAAATTACGTTCCGGAAGATACGCGCAGGCGGATTGAAAAATGGATGCGTTCCGACGTCCGAGGCCCGGAGTGATTTTGTTGGCCGCAAAACTTATGCTTCAGGGGGAATCGAGGCGCGGACCGTGGGGAAAAATCCTGCACAAAGTTGTTGCCATAAATCAGAGGACGGCATACAAAGAGCGCGTTGGTAACAACGGATGCAGGGGCGTAGAAAAGCGACCCATTCGCACGACGGCTAATCTCGGTTCCTCACCAATTAGTTGTGCGAGCGGGCGGCCGGACCACATTTAGTAGTGGTTTTGGCTTTACAGTGCGCCAGAGGTTTGGTTTCGTTCAGCAAATAATTGTCATGTACCTGAAAAACTTGACCGTTTTGGGTTTTAAGTCTTTTGCGGATAAGACCGCGTTAAATTTTCAACCCGGCGTCACGGCCATCGTCGGCCCGAATGGGTGCGGCAAGTCGAACGTTTCAGACGCCATCCGCTGGGTGCTGGGGGAGCAATCGGCCAAGGCGCTGCGCGGTGGCGAAATGGCCGATGTGATTTTCAACGGCACCGATGGGCGCAAGCCGCTGGGCATGGCGGAGGTGTCGCTGACCATTGGCGGGGTGGATGAAGAGCAGCTCCGGGCTGCAGGGGTGGAGTTGACCTACAATGAAGTCACGGTGACCCGGCGGGTGTTTCGGGATGGCGGCAGCGAGTATTTCATCAACCGTACGCCGTGCCGGCTCAAGGACGTGCAGCAATTGTTCATGGGCACCGGCATGGGCAAGACGAGCTACTCGATCATGGCCCAGGGCAACATCACCCAGATTCTTTCCAGCAAGCCCGAGGATCGGCGCCTGATCTTTGAGGAGGCGGCCGGCATCACCAAATACAAGTCACAAAAGCGCGAAGCCCTGCGCAAGCTGGAAGCCACGGAGCAAAATTTATTGCGCGTGCAGGACCTGATCCGGGAGGTGAAACGCCAGATTGGATCGCTGCAACGGCAGGCCGGCAAGGCGCGCCGCTATAAGCAGCTGAAGCGGCATCAACTGGATGTGCTGCTCGGAGACATTCGCGCGTGCCAGACCCGGAGCGGGCAGCTGCGCGACAGTTTGGAAACCGAGGCGGCGGCGGTCTTGCGCGGAGAGGATGAACTGGTGGGGTTGCGCGAGCGGCTGTCCGAACTGGAACAGCAGATGAGTGCCACGCAGCAACGTGGTCTGGAGCTCAAGGGGGAGATGGACCGCCACGAAAGCCGCGCGCAATTCAATGAACAGCGCATCACTGAACTGGGAGTGCAAAATACCCAGGCCGCCTCGGATATCGCCGCGGCGGAGGAACGCCGTGGTTTGGCCGACCGCGAACTCACCCTGGTGCAGGAGCGGCTGACCGCCTCAACCGCCGCCTTGTCCCGGCATCGGGAAGCTGTTCAACGTCACCAGGCGGAGGTGCAACAAATCGAGGCGACCATGCGCGCCGGTCAGGAGCGGTTGCGGGAGGCGCAGGCGGAGGCGTTCGCCATCGCCCAGGAGACGGCCCGGGTGCGCAATGACATCACCGCCCTGGAACTGCAAAGGCAGGGCAATGTGGTGCGCCTGGAAAAACTTGCGGCGGAAAAGATCCAGCTGGCGGAGGAGCGCGCCGGTCTGGAAACGCGGCTGCAAGCCTTCGCCGCCCATGTGGAGACGGACCGGCTTGGCGTGGCCACGGCGCGCGGCACGGTGGAGCAACGCCAGGCGCGTTTGCAGGAACTGCACACGCAATTGCAGCAGTCCTCCGCCGAGCAAGACCAGTTGTTACAACGTCAGGCGGCAAAACGTTCCCGGCTGGACGTGCTGAAACAACTGGAGGGCGCGCACGAGGGATTCAGCGCCGGAGCAGCGGCCGCGCTGCGCCAGTCCCGCGAGGTGATCGGATCGCTGGCCGACCGGATACGTGTGCCCGACCCGTTCGTGCTGGCCATTGAAAACGCCCTGGGACACAACCTCCAACTGGTGCTGACGGAACAGCCCGAATCGGCGCAGCAGATTCTCTCCGAACTGGCAAGCAACAAGCTGGGGCGCGCCAGTGTGGCGGCGCTGGCCATGGGCAGCGCGGATGATAGTCAACTGGGTTTTCCGGGCGACATGTCGCCCGGAAATGGCGATTGGGCGGACCGGACGCTGGGCGCGGACGAAATCATCCCAGCTTTGAGCGTGGTGCAGAGCGACGCCTCGGTCGCCACCCTGCTCAAGTCCCTGCTCGGCCGTACTTTCATCGCGGAGAACCTCGCGACCGCCACGGCACAGATTCGCAACGGACACGCCGGCTGCGATTTTGTCACCCTGGGCGGGGAATTATTGAATCGCCACGGAATTTACACGGGCGGCTACCTCAACGGAAACAGCCAGGGCCGCGCGCCCTCCTCCATTTTGGGCCGCAAGAACCAGATTGCCGAATTGCATGCCGCCGTGACGGAGCTGCAGGAGAGCGTGGCCGAGGCCAGCCGCCGGCGCGGATTGCTGCTGAGCGAGCAAACCGAACTGCAGGCGGGATTGCAGGCGGCACAAACGGAGCTGCAACAGCGCGAGGTGGCAATTGCTACCCGGGAAGGGGAGTATAATGCGCTGCAAAATTCCACGCGGCTTCTGGAGCAAAAATTGGAGACGGTGGCTTATGAAAGCCAGGATTTGTCGGCACAAGAACAGGAGGGCGCCGTGCGGCGCGCGCAACTTGACGCCGCCCTGGCTGCGTTGAACACCCGGGAGCAGGCCGCGCGGGAGGAAATCACCGCCCGCTCCACGGCAGAAGAGGCGGCCCGCCAGGAGCGCGAAGCCGCCACCGTGACCCTGACCGAAAGCAAGGTGGCCCTGGCGGCCGAGGAGCAGGTGGCTGCCGGATTGCAACGACAGACCCAGGCGTTGGAACAACGGATGCAGGAACTCCAACAATTGCTGGAGCAGCGGCACGGCGAAACGGCGGCGTGCGCGGCCCGCCGGGCGCAGGCGGAATTGGAGATTGCCAGCGCGCGCCAGCAGATCGAGCGTCTGGGCCACGAGCGGGCGCAGGTCAACGCGCAAGCGGCGGATTTACTGGTTCACAAGCAGCAGCAGGAACAGGCGGTGGCTGCCAGTGATGAAACCCTGCGGGAGCAGCGGCGGCGCTTGACGCAACTGCAGGAACAACGCGGCGCCGTCGAGATCGAGCTGGCGCAGAAGACCATGGCCGCGCAAAACCTGCGGGAACGGATCCATCAGAAGTACCAGCTGCAGCTCGACGACGTCCGGAGCGAATGCATCACCATCACCTATGCGGATGAAGGTCCGGCCAAGGTGGAGGTGTTGTCGCCGGAGGAGATGGCGGCCAGCGGGGCCGGGGTGGACTGGGAGATGGTGGCCCGGCGCGTGGGCGAGTTGCAAACGAAGCTTGAAGAGATGGGCTTGGTCAACCTGGTGGCCATCGAGGAATACGAGGAAACCGAGCAGCGCCACGCCTTCCTGACCCGGCAATGTGACGACCTGACGCAGGCGAAGACGCAGTTGCTGGAGGTCCTCGACCGCATCAACACCCAGACACGGGAGATGTTCACCACCACCTTCCAGCAAATCCGGAATAATTTCCGTTTGATGTTCACCGAGGTGTTTGGCGGCGGGCACGCCGACCTGCGGCTCATGGATGAGCACGACGTGCTGGAGTCAGGCATTGACATTGTGGCCAAGCCGCCCGGCAAGCAATTGCAGACCATTTCGTTGCTCTCCGGTGGCGAGCAAACCATGACGGCAGTGGCGCTGCTGTTTTCCATCTATCAGGTGAAACCGAGCCCGTTCTGTGTGCTGGACGAGCTGGATGCCCCGTTGGACGAGTCCAACATCAACCGCTTCATTCGTGTGCTGCAGCGGTTCATCCACCACTCCCAGTTCATCATCATCACCCACAACAAGCGCACCATCGCGATGGCGGATGTGCTTTATGGGGTGACGATGGAAGAACACGGGATCAGCAAACTGGTCAGCGTGAAGTTTCACAAGACCGTGGATGCGCCGGCCACGGAAACCGGCACCACCTCGATGCCCGCCCCGGAAGCCGCCCCGGCGCCCCGGCCGGATCCGGCCGCTCCCGCGCCGGCGCCGTTTGCCTCCAATTAGACCTGGACCGCGTCACCGGCCGGCGCCCGGCGTTCACCAGGAATAATGCACGGTGTAGGTGACGGTCTTTTCCTCATCCGGTGGCACCGTCACGCGGAACTCGATGGTCTGGGCGTCTTTCTTTTCAAAGGCGTCCGACCCGGCTTTGATCCGCCAATTGCTCCAGCGATAGAGATGCTCGACCACCCGAATTTCCACCGGGTCCTCCTTGCGGTTGCGCAGTTTGATCTCAAAGGTTTCATCGAGCCACTTGTCGCTGCGGTCCGTCTTGAAATCTGTCACCCGGCGTTCCCCCACCAGGTCGAATGAGTTGCCCGTGCGCACCCGGATGGTTTCGTTGCGCGGGGTGTGATCAATTTGATTCTCGCCGGTGAACTCCAGCTGTCCGTCCGTGCCGCGCCGGTAGAAGCGCAGCTTGCCCTTGGGCAGCGGCACCCCCAGCTGGTTCGTGTCGGCATTCACAAATTCCCGCATCACCCAAACCTTGGTGCTGGCTTGGGAACCGTAACCCTGATCGGTGTTCAGGCTGCCGTAAAACCGGGAATTGGCGCCGTCATAAACGTAGAAAACCGGGGCATGCACCGATTCCGCGCGCACAAACTCCACCTGCTTGGTTTCCCGGTCCCGGAGCGTGGTGGCCCGCGCCACCGTGTACAAATGAAACTCGTCGAAGGTTTGCTCCGTCACCGTGGGCGCCGGGGCGGCGGCGTATGCCCTGAGCTCGGGCGCCGCCGTCACGAGCCGCGCGCGCGGGGGAAGAATTTTGTTCACATCGCCGGCCAGCAGCTTGATCCGGGCGTTTTCAAAAGTCTTGCCGCTCGAGTTGTGCATCGTGATCCAGCCGATGAGATCCACCGTGTCCCCGGTTTCCGGCGCGACGAGATTGTAATCGGCCGCCCAGGAAAATCCACCGGTGACGTAGCTGACCTCCGCGGCCAGTTTCCCGGGTTTGTCGGTGCGCAGCAGCCAGTTCAGTGTGGGCTTCAAGATCGTGCCATCCCCCAGGGACGGGAACCGTGGCTGGCCGGGCAACGAAAATTGCAACTGCCCGTCCACCTCGATGATGGGTTGCTCGCCCGCCCCGCCCGGGAGATAGCCGCTGCGGATGATTTTGCCGTGAATGATTTCCTGCGCCAGGGTGTTGTCCTTCATTCGCTCCCGGACGAAGGGCAGGGTTTTGCCCTCGTGCAAGGACAGCAGCAATTCCTGTGAGACCGGGTCGTTGCGGTAATTTTGCTCGAGGATCTGGAGGGCGTGCTGACCGGTGGGATCCCGCAGGATTACGGAATCCGGCTCCACCTGTGCCGTGACGCCGGAGAAGTGGATGTCGTTGAGTTCGGCCTGCAGTTCGAGCGGAACGTCATCCCGGACCACGGCGAAGTTCTGGTTGTAAATTGTGAGTGCTGGCCCCGCCAGGACGGCCGCGCTCCCGTGTCCCGCCAGGACGGCCGCGCTCCCGTGTCCCACCAGGACGGCCGCGGCGATCAGCGCAGCCACCGGATTTGCTTTTGACTTGTTCATAGCTGTTTCGTTGGAGGATGAGACGGCACGGAGGGAAGAATGCTCCCGAAAAAGTGCGGCGGCGAGAAATTTCATCGGGCGCATCGCGGGGAGAACTTGACCCGGGCGCAGCAGATTTTATCATGCCCTCCACGCCGGTCGAAACGACCGCGGCCAGGACCGCCTCCGGGGCGGCCGCCGAATCCCGAATTGAAACCGAACTATGACAAAAATCCAAAAAATCGTTGCGCGCGAAATCCTCGACTCGCGCGGCAATCCCACCGTCGAGGTTGATTTGACTCTGAGCTGCGGCGTGACGGGACGCGCCGCCGTGCCGTCGGGCGCCAGCACCGGCGAACACGAGGCGGTGGAGTTGCGCGACGGCGACAGGCAGCGTTACCTCGGCAAAGGCGTGCAGCGGGCCGTGACCAATGTGAACACCAGGCTCGCTAGGGCGCTGCAGGGCGTATGCGCGTTGGACCAGCTCACCGTGGACCGGACGATGATCAAACTCGACGGCACGGAGACCAAATCCAAGCTCGGCGCGAACGCCATTCTCGCGGTTTCGCTCGCCAACGCCCAGGCGGCGGCCCGCTGCCTCGGTGTGCCGCTCTTCAAATACCTCGGCGGCCCGAACGCGAAGGTGCTGCCCGTGCCCATGGCCAACGTCATCAACGGCGGCGCCCATTCCGATGCGCCGATCGATTTCCAGGAGTTCATGATCATGCCGCACGGCCTGCCCACCTACAGCGAGGGGTTGCGGGCAATCACCGAAATTTTCCATGCGCTCAAAGGGGTGCTTAAAAAGCGGGGGCTGAGCACCGCCGTGGGGGATGAAGGCGGCTTCGCCCCCAAGCTGAACAGTGTCGAGGACGCCTTGGAGTCCATCCTGGAAGCCACGAAAAATGCCGGGTACAAGGCCGGCAGGCAAATCTATCTGGCGCTGGATGTGGCCTCGTCGGAGTTCTACAACCGCGACGGCACCTATACCTTCAAAAAAAGCACGGGCAAGACGGTCAGCGGCGCGCAGCTCGTGGATTTTTACGCCAAACTGGTCGGCAAATACCCCATCGTCAGCATTGAAGACGGGTGCGCCGAGAGCGATTGGAAACACTGGAAGCTGCTTACCGAGAAGCTCGGGGACCGGGTCCAGCTCGTGGGCGACGATCTCTTTGTCACGAACGTGAAATTTCTCCAGAAAGGCATTGATACCGGCACGGCCAACTCGATCCTCGTGAAGGTGAACCAAATCGGCTCGCTCACCGAGACCCTCGACGCCGTCGCCCTGGCCCAAACCAGCGCTTACACCGCCGTCTTGAGCCACCGCTCGGGTGAAACCGAGGATGCCACCATTGCGGACATTGCCGTGGCGACGAATTGTGGCCAGATCAAAACCGGCAGTTTGAGCCGCTCGGATCGTCTGGCGAAATACAACCAATTGCTGCGCATTGAACAGGCGCTGGGCCGGAATGCCGTTTATGCCGGCCGCCAGGCGCTTCCCAAAGCCCGCCGGTGATTTCGCGATCGCGTTCGTGAGCCAGACGCCCGGAGTAAAGCGGCGGCGCGTCCGGCTGGCAATTGTTTCCCGTTCGGTGGGTCGGGCACGGGAGGCCGGTAGTTTTCACGGTGGTGGGCGCAGCACCATCCGCTCCGCTCGCCCCGCGCAATCCGGGAGCGATCCGACACCGTGCCGGCACCCGTGCGGCAGATTTCCCGGCAGAATTCTGCCGTTCCGCCACTTCGCTTCTGGCTTTTCCTTCGCTTTTTGAAGTCACTTCTCGTATCAAGAAGAGCGCGGTGGAACGGCTGCCCATTTACGAAATCGAATCCGAACTGGTCGCGACCTTGCGTGCGACGTCGCGGGTCGTGTTGCAGGCCCCGACCGGCTCAGGGAAATCCACGCAAGTGCCGCAAATGCTGCTGCGGCATGGTCTGCTGGGCCAGGGACAGGTCGTGGTCCTGCAGCCGCGCCGGCTTGCGGCACGGATGCTGGCGCGCCGCGTGGCGGCGGAGCTCAACGTGCCGCTCGGACAGGAGGTCGGTTACCAGGTGCGCTTGGAAAGCCGGGTCAGTGCGGCAACGCGCATCAAGTTCGAGACCGAGGGTGTGTTGCTGCGGCAAATGATCGCGGATCCCACGCTGCCCGGTGTGACCGCCATTATTTTCGATGAATTTCATGAGCGGCATCTGTACGGGGACATTACGCTGGCGCGCGCGCTGGACTTGCAGGAGCTGCACCGGCCGGACCTGCTGATCCTGGTGATGTCGGCCACCTTGAATGCCGATGAGTTGGAGAATTATCTGTCCACGCGTCGGGCGGACCGTGGCACGTCCGCGACGACTGCCCCGGCCGGGTGCGGGGTGTTGCGTGCGGAAGGGCGGACTTACCCGGTGGAGGTGACCTATCTCCCCCACCGGCTCGGGGCGCATCCGCCGCCGCCGTGGGAACTGGCGGCGCAGGCGTTGCGGAGCTTTCTTGCTGCCGGAGGGCAAGGGGACGTGCTGATATTCATGCCGGGCGCGTATGAAATCACCCAAACCCTCCAGGCCATCCGCAACCTGCCCGAGGCGCACGACTACCGGGTGCTGCCGCTGCACGGGGATTTGGCCCCGCAGGATCAGGATGCGGCGGTGACGCCTGGTGCACGGCCCAAGGTGGTGGTTTCCACCAACGTGGCGGAAACGTCGGTGACTATTGAGGGGGTGCGGCTGGTGATTGATTCCGGTCTGGCGCGGGTGGCGCGTTATGACGCCAACCGGGGCATCAACACGTTGCTGATCGAGAAAATTTCCCAGGCCAGTTGTGAGCAGCGCAGCGGACGCGCGGGGCGTACGGCCCCGGGCAAATGCATCCGGCTGTGGTCGCGGGCGGAGCATGACGAACGTCCGCCGCAGGAATTGCCCGAGATCAGGCGGCTCGATTTGTCCGAAGTGGTGCTCACGCTCAAGGCCGCCGGCGTGAGCGATCTGCGCGAGTTCCGCTGGCTGGAGAAACCGGATGAAATCGCGCTTCATCACGCGGAGCAACTGCTGCGCGATCTCGGCGCCTTGCAGGAGGCGCCGGCGGCGGCCGGATCCGGAACGCCGTTGCGCATCACGGCGCTGGGGCGCAAGATGCTGGCGTTTCCCATGCACCCGCGTTATGCGCGCCTGTTGCTGGCAGCGCAAGAGCATGGCTGCGTGCAGCAGGCGTGTTTGATCGCGGCATTGACGCAGGGACGCGACCTGCTGCTGCGCGGCGGCGGACGGGAGGTGCGCCAGGACCGCGATGCCTTGCTGGGGGAAAAAGCCGGCTCGGATTTTTGGATTCTGATGCGGGCGTGGCAGTATGCGCAGCGAAATCAATTCCGGGTGGAGGCGTGCCGGCGGCTTGGGATTCATGCGGTCACCGCCCGTCAGGTGGGCCCGTTGTTCGAGCAATTTCTGCGCATTGCGAAGGACGAAGGCATGGATACGACCCCGCGCACAGTGCCGGATGAAGCGTTGCAGAAGTGTATTCTGACTGGGTTCAGTGACCGGGTGGCGCGGCGATTGGATCAGGGCACGCTGCGCTGCGAACTGGTGCATGGACGGCGGGGGGTGTTGGCGCGCGAAAGTGTGGTCAGCCAGGCCGAATTTCTGGTCGCCGCCGAAGTTCGCGAAGTGGGGCAGGGCGACGGAGAAGTGAACACCGTGCTTTCCCTGGCCACGGCCATTGAACGGGACTGGCTGCAGGCCTTGTTTCCAGGGGATTTCACCACCGAGGTGTGCGTGGAGTGGGATGCGCAGGCCAGACGGGTGCAGGCGGCGGAACGGGTGCGCTTCCGCGATCTGGCCGTGAGCGCCAAACGTCTGGACCCGCCTCCAGCCGACCCCGCGGCCCGCTTGCTGGCGGCGGAGATTCTGGCGGGGCGACTGGTCCTGCCCCGGTGGGACCATCACGTCGAACAATGGTTGTTGCGCCTGAAATTTCTTGCAGAACACTGTCCGGATTTGCAGTTGCCGCCGCTGACGGAATCGGACCGGCAGGCGATCGTGGAACAGCTTTGTCACGGCGCGGTCAGCTACAAAGAGGTGAAGGATCGTCCGGTGCAGCCGGTGGTGATGTCCTGGTTGTCCACCGCGCAACGTGAGCTGCTGGACCGGCAGGCGCCCGAGCGGTTGGAACTTTCCAATGGGCGCACTCCCCGGCTCACCTACGCCGCCGGTCGCGCCCCATTTGTTGCGTTGCGCATCCAGGAACTGTATGGCGTGACCCAGACCCCGAAAATCGCCCTGGGCCGTGTGCCGGTGACGGTGCATATTTTGACTCCGGGCATGAAGCCGGTTCAAGTAACCTCGGATCTGGCAAATTTCTGGCGCGAACAGTACCCGCGAGTCAAATCGGAATTGCAGCGGCGATATCCAAAGCACGAATGGCGTTGATGAAAAACTGGTGGCGGCAGGTGAATCGCTGGTGGCGGCCGGCGCGATTGTCCGGCTGGCGAATCGCACTGGCGTTGCTGGTGGCGGTGACGGCGGATGGTTTGCAGATCCCCCTGCAGGCGCCGCCCTTTCCCGAAATCATTGATGTGGTGGCGATGTTGCTGACCAGCTTGTTGATCGGCTTCCATCTGCTCCTGCTCCCGACGTTTGCCATTGAGTTCGTGCCCGTCGTGGGATTGTTGCCCACCTGGACCGGGTGCGTGGTGGCTGTCATCGGGTTGCGCCGGAAAGAGGCCGACCCGCCGGGGACAACACCGGCAAGACCACCGCCGCGGATAAATTAACCCGCACAATTAAACGACATCATGCCGCGCGCCTGCTGCGGTGGGGAGCAGCCGGCACTGCGCTGCAATCGCCGGGGGGCACGAGGTGCCCGCCGGGACTATTTGAGGAAACTGATCCTGATCCGACCCGGGTCCGCAACACCCAGTTCCAGCAGCGCCGCGTTCTGGTAAAGTTCCGGGTGGAGGAGAAGGTTGGGGGCTCTGGCCTTGCGCCGTTGCGCGTCCAGCTCCCGGAGCGAGAGCACATCCAGCGCCACCGGGTC
>WBZO01002193.1_pt1 | contig 26353 bp, 16 predicted proteins | sample 5204261 | NCBI WGS metagenome assembly WBZO01 (sample SAMN12412400, study PRJNA552823) | activated sludge metagenome | isolation source: activated sludge from anammox sidestream of wastewater treatment plant... | place: USA: North Carolina | collected 2017-09
TAGTAATTAACACAAGCTGTTTATTTTTTTGAAATAAAAATACAAATAAAAACTGAAATATACAATATCTTTGTGTATGCCTAAAATAACTCCCAAAAGCCGTACACAGATTGAGTTTAAGAGCCTCGAAGATGATATTGAAAAAGATAATACAGTAAGATTTATTGATGCTTTTGTTGAAAAACTCGAACTTGATAAATTATTTTTTATCAATAAAACAGTAAAAGTTGAAGGACGCCCTAGCTTTACCAATCAACTGTTTTTAAAAATATATTTTTATGGATATTTAAATGGCATTCGTTCGTCAAGAAAATTGGCTAAAGAATGTGCACGTAATATAGAAATGCAATGGCTGTGTAATGGACTCACACCCAACTATCATAGCATAGCAGATTTTAGAAAAGTAAATCCACAAGCCCTGCGTAATACCTTTAAACTATTTGTATCATTTTTAAAAGATGGAGGCTTGTTATCATGCCAAACTATTGCTATTGATGGAACAAAAGCAAGAGCACACAACAGCAAGAAAAATAATTACAATCAAAAGAAGATAGATAGACACTTTGCTTACATCGAAGGAAAAACCAACCAATACCTAAAAGAACTTGATGCAGCAGATAAGCAAGAACAAAACGAGAAAATAAAAGATATTGAAAGCAAGTTAGAACAACTAAAAACGCAAAAAATAAAATACGAACAACTGCAAGAGCAACTACAAAACAGTAACGAACCACAAATAAGCACAACCGATGCCGATGCCAGAGCATTGCTCATTCACGGACAAGTAGTTTACCCCGTTGGATTATTAACAAACAAGATATAAATTTAACCATGTTTTATTATGTGTACGTATTAATTTCAGACAAAGATAATTTGTTTTATACGGGATATACTTCAAATTTGACCAAAAGACTAGAAATGCATAATCAAGGTAAAGTAAATTCAACAAAATATCGATTTCCTTTAAGATTGATATATTGGGAAGGATGCTTAAATCAACAAGATGCTACTAGAAGAGAAAAATACTTAAAATCTGGAAATGGGAAAATTTATTTACGAAACAGATTAAAGCAATATTTTGACAACAATCCTACGGGGTAAAGAAGTAAGTTACAACACACAAGCAGCAGTTGACGACAAACATAATTTAGTTGTAGCAACCCACACCATTAATCGTAATGATAGAAATGCCCTTTCAACCATAGCAAAGGAAGCACAGCAAAATATTGCAACCCAAGAAATAACAGTACTTGCCGATAAAGGCTATAACAATGCCAAAGAAATACAAAGCTGTCAGCAGGCAGGCATAACAACCATTGTAGCGCAACAAGAAATAGTAAACAGTAACTCAAAAGGAACAACAGAAGAATATTTAGTAACGCAATTTATTTATAATAAAGAAAGCGACACCTACACTTGCCCGCAAAACCAAACATTAACTACAACAGGCAGGTGGCATACCAAAAAAAGAGAAGGAGGAACGCATCGATATAAAAAGTATAGAACCCCTGCATGTAAAACGTGTCCTGCGCTAAATTTATGTACAGCCAAAGCCGATAAACGAAGAGAAATAGAACGAAGTGAATATGCCGAGGCAACAGAACTTAACAACAAAAACTACAAAGAGCAGTATCAATTATATCGCAAGCGACAGGAAATTAATGAGCATATATTTGGAACCATAAAAAGAGTTTGGGGATATTATTACACCAATTTAAAAGGACTAAAAAAAGTAAATGGCGAATGGAGTTTAATTATGTTAGTTTATAACATGAAACGAACAATAAATATACTCGGTTTTGAAGAACTGATGCAAAAACTACACGCATGGAAGCCACAATACAAAAAGGAGTGGCTATATCCTCAAAAAACCAACAAAAAAGAAGCACTTATACGAACTTTATTTTTTGAAACAAAAATGGCAGCCTAAAAAAATACCCTCTTTAAAAAGCAGCTATGCGATTGTAAAAGTTTTTTACAAGTCAGTTTTTGAAATAATAAATCAAATTTTTAGTTTTTTCACAACCTGACGGATAAGGTAATAGGTAAATAGCCTCTGAATATATGTTCTTGAAGTTTTTGATTATTACTTTGCAAAGGGTATTTTTTATACTGCCACAATTAATTTTATAGGAACATGAGAATCCCCATCGAAATAATAGAAGCAAGGAAAATGTTTTAAGTAGTTGTTCACCAATTTATTGCAAAAGTATTGAAGATGTCCCCTTACTATATAATATTAGGAATCATTTGCCAAGAAAATAAACAAGAGGTATTGTATAACATATTTAGCCACAGGTATTTATTATGTAAAGCCAATACAAACGAGGTAAATATTAAGTTTACTCTCGAATAAGAAATAGTTAGTTTTTATAAAATTGAACCTAAATAGAGATATTTTTTTAATAGCAGAAAACCGTTTTTTTAGAAAAAAATAAAATTTTTATTATAATAATTTCCACACGATTCATTATTTTATTTAATTGATTATTAAACTTATAAATTGTTTGTAGTGATAAAGTAGAGATGCTTTTTTTTGTAAGCATATTCAATATTCCTTTTTTCGTAGAAAAAATTAAAACAGCTCTATTATGAAAAAAATTATTATTCTTAGCTCAGTTTTACTATTTGCACTGTTCCAATCCGTTCAGGCTCAGGTTAACCTCAATACAGGTTTATTGGCTCACTTGCCCATGAATGGTAACGGAAATGATGTTAGTGGAAATAGTAACAATGCAAGTGTTTCTTCTGTAGGGGTATATGCTTCACCCAACTTATGTAATACAGCTAACCAGTCATTGCTGTTTAACCGGATAGAGAGTGGAAACATGGAGTTTTCTTCGCCATTGTTTAACAATCGGACCGAGTTTAGTATGAGTTTTTGGTTTAATCCGGCATCATTAACCAACACCATGAGTTTAGTTGGGCAAGATAATATTCTGGAAACAGGTTATTATACTTCACCCACCAGAATTATAGTTTATCACCCCACAAGCGGAAGTGTAACGGTAAATCTAAACCAAGGAATTAATATCTGGCATCACTTTGCAATTACCTGCAGCGCTACCCAAATGAAAATATACCTAAATGGTTTGTTAGTTGAAACAAGAAGCGGAAATTACTCCTTTGGTAACAACACTACGAATACCAAAATTGGGGGCAATGTAGTAAATCAAAATAATAACTCCTGGTTTGATGGCAGTATTGACGAAGTGCGGTTTTATACCCGTGTTTTGAATGAAGACGAAATTACAGTATTGTCAGGTTCGGGCAGTTTAACTTATTCATTAGGAACACTTTCTAATTTAACTTATTGTGTAGGTGCAAGTTTCCAGATTCCACTAACGGTAATGGCTTCAAACATACAGGCCGATAATGTATTTACACTTCAGTTAAGCGATAAATCTGGTAGTTTTTCAAGTCCTATTAATATAGCCACCATTAATGGTATCAACGGAGGAACGTTTAATGCTGTTATCCCCAATAATATTGAAAGCGGTACAGGATACAAATTGAGAACAGTAAGTAGTCAACCCTTGTTTGTAGGTACTCAAAGTAGCCAAACTTTAACTATTAATAATCCTTCCGAGAGTTTTTCCACTTTATCCAAGGGCCGAATACTTTGGTATAAATTTAATGCTAATGCAGCCGACTCCTCAGGCAATGCCTTAGATGCCACACTAAATGGTGGAACAAGTTATGTGGCCGATCGTTTTAACAACTCAACAGGAGCATTACAATTGAACGGAACAAATGGATATGCAGCAGCACCCGGTGGAGTTTATTTTAACGGTCCATATACGGTAAGTGCTTGGGTTAATCCACAAACTTTTAATAATTGGAGCCGCGTATTTGATTTTGCGCGAGGTTCAGCAAACGACAACATTTTGGGAGCAATTACCAAACAAACAACCGGTAAACCAGCTGCCGAAAACTATAATGGAACTACAACAGGACAGGTGAACAGTAATTTTACCTTAAATTTAAATGCATGGAATCATTTGGTTTTCAGATGGACAGGAACCTTGTTGCAAATCTACTTGAATGGTAATTTAGTTGCCTCCGGAACAAGTAATAATCCTCGTTTAGTATTTCGCAACTTATGTTATATAGGCAGAAGTAACTGGGCGGCAGATGCCTTTGCCAACGCAGCTTTTGACGATTTTATGATATATAATAGAGCGATTACTGACGATGAAATTTTGACTTTGGCCAATGATGGAATTATTTATTATAACCAATCGCCATGCCTGGGAAGTGCATTACAACTAAGTGCTCCATTTATTAATGGTGCTACTTATCAATGGACAGGGCCTAATGGGTTTAGCTCAACACAGCGTCAAAATGTCATTAATAACACTACCGCAGCCAACAGCGGTAACTATACCCTTACTATTACTATGGGCAATTGTGCCTCTTTTACCCAATCACATCAAATAACTATCATTAGCCCAAGCTCACAACCTACGGTTTCTTTTACGGGTTTACCCGATGTAACCAATACCGGAGTTCCTCCAATAACTTTAACAGGAACGCCTGCCAACGGATTTTTTTATGGAGCAGGTGTTGAAGATATTGATAAGTTTAATCCATCCATAGCCGGGGTAGGAACGCATATTATTTACTATCAAGTATTAAATTCAGAGGGTTGTTTTACCACGGTATCAGATACTGTAGTAGTTGAAGAAAGCTACAATATAAGTAACAGTACAATTACTGCTTGTGGCGGTGGTTTTTATGACAGTGGCGGGGCAGGAGCAAGCTATGCTGCCAATGAAAGTTTTGTTCAAACATTTTGTACCGGAAATAGCAATCGATTCCAGTTTTATTTCTCTTCGTTCAACTTAGGTTCGGGCGATACTTTGTTTGTATATGATGGAAATTCAACCAACGATTATTTGATAGGCTATTACAAAAGTGGGTCGGGAGCTGATTATATTTGGAGTTCAGGTTCATGTATCACTTTTAAGTTTAAGAGCGATGCAAGTACTCAAGGTACCGGCTGGGTGTCAACATTCCAGTGTATGGCCGACCCAACCATTCAAAACGAAGTAGAGAAAATGACCGCAGGCATGCATCAGGTATGTGGGATAACTCTTTACGACCCCTCAGGAACAAGTAATTACTCGCAAGGTACATGGACACATACTTACCGAGCAGCAGCAGGGCAAAGATTACAATTTGAATATACTACTTTTGCTATAAATGGGAACAATGGCGGACATTGGTTGCGTATTTATGATGGACCTACTACTGCTTATCCTATGATAGGTAAGTATAATAATTTTAATTTTATTCCGGCTGTAATACAAAGTAGTGGAGAGTACTTAACTTTTGTTTTTGATGCTTCCAATAACCAAGCAGGGTATGGCGGAAATAGTGGCTTTGTTGGTACCTTAACCTGTTTTGGTACAGCCTTAACTGAATACAATATGAGTGGCGGGGTTATCAGTACGTGCAGTGGTGCCTTTTATGACGATGGAGGTCCGAATATGAATTTTACAGCCAACCAATATCGAAAACAAACTTTTTGTAGTGATAACGGACAACATATACAATTCAGATTTAACAAAAATGTAACCCTTGCTGATGCCGGAGATACCTTATGGGTATATGATGGAGCAGATACCTTGGGCGTATTGTTAGGTTATTACATTGATGGCTCTTATATTGACCGTTTGACTTCTTCCGGAACTTGCCTTACTTTCAGGTTTAAATCAAATAGTACAACTAAGGCCGGTTGGCAAGGGTTTATAAAATGTGTTCCTGATATGCCTATACGAGATACCATAAATATTACAAGCGGAATGAGAGCTACTTGTAATGCATTTATAGCTGATGGTTCGGGAGGGTATGCATACGGTATAGGATATAACCAACAAACATACCGCTCTATGAATGGTGAAAGATTAAAGTTTGAATACACACTGTTTTCTATAAACGGAAATAATGGAGGACATTGGTTGCGTATTTATGACGGACCTAATACAAGTTACCCTTTAATAGGGCAGTACAATAACTTTAATTTTATACCACCTAGTATAGAAAGCACCGGAGAGTATCTTACTTTTGTTTTTGACCGAAACAATACACAGGCAGGGGTGGGGTCAGCTCAAGGTTATGAAGGAATTTTATCTTGCACATCACCATCATTACCCATTTATCCTATTTCAAATGCCACTTTATATGTTTGTGAGGGAGTGTTCTACGATGATGGAGGACCTAATGTTAATTATTCTGATTCAAAAGATTATACCCAGACTTTTTGTAGTGCTAATAACCAAATGTTGCGTATAACATTTAATAAAAATGAAACATCATTTGCTGCCGGAGATACTTTATGGGCTTATGACGGGCCTAATACAAGCTCTTTGCCTTTAGGGATTTATTTTGCAGGCTCTATTATTGAGCCATTAACCTCTTCGGGTACTTGTTTAACTTTTAGGTACAAATCAAACGCAAGTTCTAATGCCCGAGGCTGGCAAGGATATATTTCATGTATTTCAACGCCTCCAAGCCCAAATACCTATGTTATGAGCAGCGGAACACGCTATGTATGTAATGGAACATTTTTAGACCCGGGAGGAACCGGAAATTATCCTGTAGGTGCCGGAAATACTTATGTGCAAACATTTACTTCGTACAGCGGTGAACATTTAAGAGCCTTGGTTAATTCTTTAAGCATTAATGGAAATAATGGCGGACACTGGCTTCGGGTATATGATGGTCCTTCTACAGCTTCACCACTCATAGGTTCATATAATAATTTTAATGGAGGATGGGCGCAAGGATTTCAAAGTACCGGAAGCAGTCTCACATTTAAGTTTGAAAGCACCAATACCAGTGCCGGCTCGGGTTCCGGGTTTAGTATTTCATTTAATTGCTTTACAGGAAGCCCTATTGACGTTGATTGGTTAAGTTCTCCTATTTGCCGTGGTGCCTCTATGGATATAAATTACACCGTAAATGCTACAGTAAATAGCGGTAATAACTATACAGTGCAATTGAGTGATGTTTCAGGAAGTTTCTCTAACCCTACAACTATAGGAACTTTAAGTTCAACAGATCTCAGTGGAACTATTAACGTAACCATTCCAATTGGCGCTGATCCGGGTAATGGATATAGGATTAGAGTTAATTCATCTCAACCGGTTCAACTTGGCTCGCCTAGCCCTAATCCGCTATCAGTTATAGCTACACCAACACAGCCCGGAACTATCAATGTAAGCGGCTCAACCACTTTTTGTAGTGGTACAGGTTCGGCTACGCTAAATATTACCAATCAATCAGGAATGAGCTATCAATGGTTAAAAAATGATACAGTTTATGTTGGTACTAACAGTAATACCATAGTGGTTACACAACCGGGAGTATATAAAGTAGCTGTATTCAATTCGTGCGATTCCTTAGTATCAAACTCAAGTGTTAGTATTACCTCAATTGATAGTCCAACAGCTCCGGTAATTACGGCTAACGGCCCAACTACTGTTTGCAATGGGCAAAGTGTACAATTATCGGTTCCTACACAAGCAGGGGTTAGCTATCAATGGAAAAATGGAAACACCAATGTAGGCACAAATACCAATACCTATACAGCAACAACAGCGGGAATTTACACTGTTACTTTAACTAATAGTTGCGGTTCTGCACTAAGTATCAATAATATTGAAATCATCATATCAGGAAATCCGCCAACGGTACCGGTAATAACTGCTAACCAAACAACAATATGCAGCGGTGCATCAACAACATTATCTGTACCATCACAAACAGGAGCCGATTATCAATGGCAACTTAATGGAAATAATGTAGGCACTAATACCAATACTTTTACTGCATCTCAAGCAGGTGTTTATACTTTGGTAATCAGTAATTCATGCGGAACAGTGCAAAGCAGCAATAGTATCACAATAGATGTTATAAATGCCCCAACAATACCTACTATTACAGCTGCAGGTCCTACAACTTTCTGTCAGGGACAAAGCGTAATTTTAAGTATTCCAACACAAAGCGGAGTAAGCTATCAATGGCAGTTAAACGGAAACAATGTTGGCACCAATACCAATACATACACAGCTACACAAGCCGGTACATATAGCGTTGTGGTAAGTAATAATTGTGGAAGCACAAACGCAGACAATACCATTAATGTTGTGATAAGTGGTGTTGCACCAACTGCACCAACTATTACAGCGGTTGGTTCACTTACTTTTTGTGCCGGTGATAGTGTAGAGTTGGCAATAACCTCACAAACCGGGGTAACATACCAATGGAAGCATAATGGAACAAACATAGGAACTAATTCAAATACTTATATAGCAACACAATCAGGAAACTATATGGTAGAAGTTAGCAATTCATGTGGTGCTGTTTCATCCACCAATTCTGTTGACGTTAATGTTAATCCATTACCGGCAACTCCGGTAATCAGCGCTTCGGGCAATACTGATATTTGTGCAGGCCAGACGGTAACTATTTCGAGCAACCAAAGTGCAGACTCTTATTTATGGAGTAATAATGAAGTTACTCCAACCATTAGTGTTTCTTCAACAGGTACCTATAGTTTAATTGTTACGGACGCCAACGGATGTACCAGCAATGCTTCAAACAGCATCACAGTTAACGTAACTCCGTTGCCAAGTGTTCCGGTATTAATTTCTGCTACAAATACTATATGTGCCAATAGTTCTGCACAAATAACGGTAAACTCAAACTATACCGTAAATTGGTATAACACTGCTGTGGGAGGTACAAGCATAGGCAGTGGATTGACATTTAACACACCTGTGTTAAATACTTCAAGCACTTTCTATGCCGAAAGCAGCAATAACGGTTGTAGCAGTTCAACCCGCTTGCAGGTTAATATAGTGGTAAATGAAAACCCGAATATAATGGTTGACAGCATTGTTGATGCAGGTTGCAATAATGCTACCAATGGAGCTATATATATAAGTGTAAATAGTGGTTTATCACCATATACATTTAATTGGAGCAATGGCGAACAAACACAAAATATTAATAATTTGCCATCCGGTATTTATTCGGTAACAGTTGCTGACGCAAATGGTTGCTCTACAGTGCAATCTAACATTAATGTAAGCAGCGGAGCTGCTATTACAGCAAGTATTCAAAGTAATAATAATATTTTATGTCATGGAGATTCAACAGGTTCGGTTGAGGTTGTAGTAACAGGAGGAACTCCTCCGTACAGCTATACATGGAGTAATGGACAAAGCGATGCCGAAATAGATAGTTTACCTGCAGGAAACTATTCGGTAACAATAACCGACAATAACAATTGTGTAAGTATCCAAGGGCCATTTAATTTATCGGAGCCAGATGCCTTACAATTAACTTTCAATGTTACCGACCAAACCGCTATTGATTTTGGCGAAATTGATTTAACCGTTAACGGAGGTACAGCACCTTATACCTATTCGTGGAGCAATACTGAAATAACACAAGATATTACAGGACTAATAGCCGGCACTTATTTCGTAACGGTTACCGATGACAATAATTGCACCTTAACCGATAGTGCGGTGGTTACATTAGTAACTTCCTTAACAGCATTACAAAACCATAAAATTGGTGTTTATCCTAATCCGGTGGTACATAGTTTAATGGTTGAACTTCCTACCTCACACACCTATTTTATTAGCATTTATGATGTACAAGGTAATTTAATGTTTTCTCAACAATCTGTTTTTGGCAAAGTAATTATTGACCTTGAGCATTACCCATCTGCTGCTTATTTATTGCAAATTACAAGTAATGATAATAAGCAATCAGAGTATAGAAAGATTATTAAAAATTAGAAGTATCTTATAGATTGTTTCACCATGAAAAAAGCTCGGTAAGAATTTACCGAGCTTTTTTTATTAACTAAATGGAGTAGTTGTTTATTTTGGAGAATCCTTAATTTGCTTTAATAAATAGCGTTTAAAGTCATCTTCAGCCTTAATTAATTTAGCCACTTTCTTTACCGGCAATACCTGCTTAAACTTGGCATAATACTGTTTGTCCAGATTTGCCATATTTACTCCAAAATTACTTTCTGTTTCAATAAAAGTTTCAGCTTCTGAATCACTAAGATTTTCAATAATAATATTTTTCCTATTCGCTTTCTTTTCTTTTCTTAATTGTTCAACTTTGTTTTCGTACTCGTTATAAACCGGCCAAAAACTCTTGGATTCAGCCTCTGTCAAGTCGAGCTCTTTAGTTAAAAATGCAATTTTTTGAGAAGCTATGCGCTGTTTCTTTTTTTCAGGATTTTGTGCATTGATACCGGTGCAGAAAAGTACGCTCAGTATAAAAATAATTGTTGCATTAACGTTTTTCATGATTTATATTGTTTAATTAATATGTTCTATAATTTTATTTTCCGAAACATTGTGCTCTATCAAGTAATCATATATTTCTTCATTTTCTGAAATGTTCTTAACATAAGAATCGTTATTGTCAATCAAGAAATCTGTAATAATTTCTTCATTAGCCTCATCTATTAATAATTCTGTTTCGCCATAGGATACAGGATTGTTTTCATCTTTTAATTTTATATTATTGTTAAAGTAAAAACTAACTAAAAAACCAAGAGCTGCAATTATTGTGATGGCAGAAAGAGCTATTTTATAATTGATTGCAGGCAATAGTTTATATGTCATTTTTCTTTGTTGGTTATTGGCAATTTTATTTTGAATAAGGAAAGGAAGATGTTCAAAATATTGGTCATCTGCCTTAAAGGAATACTTGTTTTTATTAATTAGTAATGACTCTTCTATGGTGGAGGATACTTTTTCAAAATAATGAGGAGGGATGTCAAAACTTTCCTCAATGCTTACTTTGGGTATTGAGTTCAACAGCGGAGTATGCTCATTAAGGTCAGTTTTGGTGCTATGTTTTGAGTTATTCATTGTATTCGGGAGTTTGAACTTAAGACAAAATGAATCAAAAAAGGTTTAATGGTTTCGTAAATGTTCTTCAATTTTTTTTACTGCTAAATGATAGGAAGCTTTTAGTGCACCAATCGAAGTGCCTAATACTTCGCTCATCTCTTCATATTTCATTTCCTCAAAATATTTCATATTAAAAACCAAACGTTGTTTTTCAGGTAGCTTAATAACTGCCTGCTGTAATTTCATTTGTATTTGGTTGCCTCTTAAAACGCTATCGGCTTCTAAATTTTTAGATAATTGATATTCCACATCAATAATTGGAATAAAAAAGCGTGTTCTTTTCTTTTTTAGGAAATTTAAACTTTCGTTTACCGCAATTCGATACAACCATGTATATAGTTGTGATTCTTCTTTAAAAAGGTCAAGTTTGTTCCATACCTTAATAAAGGTTTCCTGCAACACATCATCAGTATCATCATGCGAAATCAACATTCTTCGGATGATACTATAAATTTTTTTTTGATATTTTTTAATGATAAGGTTAAATGCAAAAGACTTTGAGTCTTCTGATCTAAACATTTCAAGCAATTTTGTGTCACTGTATTCTTCCATAATTCTTTAATTAGGTAAAAAAAACAGTGTTGTTTAAACTATGCTTTCTTGCGGGCAATTACTTTTAAAGCCGCTTCAACAATATTTTCCGAACTTAATCCGTATTTCTTCATAAGTTGCTCAGGAGTACCACTTTCGCCAAAGGTATCGTTAACAGCAACATATTCAAGCGGAGCCGGATAATGTTGAATCAAAGCTTGTGCCACACTATCGCCCATACCACCGTTTATTTGGTGTTCTTCGGCAGTTACAGCACATCCTGTTTTCTTTACAGATGCTATGACAGTTTTAAAGTCAAAAGGTTTAATGGTATGAATATTAATTATTTCAGCATCAATTCCTTTTTCTTTCAAAATGTCTTGTGCTAACAAGGCCTCCCACACTAAATGTCCGGTTGCAAAAATACTAACATCTTTACCTGAACATAAAGTTAATGCTTTTCCAATTTCAAATTTTTGATTTTCGGGAGTAAAGTTAGGAACTACAGGTCGGCCAAAACGCAAATATACTGGGCCTTGAAAATCGGCTATGGCTATGGTGGCGGCTTTGGTTTGATTGTAATCGCAGGTATTAATAACGGTCATTCCGGGCAACATTTTCATCAATCCTATATCTTCTAATATTTGATGTGTGGCACCATCCTCCCCTAAAGTTAATCCGGCATGCGAAGCGCATATCTTCACATTTTTTCCTGAGTAGGCAATGCTTTGACGTATTTGATCGTAAACTCGTCCGGTGGAGAAGTTAGCAAAAGTGCCCGTAAAAGGTATTTTTCCTCCTATTGTCATTCCGGCAGCTATTCCCATCATATTGGCTTCGGCTATTCCTACTTGAAAAAAACGTTCCGGAAATTCTTTGGCAAAAGCATCCATTTTTAAAGAGCCTGTTAAATCGGCACATAGGGCAACAACATGAGGATTTTTCTTTCCTAATTCCAATAAACCCGCTCCAAACCCTGAGCGAGTATCTTTTTTGTCAATAATGGGAAGTACTGGCATTTTCTTTTTTTTGCCAAAATTAATCATTTGAATTATTAAGTTATTGTGAAATTGCTAACAATTTATTTTGTTTCTGTGGTATAAATCAATATCTGATTATCTGTTATAAACACAAAAAATCAGGTATGTATTTTAATCACACATACCTGATACATTTAATAATCGTTATGTTTGTTTTTAGTGTTTTATTAGCCTATAGGAACTTAGGGACTTAGCTGTGTATATATTTAAAATATATAAACCTGATGCTTCGTTTGAAATATCAATTGTATTGTTTTTGCAATCAAAGAAATTATTTTCTAAAACTTTATTACCTAAAATATTTACTACCTGTATTTTTGCAATATCCTCAATACCCATTATTTTGTAAATCCCGGTATTTGATGGGTTAGGAGCTATGGTAATCCGAGAGTCTTGTTTGATTTTACTTTCTTTAATTCCTGAAATAATTGGACACATACCTGTAGATTGTGTAAGAATATTATGTTGTGTAAGAGTTCCATCGCCTAACTGGCCGCTGGCATTACGCCCACAACCCCAAAAACTTCCGTCACTTTTATACACAATAGTAAAATTTGTTCCGGCTGCTGCTCCTTCGGCATCACTTAAGCCTTGCATTTGTATAGGTAACGAACGATGGGTAACAGTATTATCACTTAAGTTGCCATAGGTATTTCTACCCCATGCCCAAAGGCTCCCGTCATTTTTCATGACTACGCAATGAAAAGCTCCGGTAGCAACTACCTTAGGGTTTACATCGTTTAGGTTTGACACCTGTACCGGTGTGTTGCTATCATTTGTAGTTGAATTTCCCAACTGACCGTATTGGTTTTGCCCCCATGTCCAAACGGTTCCGTCATTTTTAACAGCTAATGAGAAGAAACGTCCGGCTGATATTTTTACCACATTGTTTAATCCATTAACCATTATGGGAGAGGTAACATCTGTACCCGTATTACCATTTCCTATCTGACCGTATTGATTATCGCCCCAAGCCCATACCGTGCCATCGCTTTTTAAGGCTAATACATGGTAAGTGCCTGCACTGATGGCAACAATATCGCTAAGCCCGTTTACTTGCCCCAGTACAATGCGATCGGTAGTTGTACCATCGCCCAATTGACCATCCATATTCCAGCCCCAAGTCCAAACTGTGCCATCGTTTTTTAGAGCTACGGAATGCCAACCTCCTGCTGAAATGGCAGTCATACCGCTTACTAAAAGTGACTGTACAGGAGTATTAGTATTGGTAGTAGAGGCATTTCCTAACTGGCCATATAAATTGCTCCCCCAACACCATACTGTGCCATCGCTTTTAAGCGCCATTGAATGGGCCTCAAGCTGGTCGCCACCTGCCGAAACAGCAATAATATTATTAAGGCTTCCGGCCGATACAGGTTGGTTTTGATCGGTGTTATCTCCATTTCCCAATTGGCCTGTGTTATTTTCGCCAAAAGCTTTTACAGTTTTATCGCTGCAAATAACCACTGAATGCCAGCCTCCTGCAGCAATACTTTGTGCATTACTATTCAGTGTTCCTATGTATTTAATTATGATTAAAGTAAAAAATAGTTTTTTCATATTTATGTTTTAAAATTTAACTCTTAAAGAAGTGATAATATTTCGCCCCGGAGCATTAATTCCTGAAGAATAAGGGCGATAAAGCCTGTCGGTTATATTTTCTATACCGGCAGTTATAGTAACAAAAGGGTTAGGAGAGAAAGCCATTTTAAAATTATAAGTTTGCCAACTGGCCACATAAGGCTTACCGGTAAAATCGCGCGCATACGAGTAATTGGTGCGCTCGGTTAAAGCCAGATTTTTATAATCCATTCTTTCATTAAAAATAAGGTAAAAATCTGCCTTAAATTTATTACGGAACTCATAAGTTAAATGAGCGCTTCCAAATGTTGGTGCAGCATGCCGCAAAGGGTAATAAACCAAGCTGTCGGGTGTTTGTTCTTTGCCTTTTTGATAAGAGAAATTACCGCTTAACCCCCAACCTCTGTAATAGAACTCAATACCGGTTTGTAATCCATAAACGTCAATGCGGGTTACATTTTGTATTGCTTGTATTCTGCTTTTATTTCCTAAGAATCTGATAGTGGTATCACCATTAAATTCAAAGTTTTTTCGAACCATTGCGTCAAACATCCAGGTATAATATACTGTTGCATCAAACTTTACAAAATTTCCCAATGACAGTAATGTGCCCAACTCTAAATTGTAAACTTTTTCCGGTTTTAAATTAGGATTAGGAACCACTAAATATCCGGGAACCGATTCAAATACTTTTCCCATATCATCAATATTGGGTGCTCTAAAACCATTAGAACCGTTCAAATATATTTGCCAAAAAGAGGCAGGTGTAACTACCATACCTATGCTGCCCGAGGTAGTTCCTGTTTTCATGAGTGCATGAGTAAACGGGAATGGGAAAAATGTAGTATCAAAATTACTTTTTATTTTGAACTGATTATATCTTATACCTCCGGTAAACATTAATGTATTGTTGAGTTTATACTTAGCGGTTAAATATGCGCCATTAGAGAGCCATATTGAACCATCAGGATAGCGAGTAACAGTAGAATCAACTTTATTGCTGATAATATTGGTTAAAGTTGCTACGGATTTAACCGTGTTTTGTACCAACTCATAGCCATAATAAATACTCCACTTTTTGCCCAAAGTTTTTTCCAAATCCACATTTGCAGAGTTTGCCAAAACATTTTCTTTTTGCATACGCAAATCGGTGTACATAAATTCTCTATCATATCTACTTTCCTCAAAAAATTGATGCGCCAGCACCACATTAGCTTTATCCATAAAAATATGTTTTCGTGAATAGTTAATTCCTACACGGTGCATTTGCCACTTTTGCGGCCCGTAATACCATTCGGCCCAGCGCAGTTTTTCCTTATAAGGACCATCTTCGCGCATTACGTACAAGCGGTCGTATCGGTTATAAGTTGATGTTTGCGAAAAGTGAAAACCATAATCAAACTCAAGAAAACTAAAAGGTTTATAACGCATTTTTTGCATAAAATTTAGTTGGCTGTACTTAGAACCAATCTGTAAGGTTGAGTCTTTGTTGGGTATCATATAATCTTTATTGTTATATGAAATTACATAGTTTTTACGATAAAAGAAATCGTCTCCATCAACTGAACCTGAACGCAAATCGTTATAATTGGCATAAGTAAAACTTGAAGTGAAAGCCAGTTTACGAAAACCTATATTAAAATCAAGATGATTTGTTTTTTCCATATTGGCCGTTGAAAAACGTGTCATGGCATTTCCCGTTAATACAGGTTTATGATTATCTGCATCCGAAAATTTTGGTTTAATTGTTGAAAAATTCATTACTCCACCAATAGCATCACTTCCGTACATTACCGAACCGGGACCAAAGAGCACCTCTGTTTTTTCTATAGCATTAACATCTAACGAAATAACATTTTGCAAATTCCCCGAACGAAAAATAGCTGTATTCAGACGAACTCCGTCAACAACCAGCAATACCCGGTTGGTAGCCATGCCTCTTAACATTGGAGAGCCACCACCCAACTGACTTTTTTGAATAAAAATATAACCGCTTATTCCTAACAAATCGGCTGCTGTTTGCGGGTTTTGAAATATAGCATCTTTTACACCTATGGTAGTAATTCTGTTAGGTGTTTCAATCTTTTTTTGCTCCCAGCGTTGTGCCGAAATGGAAACTTCATTCATATTAAAAATATTAGGATAAAGTTCTACTTTAAACTTGAGTAATTCAAGTTGTTTCCACGAAAATTCGGCTTCGGTGTATTGAATATGCTTAATGAGCACTGCTGATGAAGCCTTGAAAGACGTTATATCTGATTGACCTAATGAGTCGGTTATTGTTCCGGCAGTCGAATTTCTTGAGGTAATAACAGCATATTCAATAGGTAAACCACTTGTAGCATCTTTAACCGTGATAATTTGCGAAAATACAGTACATGGGAGTAAACACAACCAACTTAACAGTATATTTTTATACATAGATAAATAATAAATATTATTGAAGTTACATTAATTATTTAATGGTTGAAGATAAATAATCAAAACAAATCAACACTAATAATATTGCTCTTTATTGAGGAATTGCCTTTGCTAAATGATTGGAAAGTATTAATGCATTCCAACACACAAAGCTCAATAAAATACAGAGTTGTGTGGCATCAGGCATAAGTATTATTAATTAATCAGAAATTATGAAAAGATTCTTTGTTCAGGAGGTGGTGTGATAGGATGTAATGATAAATTGGCGAAAGAAAAGTTTAAATCACTTGAATAATCTTTAATGACAAAACTTATTGTTGTATTTGACTGATTATTATGGTTACAATATAAAGTTTTGAAAAAGAAATATACTAAATCTTGATTGGTTTTATGTTGCGCGTTATGACCTAATGACATAGCCAATAATTGATTTAGTTGCTGATATAAACTTGATTCTGCTGAGTCCCACCAAACATAGTAATAGGTAGTGTCTCTTATTACAAAGCTATCCACTATATCATACATTTGTTTTTGATATTCAAATTCCTTAGCATGTTTCCATTTTAATAGGGTACAATTTTCTTTCTCGGTAAATTTGAGGAGTATCAACTCGTTTTTATCAATACCGGCAATCATTTTACGCTTAATCTCTTTTTTGATTTGCTTTTTCTGATATTTAAAAATAATTAATGTGGCTGTTGGAGGAACAACCATGCTAAGAAGTAAAACAGACAAAAAGAGGAGCTTTTTCAACACTATATATAATTAACAAAGCTAATCATTTATTTGTAATCTTTTAAACTAAATTGTTTTAATACTATGTGATAATGGCTAAATAGAAGATTAATATTTACTGAGGTTTCCTTAAAAATATATTTTTATAGAAATACATTCTTTGTACTTGAATTAGATAAATAATATTAAAAAATAGGTCTATATCATTAAAAATCAAAAATATTCAGAACAACATTACGAGTATGAATGAATAAATAATTATTTTCGCTGTGTATTAAATCAATGTTCTCAAATCACTAAATTTTATTCAATGACTAAAAAAATTGTATTTTCATTAGCTGCCATGTTAATATTGGCAAGCAATATCGTATTTGGGCAAGGCGCAAAGAAAACAACATTACCGCCACCTAAAAAAATAACTTCGGTTGAAGGAATTACAGAATACCGACTTGATAACGGGTTGATAGTATTGCTTTTTCCTGACCCTTCAAAGTCAACCATCACTGTAAATATTACGTATTTGGTTGGTTCCCGACATGAGGGGTATGGCGAGTCGGGTATGGCACATTTGCTGGAACACATGGTTTTTAAAGGCACTCCAAAGCATCCTAATATTCCGCAAGAGCTTACTTCGCACGGGGCGCGACCTAACGGAACAACTTGGTTTGACCGTACCAACTATTTTGAAACCTTTGCTGCCTCTGAAGAAAACTTACGCTGGGCTTTAGATATGGAAAGTGACAGAATGATAAATTCTTATATCGCCAAAAAAGATTTAGAGAGCGAGTTTTCTGTAGTACGCAACGAGTTTGAGTCGGGCGAGAACAATCCTTCCCGAGTATTGATGGATAGAGTAATGTCAACAGCCTATTTATGGCATAACTATGGGAAATCAACAATAGGATCAAAAGAAGATATTGAGTTAGTACCTATAGAAAACCTGCAAGCATTTTACAAAAAATACTACCAACCCGATAATGCAGTGTTAATGGTTGCCGGGAAAATTGACGAGCAAAAAACTCTTCAATTGGTAAATGAGTACTTTGGTTCAATTCCGCGCCCAACACGTGTACTTCAGCCAACTTATACGGTTGAGCCTACACAAGATGGCGAACGTGAAGTAGTGTTAAGAAGAACGGGTGATGTACAAGTAGTAGCTGCCGGTTATCATATTCCGGCAGGCGCACACCCTGATTTTGCTGCAATTACCTTATTGACCGATGTACTTACCAATGAACCATCGGGAAGGTTATATAAAACTTTGGTAGATACCAAAAAAGCAACCGGAGTATGGGGTATGGCAATGGGCTTAAAAGATCCGGGTTATGTATATTTTGAATCAGAAGTTTTAAAAGATAAATCTTTAGATGATGCTTCAAAAGCCATGCTCAGCTTATTTGATGATTTGAAGAATAATCCGATAACACCTGAAGAAACCGAACGAGCAAAAAACAAATATTTAAAATATTTTGAACAAACCTATCAGAACAGCGACCGTGTTGGTTTAACCCTTTCAGAATATATCTCAAAAGGCGACTGGCGCTTGGTTTTTGCATTTCGTGATCAACTCGAGAAAGTTACAGCCGATGATATGAACCGTGTAGTTCGTGATTATTTTAAACCTTCTAACCGTACCGTTGGTTTATTTAGACCTGAAGCTAACCCTGATAGAGCCAAGATTCCGGCAACCCCCGATATATCGGAAATGATGAAAGGTTATAAAGGAAAAGAAGCTTTAGCCCTTGCCGATGAGTTTGACCCTGCTCCATTGAGTATTCAATCAAAACTTAAAACCGGTGAAATTCCGGGTGGAGCAAAATATGTTTTCCTGAATAAAACTACTCGTGGAAATGCAGTTAATTTGAATATGTCATTACGTATAGGTAATGAAAAAGCCTTAGAAGGTAAATCAACAATTTCTGATTTTACTGCCAATATGCTGATGCGCGGAACTAAAAATAATAACTACGAGCAAATTAATGATGCACTTGATGCCATTAAATCTTCCATTAATATTTCAAGTAATAATCAGGTGGTTAATATTTCTTTATTGTCAACTAAAGAAAATATTGTTGCTTCGCTGAAACTGTTAAACGAAATTTTACGTGAACCTACTTTCCCTGCTACAGAATTTGATAATTTAAAGGACGAGGAATTAGCCGGTGTAGATCAGGCGAAAAGCGATCCGCAGTCAATTGCATTTAATTTATATCAAAAATCTTTATCGCTTTATCCTAAAAACCATTTTAATTACGTAATGAGTTTTGATGAAGAAGCTGACGCTATTAAAGCCTTAAAGAATGATGAACTGATTAAATTTTATAAAGATTTCTACAACGCAGAGAATGCCACTGTTGCCGTAGTTGGCGATTTTGATGCTGCTCAGGTTAATGCCGAACTAAACAAAATTTTAGCCAATTGGAAGTCACCTGTAGCTTATACCAGAATTCCTTCGGTATTTTTTAATGAAGTAGCCCCTTCGCAAAAAGTTAATACTCCTGATAAGGCCAATGCCATGTTGGTAGCCGGTATGAACTTAGCTTTATCGGAAAACGATCCTGATTATCCTGCATTAACTATTGGTAATTATATTTTAGGAGGTGGTTTTTTAAACTCGCGTTTAGCCGTAAGAATTAGACAAAATGAAGGAATAAGTTATGGCGTAGGCTCATTTATTCAGGCTAATCCATTGGATAAAGCCGGAGTGTTTGGTTCGTATGCCATTTACAACCCTGATAACTCTGATAAATTGGTTGCTGCCTATAAAGAAGAACTGGATAAAATGCTTAAAGATGGATTTAAAGTTGAAGAAATGACAGATGCTGTAAAAGGATATTTGCAAAGTAAGAATGTTAGCCGTGCTCAAGATCGTGAATTGGTGATGCGCTTAAACTCTAACTTGTTTTTAAACCGCTCTATGCAATGGGATGCTGATTTTGAAAGTAGAATTTCATCACTTAATATTTCCCAAATTAACGATGCTATGCGTAAGTGGATTCATCCTGAAAAAATTACCATTATTCAAGCCGGGAACTTCGAAAAAAAATAATTTCGCGGTAAATCATTTTCAATAAAAATTCAAAAAAACATTGAAGTAAAGAATCTACTTCAATGTTTTTTTTTGTCTTATTTATATTTGCCATTGCTTAAACCAAAATAACTCAGTATAAAAATCACTTAGATTAATATAACTGCGTAGCAGTAGAAAATAAGCAGGTATGAAATTCGAGCTATCCTTTACCGATATTTCCAGGCTACTAATTTGACAATATTGTTACTTCCGAAAACAACCTTAATCAAACCGAAAATCTGATTAATATTTACGCCAATCCGGGCAATGAATATATCACTGTCAATCATAAATATACTGACAATTATAATGATATGCTTTATGATTTTAAAAGGGCAGTTAGTGATGGATTTTAAAGGAAACAACAGAATGCCTGTTTTTAGATGAAAAAAGAAAATTGATAGTAGTTGCACGAGTTAAAAAACAAATCGCTAAATTTGAATTGACAAAAGATGAATTAGGTTTTGTAACTAGTTGATTACAAGGAAAATTTATAAACGTTAGTCAGAACCCTAAAGAACAGACGACAGTGCAAAAATTAACGAACAAACAGATGGCAAAAAAGCCCACCCGTAAAATGGCACATTTGGTTTTTCCCGACACACGGGCCAACGCTCAAAAAAACAAAAGAGCCATTTTTTTGCCAACGTTATGACACCGTTACGACCAAAAAACTTATCTTAACCGACTGAAATAGAAAATTTAATTTGTTGATGATTTTAAAAGAATTGAAACCAAGAAAGGCACTGAACAAAGCCTTTTTAAAAGTAAAACCGAACAGAACTGAAATTGAAGGTTTCAAGACCAATCTCATTACTTTACTCGACAGGACAAATGATACGGAAAGCGAAGAGTTTCATAAAAACCTTGTCATTGATTTTTTAAAGAAAACCTATTACGACCCGAACCATTTTGTAAATACCAAAGGTCGAAACGACCTTGTTATTCATAACGGACAAAATGCAAACTCAACAGTTGGCGTAATTCTCGAAGCTAAAAAGCCGACCAACAAATCCGAAATGATTACCACCAATAAGCTGAACGCAAAAGCGTTTCAGGAATTGGTTTTGTATTACCTACGAGAAAGAATTACATATAAAAACCTTGAAGTAAAACATTTGGTGGTGACTAATATTAACGAATGGTTCATTTTTGATGCAACCCTATTCGACAGACTTTTTGCTCAAAACAAAAATCTTGTAAAACAATTCAACGACTTTGAAGCTGGACGATTGGCAGACACCAAAACCGATTTTTTCTACAAACAAATTGCCGAGCCTTTTATTGACAGCATCACTTCTGAAATTGAATTTACATACTTTAATATTCAGGACTATCAAAAGCCACTTCGCAATACCGACAAAGCAGACGATATTTCGCTAATCGCTTTATTCAAACTCTTATCGCCAGAGCATCTTTTAAAACTTCCTTTCACGAACGACAGCAACAGTCTTGACAAAAGATTTTATAGCGAGTTACTGCACATCATCGGCTTGACCGAAACCAAAGAAGGAAGTAAAAAACTGATTGGGCGAAACAAAGCAGGTGAACGACACACAGGAACAATCCTTGAAGATGCTATCATTCAGCTTGATAGCTTGGATAAATTGAGCAGACTAGAGAAACCAAACCAATTCGGAAACACACATCAAGAAAGACTCTTTAATGTTGCTCTTGAACTTTCGATTACTTGGATAAACCGAATTTTGTTTTTGAAGTTGCTGGAAGCACAACTCATCACCTACCACAAAACTCCCCTTTCAAAAAGTACTGAAGGTGTTGAAGCTCCCCTCTCGAGAAGGGCTGGGGGTGTGGATACTCCCCTCTTGAGAGAGGCAGGGGGTGTGGATTCTCCCCTCTTGAGAGGGGCAGGGGGTGTGGATTCTCCCCTCTTGAGAGGGGTTGGGGGTGTGGATTCTCCCCTCTTGAGAGGGGTTGGGGGTGTGTCAGAATACAAATTTCTCAACCTTGACAAAATCAAGAACTATGACGACCTGAACAGCTTGTTTTTTCAGGTTTTGGCTCGCAAGTATGACGAGCGAAACGAAGATGTAAAAAAGATTTTTGAGAAAGTTCCTTATCTCAATTCTTCGCTATTCGAACCAACAGAAATTGAGCAGCTTACTTTGTTTATCAGCAATCTGAAAGACGATAAAACCATTCCGATTTTTTCGCAAACTGTGTTGAAAGACCTGCAAGGTAAAAAACGAACAGGCAACATATCTACACTTCAATATTTGTTTGAGTTTTTGGATGCTTACGACTTTGGAGCAGAAGGCGGAGAAGAAATTCTGGAAGACAACAAAACGCTTATCAATGCTTCGGTTCTCGGATTGATTTTCGAGAAAATAAACGGCTACAAAGACGGTTCGTTTTTCACTCCGGGTTTCATCACCATGTATATGTGTCGCGAAACCATTCGCAAAGCCGTTGTGCAGAAATTCAACGAAGCTGCAACTCTCCTCTTGAGAGGGGTTGGGGGTGTGGATACTCCCCTCTTGAGAGGGGTTGGGGGTGTGTCAAAAAGACGAGAAATAATTCCATACAACCCCAAACTAAAAGAGTTAGCAAGGCAACTAAGAAATAATAGCACTAAATCTGAAATTATACTATGGAAAGAACTAAAAGGAAAATTTGAAGGTAAGTATGATTTTCATAGACAAAAACCTTTAGATAATTATATAGCAGATTTCTTTTGTTACGAATTAAAATTGGTAATTGAAATTGATGGTGAAACACACAATTGGGAAGAAACACAGCAAATAGATTTTGAAAAAGAAAGCAGGCTGAATGAATTAGGATTGAATGTACTACGTTTCCCTGATTCAGATATTTTTAAACATTTAGATGCTACCTTAGAAACTATAAGACAATATATAATTGGATTCGAAAAAGGCGATTTATCACTAATGAAATATGAAGATTCGCCATTGAATCCGCTTACAGAAAATGTAATTGAAAATAACACACCCCTAAATCCCCTCTCAAGAGGGGACTTTAAAACAGATCCCTTCTCAAGAGGGGACTTTAAAACAGTTCCCCTTAAACGGGGGGATTTTAAAACACTTGATGATGTTTATGAGCAAATTGGCGATGACAGAATGTTTACCCGAAAAGAAGCCAACAAAATTGTAAACAGCATCAAAATTTGTGACCCTGCCGTTGGTTCAGGACACTTTTTGGTTTCGGCACTCAATGAAATGATTGCCGTTAAAAACGACTTGAAAATTCTGCAAGACCGTGACGGCAAACGCCTGAAAGAATATCAGGTGGAAGTAGTAAATGATGAGTTGATTGTAACAGACGAAGAAGGAGAACTTTTTGAATACAACCCAAGCAACAAAGAAAGTCAACGCATACAAGAAACGCTATTCCACGAAAAGCAAACCATTATTGAAAATTGCCTTTTCGGTGTGGACATCAATTCCAATTCGGTAAAAATTTGCCGTTTGCGTTTGTGGATTGAGCTTTTAAAAAATGCTTATTATAAACAGCTCCCTAACACTCCCCTCTCAAAAGGGGTTGGGGGTGTGTATTCTCGCCTCTCAAAAGAGGTTGGGGGTTTGAGTACTCCCCTCTCGAGAGGGGTTAGGGGTTTGAGTACTCCGCTTTCAAAAGAAGCTGGGGGTGTGAGTACTCCCCTCTCGAGAGGGGTTAGGGGTTTGAGTACTCCGCTTTCAAAAGAAGCTGGGGGTGTGAGTACTCCCCTCTCGAGAGGGGTTGGGGGTGTGTTAGAAACCCTCCCCAACATTGACATCAATATAAAATGCGGAAACTCTTTAGTAAGCCGTTTTGCCATTGATGCAGATCTGAAACAAGCCTTGAAAAAAAGCAAATGGACCATTGACAGCTACCGAATTGCCGTTGACACTTACCGCAACGCTGAAAGCAAGGAACAGAAACGAGAAATGGAACGACTGATTGCCGACATTAAATCGGATTTCAGAAGTGAAATTTCGTTGAACGACCCGAAAGTAAAGAAGCTAAGGAAACTACAAGGCGACTTGTTTCAAATGACCAATCAGACACAACTTTTTGAAATGAGTAAAAAGGAAAAAGCAGATTGGAACAAGAAAGTAACGCAACTGACCGAAGAAACGAAAAAACTTGAAGCTGAAATTGAAGAAATAAAAGCCAACAAGATTTTTGAAAATGCCTTTGAATGGCGTTTTGAATTTCCAGAAGTTTTAAATAATGATGGCGATTTTGTGGGATTTGATGTAGTGATTGGAAATCCGCCTTATTTGATAGTTTTTGATGAAAAGATAAAATCTTTCTTAGAACAATCATACCCAGAGTTTAAACGAAATAATGATTTATATGTAGCATTCTTCAAACTTGCTTTTTCACTGTTAAAAACTAATGCTAATTTTTCATTTATCACGCCAAATACCTTTGTAAAAGGCGATTACTTTAAATCAATTAGGACTTTCTTATCTTCTGAATTACAAATAGAAGAAATAATAGACTTTGGTAATGTTATAATTTTTGAAGGTGTTAATGTTTTTTGTGCAATAACTTCTGTATCAAACAAATTACCATCAAAAAAATGGCTTTTAAAAACTGACGTTTATAATCCCAAAGGATACATCGAAATCAACACAACAGATTTTATTTTGAAAAATGCTGTTATATCTCGCCTTGACAAGCTGCCCAAATTTGAGCATTATTTTTTAATAAAAGATGTCGGCTTTAATTACTGGTCAGAAGGTCGGGGAAAAGTTCGTGGTGGTTCAATTGGCAGTAGAGTTTTTTATAATGGCGACAGAGATAATATAAATGATATTCCATACATAAAAGGCGGTGACATTCAAAAGTATTCAATTTCGTTTTCTAATAATTATCTAAAACACAATTGGAAGTCCTACTTAGAAGAAAACGACACATTCCGTTTCAGTCAAGAATTAATGGAGAGAGTTCCAAAAATAATTTATAGGCAAACAAGCAATAAAATTGTTGCAGCTATTGACTTCAATAAGAATTTTAATGACAAAACCGTTCACATCGTAGTTAACAATGAAGAAAATAATTTTGATTTAAAAGCTGTCTTAGCAATACTAAACAGTAAAATGATTAATTATTTCTTTCAATCATTTAAAGAAGAAGAAGGTCGTGCCTTTGCTCAAGTAAAAACTGTTGACATCAAAAATTTGCCTTTCGTTATTCCGAGCCAAACTATTCAAATCGAACTTGCCGAATTGGTTAATAAAATTTTACAATTGAAGTCACAAAGAAATGAAGCAGATACAACAGATTTAGAAAATCAAATAGACCAATTGGTTTATCAGCTTTATGATTTGACGGAAGAAGAAATAAAAATTGTGGAAGGAAATGGACAATAAATATATCGCACCTATGGGTGCTATTATGATATCGCACCTATGGGTGCTATTATGATGTCGCACCTACGGGTGCTATTACGATAACGCACCTACGGTGCTATTACGTTAACGCACCTACGGTGCTATTATGATGTTGCTCCTACGGAGCAAGTGTAATTACAAATGCCCCAGCGGGGCAATATCATAATAGAAAAACAATAAAACATACAACACAAGCCCTGTAAGGGCGAAATCATAATAGAAAATTCAAATAAATAAAAGATTTGTAAAAGGCAATTCACGAGCATCACAAATAAATGAAGCAAATGCGTAAATTAAAATTGTGGAGAGAAACCGACAATAAAAATATCGCACCTACGGGTGCTATTATGATGTCGCACCTACGGGTGCTATTATGATGTCGCACCTACGGGTGCTATTATGATGTCGCACCTACGGGTGCTATTACGATAACGCACCTACGGGTGCTATTACGATAACGCACCTACGGTGCTATTATGATGTTGCTCCTACGGAGCAAGTGCAATTAAAAAAGCCCCAGCGGGGCAATATCATATTAGAAAAGAATACAACACACAACCCAAACCCCGTAGGGGTGAAATTATAATAGAAAAGAATACAACACACAACCCAAACCCCGTAGGGGTGAAATTATAATAGAAAAGAATACAACACACA
>WBZO01002194.1_pt1 | contig 26348 bp, 22 predicted proteins | sample 5204261 | NCBI WGS metagenome assembly WBZO01 (sample SAMN12412400, study PRJNA552823) | activated sludge metagenome | isolation source: activated sludge from anammox sidestream of wastewater treatment plant... | place: USA: North Carolina | collected 2017-09
GTTCGTGGGCGATGTGCAGGAGATCGTGCTCGACGCCCACCGCCGGGGCGAGCATGTCCTGCTCGAAGGCGCCCAGGGGTCGCTGCTGGACCTGGACCACGGGACCTACCCGTACGTCACGTCGAGCGTGCCGAGCAGCTCCAGCTCCGGCGCCGCGCTCGGCGTGGGCATCGGCCCCACGGACATCAGCCGGGTGGTGGGCGTGTTCAAGAGCTACTCGACGCGGGTGGGCAACGGGCCGTTCCCGACGGAGCTGTTCGATGGCGTGGCGGACCAGCTGCGAGACCACGGCAAGGAGTTTGGGCGGGGAGAATACGGCACCACGACGGGGCGCCCCCGCCGGATCGGCTGGCTCGATGCGGTGGCCGCGCGCTACAGCGTGCGGTTCAACGGGCTCTCGGCGCTGGCGCTGACGCGGCTCGACGTGCTGGACGCGATGCCGACGATCAAGATCTGCACGGCCTACGAATTGGATGGGCAGATCATCGATACCCTGCCGGCGCGGGAGTCGGTCTTGAACCGGGTGCGGCCCGTGTACGAAGAAATGCCGGGGTGGCAGACAGCGACGGAGCACGTCCGCAGCTTCGACGACCTGCCCCCGCAGGCGCAGGCGTTCATCAAGCGCGTGGAGCAGTTGCTGGAGTGCCCCGTGGACCTCATCTCGGTGGGTCCGTCGCGCGAGCAGGCCGTGATCGTGAACCCGATCTTCTAGGTTCGGCGCGAACAGACGACAAAGAGGCCCGGCCAGTGATGGCCGGGCCTCGTGCTGTCCGGGCGCGGAGGACGGCTACCAGCCGCGGGTGGCGAGCAGTTCCTTCTCGGCGAGGGACGAGACGGCGATGCCGGGCATGGCCTTGCCGAGGCCGCGGCTCACGCGGGCGATAACATCCGCGTCCTGGAAGTGCGTGGTGGCCTCGACAATCGCCTTCGCCACCAGGGGCGGGTTCTCGGACTTGAAGATGCCCGAGCCCACGAACACGCCGTCGGCGCCGAGGCGCATCATCAGGGCGGCATCGGCGGGCGTCGCCACCCCGCCGGCCGCGAAGTTCACCACCGGAAGGCGGCCTTCGCGCTTGACCTGCTGGACAAGTTCGAGGGGGGCGCCAAGTTCCTTGGCGGCGGTGTAGATCTCGTCGTCGGCGAGCGTCTGGAGGCGGCGGATTTCGTCCTGGACGGTGCGCATGTGGCGGACGGCTTCGACGATGTCGCCGGTGCCGGCCTCGCCCTTCGTGCGGATCATGGCGGCGCCTTCGCCGATGCGGCGGAGGGCCTCGCCGAGGTTCCGGCAGCCGCAGACGAACGGGACGGTGAACGCGTGCTTATCGATGTGGTGGGCCTCGTCGGCGGGGGTGAGGACCTCAGATTCGTCGATGTAGTCGATGCCGAGCGCCTGGAGCACTTCTGCCTCGACAAAGTGGCCGATGCGGGCCTTGGCCATGACCGGGATGGTGACGGCGTTGATGATGCCGTCGATCATCTCGGGGTCGCTCATGCGGGCGACACCGCCGTCCTTGCGGATATCCGAGGGGACGCGTTCGAGGGCCATGACGGCGCAGGCGCCGGCCTCTTCCGCGATTTTCGCGTGTTCGGGGGTGACGACATCCATGATGACGCCGCCCTTGAGCATTTGCGCGAGGCCGACCTTGACGGCCCAGGTACCAGTTTGCGACACGAGGTTCTCCTTCGGCGCCAGTGGCGCCGGGATGTGGTACCCAGTGTATGGGTGATTCCCGGAGTGCCATAGGGCCACTTGTGCGAGTCCATGCGGCACCGGGCGGGTGCCAGAGCAGCGCGCGGCGGAGAGGCGGGCACCTGAGGCGGGAGATTTACCCGGTCTATGCACGGCGTGCGCCGAAACACTGCGACAACCGAAAGTTTATCGGCGGTTCATCGGTGCGTCGCACGCCGTTCACATGCGGGGGCGAAGGTAGAGGCAGCTTTTACGGGAGGTACGGACATGTTGGAGGAACTTCTCGCCGCCGCCATGTACCACGACCGATGCCGGGAGATCGCACGCTTCAGGATGGCGAGCGAGGCCGTGGCAGCCACAACCAGGCGGACCCGCACGCCACTCCTGTCCCGGATCGGGGTCCGGCGCTACGGACGGGCCAACCGGGCTTCCAGCCCGGCGCGCACCACGGGCCACTCGCTTTCGACGATGGAGTAGAACGCGGAGTCCCTCAGGGCTCCATCAGCCCCCACCGCGTGGGCGCGGATGATGCCATCGAGCCTGCCGCCAATGCGCTCGATGGCTGCCCGGGAGCGGGCGTTCCGGCGGTCGGTCTTCAGGCGGACTACCCGCACCTGCCACTGTTCGAACGCGTGCCGCAGCATCAGAAGCTTGGCTGCGGTGTTGACCGGCGAGCGCTGCGCGGACGCGGCAAGCCAGGTCCAGCCGATCTCGACTCCGTCGGGGCGGCGGTCCCGGCTGCCGCGTCCGCCCGGCCAGGGGAGATACTCGAAGTTGGCGAACCGGGTGGAGCCGGTCACACGGCCGGTGCGGAGGTCGACCGTCGCGAACGGGACGGCCTCGCCAGCATCGGCCAGGGCAAGGGCGGTCTCGACGTAGGCGCGCATCGCCGGCTCGCCATCGGGCACGTGGGTCCAGCCATAGGTGGAGCGGTCCCCGGCGGCGGCGGCAAGGAGCGCGGGGAGGTGCTCGATGGTCAGCGGTTCGAGGCGCACGGCGTGGTTTTCGAGGGTGACGGGGCGTGCCGGGTGTTGCGTCGCCTGGGGCATGGGATACCTCCGTGGATTGGTCCCACGATACCGGCGAACGGCCCCATTGGCGTAGAGCCACTTTCGGGGGAGCGCGCGGGACCAGGCGCGGGTGCATGCGATTCGTCACACAACAGGCAGTAGTAAAGGACAGTGGCGGTGACCTAGACTGCCGCTTATGGCAATTGCACGGCGCCCCCGGCCGATCGCGCAGGCTGGCGAGCCGGTGCGGCTCAGCGGCGAAGCAACACGCTTCATCGGCCGCCGGGCCGACCTCGCCGCACTCCAGGAGATGATCGCGCGCGCGCGCGGAGGCGAGCCCTCGGTTGTGGTTTTGGTGGGCGACGCCGGGTTGGGGAAGTCGCGGCTGGCGCGGGAGGCGGAGCTGTACGCCGAATCGACGGGGGTGCAGGTGTGCCACGGCCGGTTTATCGAAGACGGGCCCGTGCCGTACCTGCCGTGGAGCAGCGCCGTGCTGCCGCGGCTGGAACGCGCCGGGCTGCTGCGCGAAGGAGGAGCCGCCGGGCACGCGGAGGTGTTGCGCCAGATCCTTGAGCCGCCGGCCGGCACACCGGTCCTTTCCGGGGGGAGGGACCACGAAGCGCGCGTGCCGGTCGCGCTTACAGCGGGCGTGGCGGCCCTCGCCCGGTTGAGGCCGCTGCTCTTCGTGGTCGACGACCTGCACTGGGCCGACCCCGGCGGGCTGGAGGCATTCATCCACCTGGTCCTGACGCTTTCGGACACGAGGGGGGACGGGGGCCTGCCGGTCTGCGCAATGGCTACCACGCGTGTGCCGGAACCGGGCAGCACGCTGGAGCGAGCGCTCGGACGAATGGCGCGCGACCCGCGCGTGCGCGTGGTGGAGGTCCGGCCGCTTTCGGAGCTGGAGATCAACGAGTTGTTGCGCGATGCGCTGGGGGCCCCGTGCTCACCGTCGCTCCTGCACCACCTCGCCGGGACGACGGGCGGGAACCCGTTGCTGCTGCACGAGACGCTGCGCCACCTTGCGGGGAGCCTAAGGCTGATCGGCGGGCCGGACGGCGTGACGGTGACGGGGGCGGTGGGGGATACGCCGCTCCCTGCCGGGATCGCGGAGACGATCGAAGCGCGGATGGAGACCCTTTCGCCGGAGTGTTCGAGGATCCTCTCCCTGGCAGCCATGATCGGGGACCAGTTCAGCCCGCGGCTACTCGAACGCGTGGCCGAGCGCGACCCGGACCACGTGATGGCGCTGCTGGATGAGGCGTTCGAAGCCCGGTTCGTGGTGGATGAAGACCACGGATTCCGCTTCTCCCACCCGATGATGCGGAAGGTGTTCGAACAGCGCGGCAGCGCGGCACGGCGGCGGCGGACCCACCTGTGGATCGCCGAGCGGCTGGCGAGCGGCGTGGGCCCCGAAGCAGCAAGCCCGCTCGAAGTCGCATCCCACTGGCTCGCCGCGGGCGACATCGCCCCGGAGCCCGTGCGGGGCGAATGGGCGACCCGCGCTGGAGACCAGGCGATTGGCCTGTACGCCTGGGCCGAGGCGGCGAACTACTACGACGCGGCGCTCGAACTCCGGGAATACAGGGCCGCCCTGGAGCCCCGGGAACTCGCCCGAATCACCCTTGGCGCCGGGCTCGGCCGCCAGCGGGCGATGGAGCCGGAGGCGGCCCGCACCCGGCTGGACCAGGCGATCGAGCTTTTCCGCGAAACCGGCGACCTGGAAGGCTGGGGGCGCGCGCTCTCGCAATGGATGCGGGTGGTGAACGGGCACGGCAGCGTGGCCCTGGGCCGCCCGGCCGATGCCTCGCGCTTCGAGGCGTTCATGGAGGCCGTAGGCGATGCCACGCCGGAAAGCCTCGGCTGGGTGTTCGAAAACTGGGCCGAATCGCTCTACATCGCGGGCGATGCCGGCGCCGAAGTGTTCGCCCGGCGCGCGCTGGAGATGGGCAGGGCGGCAGGCGACATGGAACTCTGCGCGCTCGCGGCCAATGCGCTCGGGCTCTGGGCCCAGCAACGGCTGGCCTGCCACGAAGCGCTGATGTACTTCGACGAGGCGGAAGCGTTCGGGCAGCGCGCCCGCGACCCGTGGTACCAGAGCTGGACACGCCAGGGCTCGCCCCGGTTGCTGGCAGCACTGGGCAGGCTCGAAGAGGCCGACGAGGTCACGGTGGACGTGGCACGGGCAGCCACGCGGTCGGCCAACTGGGCAACCCACGCGGCCCTCTCGGCCTCGCAGGCGCATGTTTTCGCCATCCATGGCGACTTCCTCCAGAGCGACGAGGCGGCCGCGGACGCGCAGATGTACCTCAACCGGTCGGCCCATTCGATCACGCCGATCCTGCTGTACTACACGGTGGCGGCGACGCGCATCGCTCGTGGCGACTGGGAGGGCGCCATCGATGCGGTGGAGATGGTGCAGGCTTCGGGTGGGTCGCGGGCTTCGTGGCTCCTGCAGCAGCAGGCGGCCGCCGCCGCCGGAGACCACGCGGCCGCCGAGGCGGAGATCGCCGCCCACCCCGGGTGGGCATACTGGCAGGCGCGGGCGGACATGTTCACGCTGCCGCTGTTGTGCCAGCGGATGGAGCTTGCACGGGACCTGGATTCGCTGGAACTCGCCCAGGTCACGGTGGGGCCGCTCGAAGAGGCGGTGCGGAGCGGCGTGGTGTTCTGCACGGGCACGCCCTACCTGTTGCGGCGCGAGCTGGGTGTGGGCTACCGGCTCCTCGGGCGGCTGGACGAGGCGGAGTACATGCTCGAACGCGCCATCGAAGACGCGCGGGCGGCCATGGCACGCCCCGAGCTCGCGCGGACGCAGCTCGAGATTGCCCGCACGTTGGTGGCACGCGCCGAGGGGCCGGACAGGGAGCGGGGGTTGGCGGCCGCCCGGACGGCGGCGGCGCTCGCCGAGGAACTTGGCATGGCGCCCCTGCACGAGCAGGCCCAGCGGCTGTTGGCGGCGGTGGGCGGAGCCCCCGCCCCGGCGGCGGAGGTCCCCCAGCTGTCGGAAACGGACGCCGACGTCTTGCTTGCGATGGCACGCGGCGACACAACGCAGGCCATCGCCGACCGCCTCCTGTTGAGTATCCGCACGGTGGAGCGGGCGAAGCGGCGGCTGGCAAGCGGGCTGGGCGTGCGGGGCAAGGCCGCCGCGGCTGCCTATGCCGACGCCCACGGCCTCTCGATCGACCTGGAGTCGGGCCGCCCGACGCTCCTGGAAGAACTGCCCGCGCCGGCGCCAGGCCGGCTGCGGGTCATGATGTTCGAGGACATCGTGGAGTCGACGCCGCTCAACGAGGCGCTGGGCGACCAGCGGTATTACGAACTGCTCCAGCGCCACGACCGGCTGGTACACGGGACCGTCCGGCGCCATGGCGGGGTGGTGGTGAAACACACGGGCGACGGCGTGTTCGCGTCGTTCGATTCGGCCCTGCAGGCGCTGGAGGCTTCCCGCGGGATCGCGGCGGCGTTCCCGATCGCGTTGGAAGAGACGCCCGCGCATTCGCTGGCGGTGCGCGTGGGGCTGCACGCTGGCGAGCCGGTGGCGACCGACTCGGACCTGTTCGGGCTGGCGGTGACGCTGACGCGGCGGATCTGCGACCGTGCCCGGGACGGGCATGTGCTGGTCTCCGAATCGGTACGGGCGCTGGCCGAGGGGACGGAGTTCCGGTTCCGGGCCGCGGGGCGCTACAGCCTGAAGGGGCTGAGCCAGCGGCACCAGCTGTATGAGCTCGCGGGCGAGGCGAGCGACGAATAACCCGGGAGTGTGACCGGGGCCACAGAAAGCTATTGACATCCTTTGCCGGCGGGCCGAATGTGTGCCATCCGCTTTATGTGAGCGGATACGGGGGAGGATTTCACATGCCCATACCGATGCCGACTGTGGTGGCGAAGGGTTCGACGGCCCTGAGCCTGGATTCTCGTTACTCGACCCCCAACCAGCGTTGGGACAGCCTGAGAGCACTGCGGAATGCTTTCACCATGGGCCAAACCGGAGTCGATGCCGCCCAGACCGCCGGGAGCATCCCGGCCGCCGAGATACAGCACCTCAAGAATCACTGGTTCGACAAGGACCAGGACCACTGGATGGTGCTGAAACCGATTGTGGGGAAGTCGTGGCTCATGCCGGGCGTCTACTTCGAGTACGAGCCGGACCAGGATGAGCTGAACTACGGCGCCCGCGTCCTGACCGCGGGACTCATCCAGGCGCTGGAGTGCTCGCTTGGGTTGGGCGATTCGACGGAAGATCCACCGCTTCAGCACGACGAGTCGGGCAACGTGAAGCTGGATTCCACGGGGCTGCAGCAGGTCGATATCCCCGCGCTGAAGCGCAACCTGCCCATCGACGTGTACTGGGTGTGCGGGAAGCTCGACGGGTTCGAGGTCCAGGTGAGCTGGAACGAGCAGCAGGTGACGTGCTTCATCCTCACTCCCCAGGTGGCGGCCGCGGCGGATGTGTTCCAGGAGACCTACGCCGCCGGAGATGTTGCCGCCCTCAAGAAGACCAAGGGCTATACGAAGGGAATGCTAGTGACCACCACGCTGAAGGGCACTTCCGCGCCCGCGACCATCATCCTTGCGAAGGGAGAGGGCGGAGTGAACGACCACCCGCTGCCTGCCGCTACCACCGCCGGAGGCGTCGTATGACCTCGCCAGAATCAGAGATGACTCCGCTGGAGCGGCACCTCGTCACGCTGGTCTCAGGCGATGGCGAGTTCAGAGGTTTGGAGGTGAGCCACGCCCGGGTGGAACTTGCCTTTGCCGACTCCGCGAACGCATGTGTAGCCTGGCGGCTGGTGGCCCGGCATGGCGCCGTGCCCCGTACGACGCGCGAGCAGATGCAGACTGGGACGGCCTTCCTCGGCTGGCACGCCACCGGGCGCCATGTGGTCATCCCCGTGGTGAGCGTCTGCAAGGGGAACGACCCGCTCGAGGCTGCGCCGGGTGCGTGGCACCATTCGTGGGATCGGCTGTCGGCACTTGCGCAAGTTGGCGTCCGTGCGGTTGGGCGCCCGGTCCTTCGCGCGGTCAGCCCGGTGGACGGGCTGATGAAAGACCTGTTGCCATCGGAGTGATCCGTTTTTATAGTTGGTTGCACGAAAGGACGGACTCCTCGCGCGGAGTCCGCCAGGTGCAGCCGCCATGCTCCGTGCTCCCGCTCTGCCGCCATCGAAGTGGCTGACGCTCATCGCCACCTGCCTCGGGCTGGGGATGATGATGATCGACACGTTCATCGTGAACGTGGCCTTCCCGGCGATCGGCCGCGACCTGGACGCCTCGTTGAGCCTGACCGAGTGGACGGTCTCTGGCTATGTGCTCGTTACCGGCGTGTTCCCCATCGCAATGGGGCGGGTCGGCGACATCTTCGGGCGGCGGCGGGTGTACCTGCTGGGGCTGATCGCATTCGTCGTCGCCTCGGGGCTGTGCGGGCTGGCGCAGAACATCGAGCAACTCGTGGTGCTGCGCGTGTTCCAGGGCCTGGGCGCCGCGACGATGATGCCGCTGACGCTCTCGATCATCACGAACGCGTTCCCGCCAGAGCAGCGCGGCCTGGCGATCGGCATCTGGGGCGGCGTCTCGGGGCTGGGGCTCATCGCCGGGCCGATCCTGGGCGGCCTGCTGGTGAACGGCGACGAGTGGCGCTGGATCTTCCTGGTCAACGTGCCGGTCGGCGCGGCGGCACTGGTGATGGCGCTCCGCTGGGTGCCGGAATCGCGGGACTCCTCGGCGCCGCGCTACCTGGACTGGCGGGGCGTGGTCACCCTGGCCCTGGCGCTGTTCCTCATCCTCTTCGGGCTGAACCGCGCGAACGACGAAGGCTGGACCTCGCCGCTCATCGTGGGCTGCTTTGCGGCGGGGGCCGCCGGCCTCCCGGTCTTCGTGCTGGTCGAGCGGCAGGTGCGGTTCCCGCTCGTCGACCTGACCCTGTTCAAGAGCTGGCCGTTCGTGACCGCCTGCGTCAGCGCGGGGCTGTTCTCGGCAGCGGTATTCGGGTCGCAGCCGTATACGAGCCTGTTCATGCAGAACTACCTGGGCTTTTCGGCGCTGGAAGGCGGGCTCGCGTTCATCCCCGCGACGGCGCTGGTGGCGCTGCTCATGCCAGTCTCGGGGATCCTCGGTCAGCGGCTCGGGCACCGCATCCGGCTGATTATCATCGCGGGGTCGCTCTCGGTCGGGGTGTCGTTCCTCTACCTGCTCCAGATCGACGTGGAGAGCGGGTACATGGACGGGTTGCTGCCGGCGTTCGTGCTGCGGGGGCTCGGGATCGGGCTGGTGATGTCGGCCACCTCGTTCGCGGTGGTGAGCTCGATGCCGGTGCAGAAGTCGGGACTCGCCTCGGGGACGCTGACGATGGCGCGAAACATCGGGACATCGGTCGGCGTTGCGGTGTTCGGGGCGGTGTTCCTGCAGTCGGTAGATGCGAACCTGCCCGGGGACCTGGCCGCCGCGGGTGTTACCGGTGCCGAAGCCGATGCCGCGGTTGCACGAGCGGAGCACTTCGTGCCGCCGGCTGCGGGGCCAGAGCGGGAGGTCAGCCGCCAGGCGATTGTCGATGGCTTCCTCGTCATCTCCGGCACGGGGCTGGCAATGTGCACGCTGGCGGCGCTCTCGGCGGCGATGATCCGGCCGAAGCGCGTGGCGGCGGCGGCGCCGGCGGCCTCGCCTGCCGGCGCCGGGGTACCGCCCGAGCCGGTGATGGCGGATGCGGGCTCCTAGCCGGGCGGCCCCTGCGCGGTAACAATGGGTGTAATGCCACAACGCCCCGATACCGGTGACCCCATCGATCCGATCCTCCAGTACCTGAAGAGCGAGGCCGAATCGGGGGGCTGGCTGCGCTGCTCCATCACGCCCGCGCGGGGCTCGGCCCCCTGGGACCGGCTGGTCGCCCACCCGGTACGCCTCGGGCGGGGGCCGGCAATCAAGCTGGTGACCCGGTCCGGGAAGAAGGAGACGACCGCGACGGTCGCCATCGAGGACTGGCCAGACCGGCTGATGCAGCTCATCGGCACGGGAGCGGTGAACCTGAACGTGATCGCGCCCGGCTTCGAATGGCACGCACGGCGCACGCGGGACGGCAAGTGGCTCCTGAGCAAGGGGCGGCCATCGCTCGAACGGGAGCGCCCGGAAGAGCTGGCCCCGCACGACCGCCTGCGCGGGCGGGCGCTTTCGGAGACGAACCCCCAGGTGCAGGCGCTGTTCATCGAGACGGGGCTCTTCGGGAAGAGCGGCGTGTTGCTGGGAGACGCAGCGGCCAAGCATCGCCAGGTCCAGCACTACCTGGAACTCCTCCGGCCGATGCGAGTCTGGCAGCGCGGCCAGGCGGTGCGGGTGGTGGATGCGGGCTGCGGGAAGGCCTACCTGAGCCTCGCGCTGTACCTCTGGGGCGAACTGCGGCGCACCCCGATAGAGCTCACCGGTGTGGAAGCGAACACGGAGATCGTGGGGCCGGTCGAAGCGAGCGCGCGGCGGCTGGGGTACGAACGGGCGACCTTCAGGGCGCAACCGATCCGCGAGTTCACGGCGGAGTGGCGCGAGCCGGTGGACCTGCTGGTGAGCCTCCACGCCTGCGACATCGCGACCGACGAGGCGCTGGCGGCCGGCGTGCGGCTGGGCGCCGAAGCCATCGTGCTGGTGCCGTGCTGCCACCAGGAGCTGGCGGACCAGGTGGAAGCGAACATGAAGGCGGGTTCGCTGCCGGCGGCCGAGACCTGGGGGGCAGTGCTCAACAGCGGGCTCCAGCGTCACCGGCTCGCCGATATCGTGACCGACAGCCTGCGGGCCGCGGCGCTCGAGGCGCTTGGCTACAGCGTGGACGTTGTGGAATTCGTTTCGCCCGAGGCGACCGCGCGCAACCTGATGCTCCGGGCGGAACGCCGGGCGCCGGGTGAGGCGCAGGCACAGGCTGCCGCGCGCGCCTACGAACGGTACACGGCCCTGGCCCGCGCATGGGCCGTCCGGCCGGCGCTGGAGGCGCTCCTCGGCGACCTCTGGCCGCCCCGAGGACAGGAAGTCACCCCGGCCGGGCAAGGGGCCACCGGGCGGTGAACGTCTATCAGTCTGTGATGGGGCTGGTGGGGAACACGCCGCTGGTGGAGCTGCGGTCGCTCTCACCGAGCCCGGATGTGCGCATCTTCGCGAAGCTGGAGGGGCAGAACCCCACCGGGAGCATCAAGGACCGGATCGTGCTGCGGATCCTGCAGGAGGCGCGGGCATCGGGGGCCCTCGAACCGGGACAGCGGATCGTCGAGGCCTCGACGGGGAACACCGGCGTGGCGCTCGCGCTGTTCGGGCGGATGCTGGGGCACCCGGTGGACGTGTGCGTGCCAGACAGCGTGTACCCGGAGATCGAGCAACTCTTGCTGGCGTATGGGGCACGGGTGCACCGGGTGCCGCGTCAGGCCGGCATCAAGACGGCCCGCGAGGTCGCCCTGGTGGTGGCGAGGGAGGAAGGCGCCTACTACCTGGGGCAGTTCGACAGCCCCTCCAACGCCCGCGCGCACTACGAGACGACGGCCCCCGAGATCCTCGCGGACCTCGACGGCGCGGGGACCGTGGATGTGTTCGTCGCGGGCATGGGCACGGGCGGGACGATCAGCGGTGTGGGCCGCCGCCTGAAGGAAGCAAACCCATCGTGCCACGTGTTCGGGGTGGAGCCGCGGCTTGGGGTACACGTGCAGGGGTTGAAATCGCTCGACGACGGGTTCATCCCGCCGGTGCTCGACGAATCGGTGCTGGACGGGAAGATCATCGTGGGAAACCGCCACGCTTTTTCGCACGCGCGCAGGGCGATGCTTGCGGAGGGCATCTTCGGGGGCATCAGCAGCGGGGCCGTGCTCCATGCGGCGCTGCGGGCCGCGACCCGGATCGAGCGCGGGAATATCGTGGCCATCTTCGCCGACGGAGGCTGGAAGTACCTGGGCACGGACCTCTGGCAGTCGGACGACCTGGACGACACCGATGTCGAAGCGCACGAAGACCCGCTCGACGACATCCTGTGGTGGTAGCGGCGGGCAGCCGCGGGGCATAATCCGCGCATTCACAAAGACAGGCGGTGGCGGTGCGATGCCGGAATTCAGCTCGGACGGCGTTTCCATCAACTACATCGACGAAGGCCAGGGGCCGCCAATCGTCCTGGTGCACGGTTTCGCGAGCAGCCTCCACGGGAACTGGCGGACAACCGGGATTGCGGATGCGCTGGTGAAGTCGGGCAGGCGGGTGGTGGCGCTCGATTGCCGGGGCCACGGCCGCAGCGGCAAGCCTCACGACCCGGAGGCGTACGGAGGGACGAAGATGGCGGACGACGTGCTCGCGCTGATGGACCACCTGGGCATCCGCCAGGCCGACCTGATGGGCTACAGCATGGGCGGCGGCATCTCCGCTGCGCTGCTGGTCCGCCACCCGGAGCGCTTCAAGACGGTCATCCTCGCGGGGATTGGCGATGCGATGCTGAGCGGCGGGCCTCGCCGCAGCGGGCTGGCCGAGGGTATGGAGGCGAAAGACGCGAGCGAGGTGCAGGACGCAACCGCGCGCGGATTCCGGCAGTTCGCCGAGCAGAGCGGGAACGACCTTGGCGCGCTGGCGGCGATGCAGCGTGCGGCACGGGCGCCGCTGGACGCTTCGAAGCTGGGTGATGTCCGCCTGCCGGTGCTGGTGCTCATCGGCGCGGGCGACACGCTGGCAGGCCCGGCCGGAAAGCTGGCGGCGGCGATCCCCGGGGCGCGCCACCTGGTCGTGCCTGGGGACCACCTCAGTGTGTTCCAGAAGCCCGATTACACGGCCGCGGTGGTCTCGTTCCTGGAAGAGGTGTCACCCGTCTGACGCCGGCCCCTGGAGGTGCGGCTCGCTCTCATCGTGCATGGCGATGCGCTGTCCGACGAACACGGCAAGGCCGAACGCGAGCCCGAACGGGAGCCCCAGCAGCATGGCTGGGATGATGGTGACAAAGATGGAGGGCCGCTCCGAGAGGGTGAAGGAGATGGCACCGGCGGAGTGGAAGCTACAGGCGACCTCGCCATCCTTCTCGGCCGGTTCGATGGTGACGGTGGTGCCGGGGCGGATGAGCGCGCCGCCGATGTAGTGTTCGGCCTGGTCGTCATTGGTAATGGTGAGTTCGCCCGTGCGCCCAAGGTCGAGGTTGGCGGGGATCCCGGGGGCGGGCTTGCCCTCGGCGATGAGGGCTGCCGTGCCGAGGGGGATGACAAGCTCTTTCAGTTCATCCTTGCCGGCGGGCTCCAGCAGCCACCACCAGAAGAGGCTCACGAGCCAGCCGACGGCGATGCCGCCGGCTGCCCACAGGATCCAGTGCCTTGCAGCAGGGGAAAGCTTCATGCCTTCCAGTGTATCTGGTTACTTGACCAGGTAGAGCGCGGGGTAAAAGAAGACCCAGACGACGTCGACGAAGTGCCAGTACATCACGGCGCCGGCGATGGGCCAGTGATCGCCGCTGGAGTAGCGGCCGCGGAGGAGCTGGACCCAGACGAGGACGAGGATGCCAACGCCGCTGATGACGTGGCTGGCGTGGATGCCCGTCATCGTGAAGAAGAGCGTGCCGAACGCCTCGTTGCGGTGGAAGTGGGCAATGCTCCATTCGTAGCCAACGCCGACGGCGAAGAAGGTCCCGAGCAGGATGGTCGCGATGAGGCCCCAGTTGGCCAGCTTGCGGTTGTCGTGCTCGATGGCGGTCTCGGCGGTGAAGGCGGTGACGGAGCTGAGGAGCAGGACGATGGTAATGCCCAGGCCCAGGAGCTGGTCCAGCTCTTCGCGCTGGATGCCCTCGAGGTAGAACCGGGCGCTGAGGAGCAGGCCGAAGAGGACGGATTCGGAGAAGAAGAAGATCCAGAGCCCGGCCCGGTTGAGCTTGAGGTGGTCGTGGACCGGGTGGTAGGTCTCGGTCGGGGCAACAACCGCCATTAGTGGGCCTCCTCAACCCGCCAGAGGCGGTAGACGTGCATAAAGTAGTAAACGATGAGGGCTGCCTTGCCGATGGCGGCGAAGCTCAGCCCGATGAAGCGGATGGTGTCGTCGTCGAAGTTCACCGCGAAGACGTACTCGACGATGGTGAGGACGGCGAGGATGAGGGCGACGACGAGGCCGGTTTGCATTGCCTTTTGCATCGATACGACTCCTTACTGCCCGCCGCCGCCCGCGGGGGCGCCCGCGATACCGCTGTTCGGGAAGACCCCGTGGACCGACCCTGGCACGCCGTAGTCGTAGGGGTGGCCCTTGATGACGGGCTGTTCGGGGAAGTTCTCGTGGGGCGGAGGCGAGGACACCTGCCACTCGAGGGTGCGGGCGCGCCACGGGTTGGATTCGGCCACCGGCCCGCGGATCCACGCGTTAATCATGTTGTACATGAACACCAGGAACGACGCGCCGAGGAGGAAGCCAGAGAGGCTCACGAGCATGTTCAGGTTGTCGAGCGAAGCCGGGAAGTCGGCGATACGCCGGTTCATGCCCTTCACGCCGGGGAGGTGCATGGTGAAGAAGGTGAGGTTGAAGCCGATGAACATCCACCAGAAGTGGAGTTTCGCCAGGCGTTCGTCATACATCCGGCCCGTCATCTTGGGGAACCAGTAGTAGATGCCCGCGAAGAGGGCGAAGATTTCGCCGCCGACGATGGTGTAGTGGAAGTGGGCCACCACGAAGTAGGTGTCGTGGAGGTGGATGTCGGTGGGCACGTCGGCCAGGAAGATGCCGGTGACACCGCCGCAGGCGAAGTTGAAGATGACGGCCATGGCGAAAAGCATCGGCGTGCGGAGCCAGAGCTTGCCCATCCAGATGGTCCCGAGGGCCGAGAGAAAGATCAGGCCGGTGGGGATGGAGATGAGTTCGGTGGCGACGAGGAACGGGCCGTGCAGGTAATTCGGCATGCCCGAGGTGAACATGTGGTGCGCCCAGACGACACCGCTCAGGCCGAGGATCCCCAGGAATGCTCCGACCGCGTAGCGGTAGGCGAAGAGCGGTTTCCGGGAGAAGTGGCTGATGATTTCGAGGGCGAGGCCGAAGCCGGGGAGGACCATGATGTAGACGGCCGGGTGGGAATAGAACCAGAAGACGTGCTGGTAGAGGAGCGGGTCGCCGCCGGATTCGGCGTTGAAGAAAGCCATCCCGGCGACGCGGTCGAGCATGATCATGAGGAGCGCGACGGCGAAGCCCTGGGTGAAGAAGATGGCCAGCCACGAAGTCACGAACATGGACCAGACGAAGATGGGCAGGCGGCCCCAGGTCATCCCGGGGGCGCGCATGAAGATGATGGTGACGAGGAAGTTCAGGCCGCCGAGGATGGAGGTGAGGCCGAACGTGATGATCGCCAGGTCGAAGAGGATCTGGGAGCTGTTGGTGGTGGTGGAAAGCGGCGGGTAGGCGGTCCAGCCCGTTTCGATGCCGCCCAGGAAGGGGGTGGCCAGGAGCGCCACGGCCACCGGGGGGATGAGCCAGAAGGTAAGCGCGTTCAGCCGCGGGAACGCCATGTCGTCGGCGCCGATCATGAGCGGCACCGCGTAGTTGCCGGCGCCGCCGATAACCGCGGCGACGGCCACGGCGATCATGAGGATGCCGTGGAGGCCCATGGTGCCGTTGTACTGGTTGTGGTTGAGGAACTGCATGCCGCTGGAGGCGAGCTCGAGGCGCATGAGCATGGCGAGCGCGCCGGCGAGGAGGAAGACGACGATGAAGGTGACCAGGTATTGGATGCCAATGACCTTGTGGTCGGTATTGAAGGTGAAGTAGCGCTGCCAGCCGGGGGCGTGGCGCTGGTAGGTCTTGAGGCCGAACCACTCGCGGCTCCAGAGGCCCCACATGCCGATGCCCATGAGCCAGCCGGCGACGCCGAAGACGTAACCGCCGACGATGTTGATTTCGCCACCCCAGGCATCGGGGTAACCGAGCATGGCACGGAGTACGGCGACGAAGCCGAGCCCGAGATAGAAGCCGATCATGCCAAGGCCGGCCGCGCCGGCCACGGATTTCAGAGCGTGCATTGGGTCAGTTCCCCCCCCCGTTCAGGCTGGCAAGCCAGCTTTCGAACTCCTGCGGCTCGACGACGCGTATCGGGAACAGCATTGCTGCGTGGTCAAGTCCGCAGAGTTCCGTGCACTGAACGCGATAGGCATCGTCACTCTGGTATTCGCCGAGCTTGTGCGGCTTGACCGTGGCGTAGGTGGTGCGCCCGGGCAAGGCGTCGATCTTCATGCGGAAGGCCGGGATCCAGAATGAGTGCACGACATCAAGCGCGTTGACTTCGAACTTGATGGAGGTCTCGTTCGGGAGGACGAGTTCCTTCCCGGCCGCGACGCTGACCTGGGTGCCATCCGGATACTCGAAGAGCCACTGCCACTTGAAGGCGGTGGCCTTGATGACCATTTCGGCATCCTGGTCTCCCCAGCCGCTCGCTCCCTTGTCGCCCTGCTGGAGTTCGGCCAGGCCGGTAAGTCCCGGGTAGATCATGACGAAGATGGCGAGGCTACCGGTGACTGCCAGCCACGCGCGCGGGAACCAGCCCTGGCCGCGCATCACGGGGCCGTCCTCGGTGGGCACGGCGGTGCGGATGCGGAACTGGAGGGCCGCGTAGATGAGTGTCGCGAACACAAACGTCATGACCGGCACCCCCAACAAGAGGAGGAACCGGAAGATGTCGTCGAAGTCCTGTGCCTCGTGGGAACCCACGGTTGGGTACAGGTCAGCGACAACGAGAAGTTCGCCCACTGCGGTCAATACGACCCACAGCAGGCCCGCTGTGATGAGATGCCTGACGTGCAAAAGCTGCGCTCCCTGGCCAGCGAGGCTCAAAGATAGTGCGGTGGCTCCCCATTTCCGCCGCCGCAGCAGTGCGCATTCTGTCGCGTGCCGCGTCTAATAGGAAATAGCCCCCGGGCAATCTCGGGGTCTTCCAGGTGGGCCATTTGAATCTGAGGCAGTTTGGGCCATATACCAGATTCGACGTAAGCACTGAATACCCTATTATTCCCGGTGAGGTAAAGCCATGAAGGTCCGCGAACGCACCAGCCTCGTTTCCGCCGCGGCATAACGGCCGCCGGCGAGTACCAACCGGGCACCCGCCCGCGGCCCCGGCTCGCCGGGACTGCCCTGGCGTGCCCGGGAGCGCTGCCGGGATATCCTTCCTTTCCGTGGGCGGCTCCCTTCCGGGCCGGCCCCGCCCCTCACACACCAGGAGCCTCATCGCGTGCGTTCGCGTTTTGCCACGGGCCTGTGGGCCCACCCTGACTTCGTCCGCCTGTGGGCGGGCAATTCGATTTCGACGTTCGGGTCGCTCATTGGCGGCCTGGCTCTGCAGTTCACGGCGATCCTCTGGCTGGATGCTTCGGCGGGAGAGGTCGCGGCCCTGGCGGCAAGCCAGCTGGTGCCGGGCTTCCTCGTGAGCATCGCCGCGGGCGTGTGGGTGGACCGCCTGCGGCGGCGGCCGATCATGATCGCGGCGGACCTGGGGCGGGCCGGGGCGCTGTTCAGCGTGCCCCTCGCCGCCGGCTTCGACAGCCTGACAATGGCGCAGCTCTATGGGGTGGGGCTTGCCGTCAGCACGCTCTCGGTGTTCTTCGATTCGGCCTACCAGTCCTATCTGCCAACGCTGGTGAAGCGGGAAGACCTGATCGAAGGGAACGCGAAGATGCAGGGGACCGCATCGGCGGTGGAGGTCGTGAGCTTCTCCATCAGCGGATGGCTGGTGCAGCTGCTGCGGGGGCCGGGAGCGGTGGCCGTCGATGCGGCATCGTTCCTGGGTTCGGCCTTCTTCGTCTGGCGGATCCGAACGCCGGAGGTGGCTCCCCCCGCTCCGGATGAGCGCGTGGGGTTCCTGAGCGAGGCGGCCGAAGGGTTCCGGGTCGTGTTCGGGGACACGCTGCTCCGCCCCATCGCGCTGGCGACGGCGGCCCAGGCGCTGGCCTCGAAGATCATCAGCGTCCTCTTCTTGCTGTACCTGAGCGGCGAGGTGGGGTTTGAACCGGGCGTCCTGGGGATGATCTTCGCGATCGGCGGCGTGACGTCGCTGGCCGGGGCGTGGGTTGCGAACCGCGGGGCCCTGCTGTTCGGCGGCGTGGGGCCGACGCTGGTGGTGTCGGCGCTTTTGCGGGCGGGCGGCACGCTCTTCATGCCGCTCTGCACCGACGCCGGGTGGCTGGGCGTGAGCTTCCTGGTTGCGAACCAGCTGGTGACCGACCCGTTCTGGACGATGTTCGATATCCACGACGTGAGCCTCCGGCAGTCGGTCACTCCGGAGCGCGTGCAGGGCAGGATGTTCGCGAACTTCCGCCTGCTGGAGTTCGGCTTCGCGCTGCTGGGGACGGCCGCGGCGGGCCTGCTCGGCGCGACCGTCGGGCTGCGCGCGGGGCTCTTCGTGGCGTGCGGCCTGATGTTCGTTTCGGTAGGGATCCTGGCGGTCTCGCCGGTGATGCGGGTGAAGCGGGCGCCGCTCCGCGCGGCGGCCGCAGAGGTGGCCTGAGGCCGGGGAGGAAGCGGAAGCGCCCTCGCGAGGAGGGCGCTTCCGGGGATTGCACTTCGGGCCGGCGGGTGCCTAGCGGGAGCCGCGGAGGCGGGGGTCCAGCACGTCTCGCAGCGCATCGCCAAGCATGTTGAACGAGTACACCGTGAAGAAGATGACCAGGCCGGGGAAGATGGCGAGGTGGGGGAACTGGACGAGCTTTTCGCGAGCCTCGTTCAGCATGCGGCCCCACGAAGCGGTGGGAGGTTGCACGCCGTAGCCAAGGAACGCGAGCGACGATTCGACCAGCACGGCGCTACCCACCTGGATGGACGCGCCGATGATGAGGATCGGGAACACGTTCGGGGTGACATGCCGGAAGATGATCCGGAGGTCGCTCGCGCCGATGACGCGGGCGGCCTCGACGTACTGGTTCTGCTTGGCTGAGATCGAGGCGCCGCGGATGACGCGTGAGGAGCTCAGGGCAGTGAGGGTGCCAACCGCCAGCACGATGCGCATGTTCACGGGGATCTGCTGGAGGCTGGTGACGACGAGGATGATGAAGATGAGGCCCGGGAGGGCGATACCGACATCGACGAGGCGCTGGATGAGCGTATCGAAGAGGCCGCCGTAGTAGCCGGAAACGACGCCCAGGATCAGCGCGAAGGACGAGCTGATGGCGACGACGCCGAAGCCGATCATGATCGAGTTGCGGGTGCCGTAGATGATGCGGCTGTAGAGGTCGCGCCCCTGCTGGTCGGTGCCGAACCAGTGTTCGGCGGAAGGCCCCTGGAAGCGGTCCAGGAGGACGCTCTTATTGGGGTCGAGGGTGGTGAAAATCTGGGGCACGAGGGCCATGGCGATCAGGGTGAGGACGATGACCGCGCCAAAGGTGCCGAGGGGCTTGTGCCGGATGAAGTTGACGACGCTGCGGCGGAGCCGGGCGCCGAAGGAGACTTCGGGGCGGAGCGAATAGGCCTCGAGGACTGCTGCTGCATCACTGGCCATTTATGAGTACCTGATCCGTGGGTCGATGACGGAGTAGAGGAGGTCTACCCCGAGGTTGGCGAAGACGACGACGAGGGCAACGATGATGTTGATGCCCTGGATGACCGGGTAGTCCTTCGAATCGATGGCGGCGATGTAGTAGCGGCCCATGCCGGGGATCGAGTAGACGGACTCGATGATGACGGTGCCGCCGACGAGGACGGGAAGCTGGAGGCCGACCACGGTGACGACCGGTATGAGGGCGTTGCGCATCGCGTGGCGGACGATGATGACGCGCTCTTTGAGGCCCTTGGACCAGGCGGTGCGGATGTAGTCCTGGCGGAGCGTTTCGAGCATGGTGGAGCGGGTAAAGCGCATCACGCTGCCAGAGAGGCCGCCGCCGAGGATGATCGCCGGCATGAGCATGAGCTTGATGTTGCCGATCGGGTTATCCGTGAACTCGATGTAGGTGGCCGGGGGGACGCCCCACTTGAAGTAGCGGCCCGCCATGCTGATGAGGAGGATGGCGATCCAGAACCCGGGGGCGGCAAGGAGGCCGATGGCGAAGCTGCGGCCGGCGTAGTCGGCCCATGTGTCCTGCCTGATAGCCGAGATGATCCCGATGGGGACGGCGATGAGGAGGGAGAAGCAGATGGCCATGATGCCGAGCTGGAAAGTGACCGGCATCCGGTTGCTGAGCTCGCTGGTGACGGTACGGCCGCTGATGAGCGACTTGCCCATATCGAGCTGGACGATGTCGCCAAGCCAGCGGACGTACTGGCTGACGATGTTGCCTTCGAGGCCGAAGTCTTTTCGGATCGCCTCTTTCACCGCCGGGTCGGCCGCGCCGAAGTCACCGGAGATGAGGTCCACGATATCGCCGGGGACAGCCCGGACGATAACGAAGACCACGAAAGAGACGCCGATCAGCGTCGGGACCATCAGAAGGAGGCGGCGGAGGAGATAGCGCTGCATAGACCGGCTCCACTAGACGGGATGAGGGGGTGGAGCCACCAGTAGTGAGTCCACCCCCAGAGTGAGTGCATTATGCAGGACGCGGCGGATTTACGCCTTATCGAGCCAGATGAAGGGCGCTTCCTCGGTGGCGCCGCTGTAGGCGCCGGGGACGGTCTGGATGTCGATGTTCTTGACGTAGCCCTGGTAGCCGGCCCAGCCGGTGCCAGCGCCCGCGTTGCTCGGGACGTAGTGCATCTTCTCGGCGTTCTTGCGCTGGATTTCGAAGAAGAGTTCCTTGCGCTTGGCCGGGTCGAGCTCCCGCTGCTGCTTGGCCGCGAGGTCCGCCAGCTCGGGATCGACGATCTTCGAGTGGTTCGACGGGTTGTCGGTGAACATGCGGTTCGGGTAGTTGCCGCCCTCGGGGAACGGCGTCTGGTATCCGAAGGCGATGCCCTTGAAGTTCCCGACGAAGGTCTGGGTGATGTACTTCGAGGAGTAGTCCTGGACCTCGGTCGTGGTCTTGATGCCGATCTCGTTCAGGAACGAGATGTGGGCTTCGGCGATGGCGTTGAAGGTCGCGCCATAGCGGTTAGCCGTGTACTGGTAGGTGGTGCTGAAGCCATCGGCGAAGCCGGCGGCGGAGAGCAGGGCCTTGGCCTCGGCCACGTTGTATTCGAAGAACTTCTTCGATTCGCCCTGGTCGGCGCTCCGCGGGTCGAGCCAGAAGCGCTCCATGCCGGCCGGGATCAGGTTGTTCCAGCGCTCGCTGACGTCGAGGCCCTCGGCCTTGAGCTTACTTACGTTGTAGCCCAGGTCCATGATGCCGGCGCGGTCGATGGCCATGGAGACGGCCTGCTTGACGCGCGGGTCCTTCGCCCAGGGCGATGCGGGGTCGGGGTCGAAGTAGACGAAGCTGAGGAGCTGGGAGACTTCACCATAGAGGTTGATGTTGGGCATCGACTTCTTGATGTTGACGATGTCTTCGGCGGTGATGCCCTCAACGTCGGTGTTGCCGGCCTGGAACTGGGCGATGCGGTTGGCGTACTCGGGGATGATTGCGCCGTCGATGCCATCCATGAGCGGGAAGCCGTTGAAGTGCCAGGCTGGATTCTTCTTGAACTTGAAGCCAACGCTCGGCTGGTAGCTTTCGAGCATCCAGGGGCCGGAGCCGATCGCCTGCTTCGCCGGGTCGAACCCGCCCTCGGACTCGGTCGGCATGATCCAGAGGATGTTGGCGTCGGCGAGCACATCGAGGAAGGCGGCGTTCGGGGCCTTCAGCGTGAACTTCACGGTGGTGGCGTCGGGGTATTCGACCTTGTCGACGAAAGCGACCTGGGCGCGGTTCGTGTTGGTGTCGGCGGTGGCGCGGCCCCAGGAGTACTTGATGTCGTCGGTGGTGACGGCGCGGCCGTTGACCGGGGCGACGTTGTGGAACTTGGCGGCCGGGTTGAGCTTGATCGTCCAGACGAGGCCGTCCGGGCTGGCCTCGGCCGATGCGGCGAGGTCGCCGACGGGCTGGAGGTCGGCCTTCTTGACCCCGGGGCCGGAGTTGTACTTGAAGAGGCGGCTGTAGATGTAGGCGGCAAAGCCCTTGGTCAGGAAGGAGAGGTTGCCGTACGGGTCGAGGGTCGGCGGGTCGCCGGTCCAGGTCGTCTTGTAGATGCCGCCACGCTTCGCGTTGGCAAAGGGATCGGACGGAGTGGGTGTGGCGCCTGGCCCTGAGGTTGCGGTTGCGGCGCCGGTTGGCGTGGCGATGCTGCCGCCGTTGTCGTCATCGTCGTCGTCGTCGCCACAGCCAACGAGCGCGAGGCCCGCGGCCCCGGCGCCCGTCGCAACGGCTCCGCCGAGGAAGCGGCGGCGGCTGCGCCGCTCCCGCCAGTATCGATCCCAGTATTCTGCTGCCATGAATTCCCCCTGAATGGTGCTGGTTACACCGGAGAGTACGTCGCCGGTGTCCGATAGGATTGCCCTATCTTCGCCATAGTTTCTATAGCTATGACTGAGGATGTCTACTGGCCTCCCAGCTTCCAGTCAACCGTTCACGCCTTTCGAACGATTGCACGCGCCCGGCACTTCGAGGCCGAAAAGGGGCCTAACCTACCGGACGGTAAACCAGTCCCAATTGTGGCAATGACAACGACGGCGACCAGTTCCGGCAAGTTCACGGCGGCTTTCCGGGGCGCGCCGGCCCGGACCGGGACACGCGGAAGGGGGTGGGCCCGGGACCGGGCCCACCCCCTGGTGGAAGAGTGCTTGCCCCGCGAGGGGCCGGATCAGGCCTTATCGAGCCAGAGGAACGGGAGTTCCTCGGTGGCGCCGCTGTAGGCGCCGGGGACGGTCTGGATATTGATGTTCTTGACGTAGCCCTGGTAGCCGGCCCAGCCGGTGCCGGCGCCGGAGTTGCTCGGGATGTAGTGCATCTTCTCGGCGTTCTTGCGCTGGATTTCGAAGAAGAGTTCCTTGCGCTTGGCCGGGTCGAGCTCGGCCTGCTGCTTGACCGCGAGGTCGGTCAGTTCGGGGTCCTTGATCTTCGAGTGGTTCAGCGGGTTGTCCGTGAACATGCGGTTGGCGTATCCACCACCCTCGGGGAACGGGGTCTGGTAGGCGAAAGCGACGCCCTTCATGTTCCCGGTGAACGTCTGGGTGATGTACTTCGAGGAGTAGTCCTGGACTTCGGTCGTGGTCTTGATGCCGATGTCGTTCAGGAAGGCGATGTGGGCTTCGGCGATGGCGTTGAACGTCGCGCCGTAGCGGTTGGCGGTGTACTGGTAGGTGAGCTCGAAGCCGTCGGGGAAGCCCGCGGCGGAGAGCAGGGCCTTGGCCTCGGCCACGTTGTATTCGAAGAACTTCTTCGACTCGCCCTGGTCGGCGCTCTGCGGGTCGAGCCAGAAGCGCTGCATGCCCGCGGGGATGATGTTGTTCCAGCGCTCGCTGACATCCAGGCCTTCGGCCTTGAGCTTACTCACGTTGTAGCCCAGGTCCATGATGCCGGCGCGGTCGATGGACATCGAGATGGCCTGCTTGACGCGCGGGTCCTTCGCCCAGGGCGAGGCCGGGTCGGAATCGAAGAACAGGAAGCTCAGCTGCTGCGAGACTTCGCCATAGAGGTTGATGTTGGGCATCGACTTCTTGATGTTGACGATGTCCTCGGCGGTGATGCCTTCAACGTCGATGTTGCCGGCCTGGAACTGGGCGATGCGGTTGGCGTACTCGGGGATGATCAGGCCTTCGACCGCATCCATGAGCGGAAAGCCGTTGAAGTGCCAGTTCGGGTTCTTCTTCCACTTGAACGACACGCTCGGCTGGTAGCTTTCGAGCATCCAGGGGCCGGAGCCGATGGCCTGCTGCGCCGGGTTGAACCCGCCATCGGACTCGGTCGGCATGATCCAGATGAGGTTGGCATCGGCAAGGACGTCCAGGAAGGCGGCGTTCGGCGCCTTCAGGGTGAACTTGACGGTGCTGGCATCCGGGTATTCGACCTTATCGACGAAGGACACCTGGGTGCGGTTGGTGTTGGTATCGGCGGTGGCGCGGCCCCACGAGAACTTGACGTCGTCGCTGGTGACGGCGCGGCCGTTGAGCGGTGCCACGTCGTGGAACTTGGCGGCGGGGTTGAGCTTGATCGTCCAGACGGTGCCGTCCGGGTTGGCCTCGGCCGATTCGGCGAGGTCGCCGGTGGGCTGGAGGTCGGCCTGCTTGATGCCGGGGCCGGTGTTGTACTTGAAGAGGCGGCTGTAGGTGTAGGCCGAGAAGCCCTTCGTCAGGAACGAGAGGTTGCCGTACGGGTCGAGGGTCGGCGGGTCGCCGGTCCAGGTGGTGCGATAGGTGCCGCCGCGCTTGGCGGCTGCAAACGGGTCGGACGGCGTGGGAGTTGCATCGACGCCGGGCGTGGGAGTGGCGAGTCCGCCACCACCGCCACCGTTATCGTCATCGTCATCGCCACAGCCAACAAGCGCGAGACCGGCGGCGCCGGCACCTGTCGCAACAGCTCCACCAAGGAATCGGCGGCGCGTGCGGCGCTCTTTCCAGTATCGGTTCCAATATTCTTCTGCCATGAATTCCCCTACACAATGATTGCGCGATATCAGGTAGTACGCCGCACGAACGGTGAAGGTTCTTTCCTTAACCGTTTTCCATGCGGACGTGCCTTTAATCGTCAATCAGTGCGTACACAAGGCTTCCGGTCAACCAGCGTGCATACATCACGAGTCATGTATCAATGCTTCTAATGCTGCTACAAAAGTGACAAATAGCTGGCCGTTCGGCCAGTAGTACCGCGCGCGGCCGCCCCGTCTCCCGGGGAGGGGACGTGACCGCGTTCCGGGGACGGGTTATTCGCCCCAGAGCCCGCGGGCCGCCCGGGCCGCTTCACGCTGGGCAGGGAGGAGCCGGTCCTCGATATACCGCACATCCGGGGGAAAGGTGACAACCCGCGCCATGCCCGCGGCGACCAGCAGTTCGTTGACCATCGTGCCGTCTTCGAGCCAGGCGTAGCGGAGGAGGCGGCCGAAGCGGTCACGCTCGGACACGTCGCGCTCCAGGCACACGGGGCCATCGCCGAGGAGCTTCCGGTGGTAGTCCGTGGCCTCGGGGCCGAAGGGCTCCTCGCCCCGGGGCGAACCGGCGGTCTCGGGCGTATCGATGCCGATGTAGCGGACACGCTCCTCCATGCCAGCGATGCTGACGCGGATGGTGTCGCCATCGACGACACGGACCACTGGCGCCCATTCGCAGACAACGCCCGCGGGGAGCCGCGAGCCATCGGGGGCGTCCGAAGGTCTCCCGGCGCAGGCGATTGACACGAGAGCGAGAAGGCAGATGACAACGGCGAGGCGGTGCACTGGGAGACGAGGATACGGCGCAGGCGGACAAACGGTGTCGCGGTGACACCGGGGGGTTGTGGCGAATCGATCGGGAATCCTACGTTGCCTCCCCGGGCGGGCCCGGGTGGAGGTTTGCAGCGTGCAGTACGTGGTCGTTATCGAATCCGGCGCGCCGATCGAGCTGGTGGAGGCGAGCTGCCGGTGGCTTCCCGGGAAGGTTGTGGTGGGGCCGCGGGCGCTCTATGGGCCCGGCGGCGTCGACGCGGCGGCCGGGCTATTGCTCCAGCCCCCGTGGCTGCCGGACTGGGTGGTCGACGAACTGCCGGCGCGGGCGCGCGGCGGGGTGCCGCTCCTGCTCGTGCTCAAGCTGTTCCGCCACGGGACGCCGGTGGTGGACCCCGAGACGGGCGCACGGCGGGCGTACTGGTCCGGCAAGTTGCCGGGGCTCACCGGCGCTTCGAAGCGGGCGCTCGACGCGGCCGTGGCGGAACTCGTTGCGCTCGGCGTGTTGCGGACGCACGAGCCGCCGCGTCCGGGCGCCGCGCGCGGCTATAGCGCCGGATACGAAACGCCGGCCTGGGGCGTTATACCAGGCCCAGGTGGCCCGGGCCGGGGCGTTGTTCCGGCCGCCGGAAGGGGTGCGGAAAATGCCACCATTCAGGTTCACGCGGGTGCAGAAACTGCCACCCCATCCGAATCCCGCGCGTATGCGAATGGTGGTGGTGGAGATCCTGATCCTCTCCCTCGCCAGGGAGAGAAAGAGATCCACCACCACCACCAGCAGTCCTCCGGGGAGTCGCGCGAGCAGATTTTGCGCGCCCTGCGGCAGCTGGGGGTCGATTCGCCGGGGGCGCTGGTGGCCTCGCACGGGCCGGTACGGGTGCTCGGCGCGCTGGGCGAGCTGGCGACAGAGCTGCGCCGCGGCGGAGTGCGCAACCCGGCCGGCTGGCTGGTCGCGGCCCTGGTCGACCGGGAGCGGGTGTTCGAGCAGGCGGGCGTGGAGGTGCTGGAGGACCTGCAACGGCCGGCTGAGGTGGTGCGGCGCTGGGGGCTGGACGCGGTGTTTCCGGAGTGGCGCGAGCGGGCGGCGGCGCTGGGGAAGGGGTGAGGGAAGGCGCGCCTATTGCTATAGCAGGAGCTCAGGCTCCCCGGATGGGGGAAAGACCCACCGACATCCCGGTGTCCTTGAAGCCGTGGCCCGAGGGGCCGCACGGGTATTGCGTCAATGCGTCGCCCAGGTGAGACATCACAGACCTCCTCTCAGCTCTCGCAGCCGATGCCGTCGTTGTCCGAGCCGTCGAAGCAGTGCGGGTCGGGCGGGAGCACGGTGAAGCGGCGGTGGGGACGCGCTCGGAAACGGCCTGGCCGCCAACAGCACAACGGAGGCCGAGCGGAGGACAGCGGTCGGTCGTTTCTACTACGCGCGGGCCGCGTTCTGGGGTGGGGGA
>WBZO01002197.1_pt1 | contig 26319 bp, 26 predicted proteins | sample 5204261 | NCBI WGS metagenome assembly WBZO01 (sample SAMN12412400, study PRJNA552823) | activated sludge metagenome | isolation source: activated sludge from anammox sidestream of wastewater treatment plant... | place: USA: North Carolina | collected 2017-09
GGGCGTCGAGGTCTTCGATCCCTGGCACCTCCCGCTGCTGAACACGCTCATCCTGCTCACCTCGGGCACGACCGTCACCTGGGCGCACCACGCGCTTCAGCACGGCGATCGCAAGGGGCTCGTTCAGGGTCTCGTGCTGGCGGTGGTGCTGGGCATCATCTTCAGCACCCTTCAGGCCTATGAGTACCACCATGCGGAGTTCTCCTTCGCGGGCAACATCTATGGCGCGACCTTCTACATGGCGACCGGCTTCCACGGCTTCCATGTGTTCGTCGGCACCATCTTCCTCGCGGTCTGCCTCGGCCGCGCGCTTGCCGGGCAGTTCACGCCGAAGCATCATTTCGGCTTCGAGGCTGCCGCCTGGTACTGGCATTTCGTCGACGTGGTGTGGCTCTTCCTCTTTGCCTGCATCTATGTCTGGGGCTCTCACGGCGCCGTCATCCATGCGGGCTGATCGAGGAAGCTCTTCGAATTGAACGGGGAGGGCGGGTTCGCGAGCGCGGTCCCGCCCTTCGTTTTTGACAATGGAGAAACCGGCGGCACCACGCCGGTTCGGCATGGAATGCTCGCTCGCAACCGTTTTTTCCGTCCGCTTCTGTGGCCGACCGTCGCCACGGCCGCGATGTTCGCGCTTCTGGTCGGGCTCGGCGTCTGGCAGCTCCAGAGGCTCGACTGGAAGCTCGCCCTCATCGCGAAGATCGACGAGCGCATGTCGGCGCCCGCGGCCGATGCGCCGCCCGAGGCGAGCTGGCCCGCGCTCGATGTCGCCGCGCTCGAATACCGCCATCTCCGCCTGACGGGTACCTTCCGCCACGACAGCGAGTTTCACTACTTCACACAGGCCGACAGGGGAACGCCGGGCTACGACATCATTACGCCCCTGCTGCTTTCATCGGGCGGTATCGTGCTGGTCGATCGTGGCTTCGTGCCGGAGGAGCGCAAGGATCAGGCGACGAGAGAGGCAGGCCAGATCGCGGGCGAGGTCACGGTCGTCGGCATCGTCCGCATGCCGCAAAGGCGCGACACCTTCACGCCGCCGGACGACATCGAAAGGAACCTCTGGTTCACGCGCGATCCGCAGGCGATGGCCGCGGCATCGCATCTCGGCCCGGTCGCGCCTTTCTTCGTCGAGGCGGATGCGACGCCCAATCCCGGCGGTCTGCCGAAAGGCGGGCGCACGCATGTGGATATACGCAACGAGCACCTGCAATATGCGCTCACCTGGTTCAGCCTCGCGGGGGCGCTGCTCGTCATCTACTTTTTCTATCATCGCGGCCGCGGGCGCGTCGGCCGCCCGAAAGCCTGATCCGACCATGAGTGAAAGCAATTCGATCTCGGCCTATGAGGCGTTGAAGGCGCGCTTCCACCGCCTTTCCGCGCTTCAGGGCGCGCAGGCGGTTCTGCATTGGGACCGGGCCACAATGATGCCGGAGGGCGGCGCGCGGGCGCGCGCGGAGCAGCAGGCAGCGCTCGCGCTCGTCGCGCATGAGCTCATCACCGCGCCGCAAATGGCCGACCTTCTGGCGAGCGCGCGGGAAACCGCCGCCTCGCTGCCCGAATGGGATCGCGCAAATCTTGCGGAGATGGCGCGCATCCACGCCCATGCGACGGCGACGCCCGCCGATCTCGTCGAGAAGCTGTCGCACCAGAAATCCGAAACCGAGATGATCTGGCGCAGCGCCCGTGCCGCGAACGATTATGCGCGCCTCGCGCCGGCGCTCGATGTGCTGATCACGCTTGTCCGCGAGCAGGCCGCCGCCAAGTCCGATGCGCTCGGCCTTGCGCCATATGACGCGCTGCTCGACAGCTACGACCCCGGCCGCCGTTCCGCCGAGATCGACCGCCTCTTCGACGAGATCGAGAGCTTCCTGCCGGACATGCTACGGCGCGTCATGGAAGCGCAGGGGGCGCGTCCCGCGCATCTGCCCATTTCCGGTCCCTTTCCCGTCGCGCTTCAGGAAAGGCTCGGCCGAGAGGTGATGGATGCGCTCGGCTTCGATTTCAGGCATGGCCGGCTCGATGTGAGCCACCATCCATTTACCGGCGGCGTGCCGGAGGACAGCCGCATCACCACCCGCTATGACGAGGCGGACTTCACCGAAAGCCTGATGGCCGTCATCCACGAAACGGGGCACTCGCTCTATGAGCGCGGGCTTCCGGCCGAATGGCGCGGCCAGCCGGTCGGCCGCTCGCGCGGCATGACGATCCATGAGAGCCAGTCGCTGCTTTTCGAGATGCAGGCGGGCCGCTCCGCGCCCTTCATCGCCTTTCTGAGCCCGCGTCTGAAGTCGATCTTCGGCGGCGAGGGTCCTGAATGGACGCCGGAGAACCTGCTTCGCCACTATCGCCGCGTGCAGCCGAGCCTCATCCGCGTGCAGGCCGACGAGGTGACCTATCCGCTCCACGTCATCCTGCGCTATCGCCTCGAGCGGGCGATGATCGCCGGTGATCTCGGCGCCGCCGATCTACCCGCCGCATGGAACGAGGGCATGGAAAAGGCGCTCGGCATCCGCCCGCCGGACGATGCTTCGGGCTGCATGCAGGACATTCACTGGCCGTCCGGATCGTTCGGTTATTTTCCCACTTATACGCTCGGCGCGCTTGCGGCGGCGCAGCTCTTTGCCGCGGCGAAAAGGGCCGATCCCGGCATCGAGCCGGCGCTGGGGAAGGGCGATTTTTCGCTTCTCCTTCAGTGGGTTAGGGATAATGTCCACGGCCATGGCTCGCGCCTTGAGCCTGACGGCATCATCCTTGCGGCGACCGGCGAGCCCCTTGGCACGGCAGCCTTCCGGCGCCATATAGAGGAGCGATATCTCGGCTGCTAGGCCAGCCCGGCGCGCTCTTCGCTCAATTCGAATCGCATGTTTGCCTCGTTCCCTCGCCGGGGTTAGGTTAGCCCCCGACCGGCCGTATGGACCCGGCTATCCTGGAGATTATGGTGAAATACGTCAGCACAAGGGGCCAATCCCCGGCGCTTGAATTCGAAGAAGTATTGCTCGCCGGCCTCGCCCGCGATGGCGGGCTCTACGTGCCCGCGGAATGGCCGCAGCTGAGCGAGCGCAAGATCAAGGCGCTGGCGGGGCTCTCCTATCAGGAAGTCGCGCTCCGGGTCATGAGCCCCTTCATCGGCGGCGCCATTGCCGAGGCGGATCTCGCGCGGATGATCGAGGAGGCCTATCGCGGCTTCGGCCACAAGGCGGTGGCGCCCCTGAAGCAGCTCGACGTGAACGACTGGCTTCTGGAGCTTTTTCACGGCCCGACGCTCGCCTTCAAGGACGTGGCGATGCAGATCCTCGCCCGGCTCTTCGATCATGTGCTGGCGAAGCGGGGCGCGCGCATCACCGTGGTCGGGGCGACCTCGGGCGATACCGGCTCGGCGGCGATCGAGGCTTTCCGCAGCCGTGAGACGAGCGACATCTTCATCCTGCATCCGAAGGGCCGCGTCTCCGACGTGCAGCGCCGTCAGATGACGACGGTGCCCGACGCCAATGTCCACAACATCGCCATCGAAGGCTCCTTCGACGATTGCCAGGCGCTCGTGAAGGCGATGTTCAACGACCACGGCTTCCGCGACGAGGTGGCGCTTGCGGGCGTCAACTCGATCAACTGGGGCCGGGTCATGGCCCAGATCGTCTATTTCTTCACGAGCGCGGTGGCGCTCGGCAGTCCCGCGCGGCCGGTGTCCTTCTCCGTGCCGACCGGCAATTTCGGCGATATTTTCGCCGGCTATGCGGCAAGCCGAATGGGCCTTCCGGTCGGAAAGCTCATCGTGGCGACGAACCAGAACGACATTCTCGCGCGTACGCTCGCCAGCGGGCGCTACGAGGTCGGCGAGGTCGTGCCGACCATGAGCCCGAGCATGGACATTCAGGTTTCGTCGAATTTCGAGCGCCTCGTTTACGACGCCTATTCGCGCGACGGCGCGGCGGTGAGCCGCCTGATGCAGAGCCTCGCGCAGGCGGGCTCCTTCACCATCGAACCCTTGCGGCTCGAGGCGATCCGCACGCTGTTTTCCGCCCGCCGCGTCGATGAGGCGGAAACGGCCGAGACGATCGCAAGGACGCTCGCCGAGACGGGTGAACTCGTCGATCCGCATACGGCCGTCGGCCTCGCGGCCGCGCGCGCCCAGCGCGGCGACGGCGCGACGCCCATGGTGACATTGGCGACCGCGCATCCGGCGAAATTCCCGGACGCGGTGAAGAAGGCGTCTGGCATCCATCCCGAATTGCCGCCTCGCATGCGTGATCTTTTCGAGCGGGAGGAGCGCCTGAGCGTGCTCCCCAACGACCTTCACGCGGTCGAGTCCTTCATCAGGGAGCGGGCGCGAGCAGTAGTAGCGTAAGCAAGTCAGGAGATTTCCATGTCCGTCAACGTGACAAGGCTCGGCAACGGCCTCACCGTGGTGAGCGATCACATGCCGCATCTCGAAACCACGTCTGTCGGGGTCTGGGTCAATACAGGCGCGCGAAACGAAAGCGCGCCCCAGCACGGCGTGTCGCATCTTCTCGAGCACATGGCCTTCAAGGGCACGGAGCGGCGCTCGGCGCGCGCCATCGCGGAGGAAATCGAATCCGCCGGTGGCCACCTCAATGCGCATACGACGCATGAGGCGACGGCCTATTATGCGCGCGTTCTGAAGAACGACCTGCCGCTCGCTGTCGATCTTCTCGCCGACATTCTTCAGAACTCGGTCTTCGAGCCCGCCGAACTGGAGCGCGAACGCGGCGTCGTGATCCAGGAAATCGGCCAGTCCCTCGACACGCCCGACGATCTCGTCTTCGACCATCTTCTCGAAGCCGCCTATGTGGACCAGCCGCTCGGCCGCTCCATTCTCGGCACGGTCGATACGGTCAAGGCCTTCGGCCGCGAGGCGCTGAGGGGCTATATGGAAGAGCGCTATCACGCGCCGAGCATGGTGCTCGCGGCGGCTGGCGCCGTCGATCACGAGCGCCTTGTCGGTCTTGCCGAAGAGAGTTTCGGCGAGCTGCCGCGCCGCCTGAACAATGGCGCCGAGCCCGCGAATTTCAGCGGCGGCGAGAAGCGCGAGACGCGCGATCTCGAGCAGGCGCATGTGGCGCTGGCCTTCGAGGGCCCCGCTTACGGCGATCCCGACTACTACACGGCCCAGATCTATTCGAGCATGCTCGGCGGCGGAATGTCGTCGCGCCTCTTCCAGGAGGTGCGCGAGAAGCGAGGCCTTTGCTATTCGGTCTTCTCCTACGCCTGGTCCTTCGTCGATACGGGGCTTCTCGGCGTTTATGCGGGCACCTCTCCCGACGATCTCGCCGAACTCATGCCCGTCATCGCGGGCGAGATCGGCCGCATGGCCGAAGACGCGACCGAGGAGGAAACGGCCCGCGCCCGCGCGCAGATGAAGGCCGGGCTCATGATGAACCTCGAATCCTCTTCTTCGCGCGCCGAACAGATCGCGCGGCAATATTCGGTTCACGGCCGTGTCCTGCCGATCGACGAGATCATCGCCAAGGTCGATGAGGTCGATGCGGCGGCGGTCCGGCGCTTCGCCGGCCGCATATTGTCGAAGCCGCGTCCCGCGATCGCGGCCGTGGGCCCGCTCGATGGCGCTGGCGGCGGACTTGAATCCTACGACCGTCTCGCGGCAAGATTTGCCTGACGACGTGTGAGACGCGCCGGCGGTCCGGTGTGCCGCCACTGCGGGTTCCGGCAAAATATCCGGCGGAATGGCTTGCGCGTAGGGAGCCGCGCATCCATGGCCTTTCTCAGATCCATATCGAGACCCGAGCCCGCTCCCCTCGTCATCGGCGACGGGGTGCGTCTGCGCAGCCCGCAAATGGGCGACTATGAGGAATGGGCGGCCTTGCGCGAGAAAAGCAGGGCCTTTCTCACGCCCTGGGAGCCGACCTGGCCCGAGGACGATCTCAGCAAGGCCTCCTACCGCCGCCGCACTCGCCGCTATCTGCGCGAGATCAGGGCAGACCGCGCCTACCCATTTTTTATCTTTCGCGAGGAAGATGGGGCGCTTGTCGGCGGATGTACGCTGTCGAACGTCCAGCGTGGGGTTCAGCAATCATGCGCGCTCGGCTATTGGGCGGGGGAAATCCATGCGGGGCGGGGCTATGTTACGCGGGCGGTGCGGGCGCTGATTCCCTATGTGTTCGAGGAGTTGAAACTTCATCGCCTGCAGGCGGCCTGTCTGCCGGAGAACGAGCGCTCCAAGGCCGTGCTTCGCAAATGCGGCTTCCGCGAGGAAGGATATGCGCGGGGCTATTTGAGGATAAATGGGGTGTGGCGCGATCATCTCGTCTTTGCCATTCTGCGCGACGACCCGCGGCCGTGAGATTTTGAGAAGGGGGACCGATGCGGCAAGTAGGCCTTGGGGCATGAACTGGAAAGTCGGGGGCTTTCCGGGCAAGTCATGCCCCGGAAGTTTCATTCAGCCGGGCGCGATCTTGTCGCAATTTCGTCTGCTCCGCCGCGCGCCGCGCATGACGGCCATGCGCGCGGCCGGCGCCTTCATGGTGCTGCTGTCCTGCGTCGTCTTCATGCCGTCCGCCGCGCGCGCGCTCGATGCGGTGGTGCTCGACGATCACCGTCCGGTCGTCAATCTGACGCCCTTCATGGAGCGCTATGAGGAGAAGGGCCGCAAGCTCACCATAGAAGCGCCGGAAGCAGCGCCCGCCGAGGAGGAGCCCGGCGCCGCGCAGAAGGCGCCGCCGTCCACCGCTCCCTCCGAAAAGGAAGCCGCACCCGAAGCCGATGGCGGCGACGCTGTGGATGACGGCAGGATCACGCTTTCCGACGGTTCCGAAGAGGCGAACGGCATCTGGCTTGCCACCGCGCTCCGCAATCGCGGCGAGGAACCCGCGAACCGCTATCTCATCGCCGACATGCGCGGCAGGGGCCTCCTCAACTTCCTCTGGCCCGTGCCTGCGCCGGGCGTCGATCGTGCCTATACGGCGGGTGCGGAAGATCCCCTTCGCATGCCCTCGGACGAGCGGCCGGGCTTTGCCGTTTTCTCTCTGACGGTCGATCCCGCAACGAGCGTCACCGTCGCACTTCATTCCGACCGCCCGGAGCCGACCTCGCTCTATATGTGGAGCCCGGAGGCCTGGCAGTCCTTCAACCGGCGCCTGTCGCTCATTGAAGGCGGCATGCTCGGCGTCATCGCCGCGCTCGCCATCTATCTCGCGGCGCTCGCCGTTCTGACGCAGACGCCCGCCACGCGCGCGACCGCGCTTCTGCTCGCGGCGGGCTTTCTCGTCGAACTGGCGGAATTCGGCTATCTGGCGACCATGACGGGCGCATCGGCGCGCTGGGATTCGGTGATGCGAACGGGCGCGCTCGCGCTGTTCTTAAGCGCCGTCTTCGCGCTCGAGCGTCATTTCCTCGATCTCGAGCGCCACGTCCGCTGGCAGTCGCAGTTTGCGCGCCTCCTCGCGCTCGCCGCGCCAGTGACAATTCTCGTCGCCATGCTGAGCCCGCCTGCCGGCGCGCTTCTCGTCAGGCTCGGGCTCATGCTCGCCCTCTTCGGCGGCGGACCGCTTCTCGTCCTCGCGGCGCTTCGCGGCGTTCGCCCGGCCCAGCTTCTCATTCCGGGTACGGTGCTTTTCGGCCTTTCAGGATTTGTCGCGGCCTTCAATGCGTTCGGCTGGCTGCCGGGCTCCTTCATCGGCACGCCGCTCGCCATCGGCCTCTTCACGATCGCGCTCGTTCTCTTCGCCTTCGCCGCCGCCTATCAGGCGCAGGGCGGCAGGCGGCGCGCCGATGTGGGCGCAGTCCGCAGCGAGCAGCGCAACGCCTTCGCGCTTTCGGGCGCGCGGCAGGGCGTCTGGGACTGGGACATCACCGCCGACACGCTCTATGTCTCGCCCTCGGTCGAGGCGCTTCTCGGGCTCGATCCGGGTGCGCTTGGCGGCACCGAGGTCGCATGGCGCGAGCACATGCATCCGGCGGACCGCGAATCCTACAGAAACGCGCTCAACAGCTATATCGGGCGCGGCAATGTCGCCTTCACCCTCGAATTCCGCATGCGGCATTCCGATGGCGCGTTTCGCTGGATCGCGCTCAATGCGAGCTGCGTTGCAGGGCCGGAGGGCTTCGCCAATCGCTGCGTCGGCACGGCAAGCGACATCACCGCGCGCAAGCTCGCGGAAGAACGCCTCTTCCATGACGCCGTGCATGACAGCCTGACCGGCCTTCCCAATCGCGCGCTCTTCATGGACCGGCTCGACCGCGCGATCCGCCGAACGAGCATGATGGACCGCCCGCGCGCGGCCCTTCTCCTCGTCGATCTCGACCGCTTCAAGACGGTGAATGACAGCCTCGGCCATTCCGGCGGCGATGCGCTTCTGATCGCGGTGGCGCGGCGGATCGAATCCCTCGTCACCCAGGAGGACACGGTCGCCCGCATCGACGGGGACGAGTTCGCCATTCTCCTCACAACGCGAACGCATCGGGACGATGCGCACGCCTTTGCCGAGGCGCTGGCCGAGTTCCTTTCCCAGCCGATCGAGATCGCGGGCCATGAGGTCTTCCCGACCTCCTCCATCGGGGTCGCCATTTGCGAGGACAGCCACGAGCGGCCCGAGGAGCTTCTGAACGAAGCCGAGATCGCCATGTACCGCGCCAAGCGGTCGGGCAAGGCGCGCATCGAATTCTACGAAACGGGCATGCGCGGCGAATCCGAGGACCGGCTCGGCTTCGAGACCGATCTTCGCCATGCGCTCGAGCGGCGGGAACTCGAAATCTATTATCAGCCCATCGTTTCGCTGATGGACGGCAGCGTGCGCGGCTTCGAGGCGCTGGTGCGCTGGAACCACCCCCAGCAGGGCGTGCTCACGCCGGATCTCTTCGTGCCGCTCGCCGAGGAGCTTGGCCTCATCCACGATATCGGACGTTTCGCGCTGCGCGCCGCGAGCGAGGAGCTTGCGACCTGGCAGCGGCTCTTTCCTCTGGAGCGCCCGCTCTTTGCGAGCGTGAACGTGTCGAGCCGCCAGCTTCTCCGTCACGATCTCATCGAGGATGTGAAGCGCGTGCTGCGCCGCATCGACATCGTGCCCGGATCGCTGAAGCTCGAGGTCACGGAATCGCTCGTGATGGAGAACCCGGAATTCGCCGCGCAGGTTCTTGCCCGCGTGAAGGGGCTCGGCGCGGGGTTGTCGCTCGACGATTTCGGAACGGGTTATTCGAGCCTGTCCTATCTCCAGCGTTTCCCCTTCGATACGCTGAAGGTCGATCGCTCCTTCGTCGCCGGCATGGCGGCGGATCGCGAAACGCCAATGATCATCCGTTCCATGGTCACGCTGGCGCATGACCTCGGCATGGAGGTCGTGGCGGAGGGAACCGAAAGCGAGGAGCAGGCGCGCGATCTCGCCGCCATGGGCTGCGACTATGGGCAGGGCTATTATTTCGGCCAGCCGATGCGCGCCGCCGAGGCGCTCGACTTCATCGCCCGAAATTCACGCTGATCTCAGGCGTGCCCGGCCTCGCCGGAGAGCAGCGACAGGTCGATGCCGAGCTTCGCCAGCGCGCGGTGATATTTGTCATCGAGGTCGGGGCCGAACAGCAATTCCGTGTCGGGATCGCAATGGAGCCAGCCATTGGCCTGAATTTCGGCTTCGAGCTGGCCGGGAGCCCAGCCCGCATAGCCGAGCGCGAGAATGGCATGGCGGGGCCCGTGCCCATGCGCGATGGCGCGCAGAATGTCGACGCTTGCGGTGAGCCCCACATCCTCATCGACGGGCAGGGTCGAATCCTCGGAGAAATAATCCTGCGTGTGGAGCACGAAGCCGCGTCCCGCCTCGACCGGCCCGCCGACCAGAACGGGGCACTCGCTGCGGCCCGGACGGCGCAGGGGGCTCTCATTCGGCAGAGGAATGGAAAGCTGATCGAGAAGATCGGGAAGCGTGATGTTCGGTGCGGGCTTGTTGACGACGATGCCCATGGCGCCCTCGGCATTGTGTACGCACATGTAGATGACCGTGCGCTCAAACCGGGCGTCGCCGATCGAGGGCATTGCGATGAGCATCTTGCCTTCGAGGAAGCCGTCCTCTCCGGCCTTGTAGCTCAGGTCTGACGACAATGGGCTCATGAAAAATATGTAGCTCCCGCCGTGCTGCGCTCAAGGACCTTGCGAATATTTATATTTTCGCCTCTTGCGGCGTCGCTGTCACGTCCCAATAGGAGGAGAAACGCTCCATTCCGAGTAGGATGGAAAATACGCTCATCCTCATTTGTGGTGAGAAATGCGAAACAATATCTCTCTCCGGCGATGCCGAAGGTGACGAAGATGCTCGAAGCGTGTGATCGGCCCGCAATGATCCGCCAAATCCTTCCCCGTTTCATTTTGCCGGTCCTTATTCTCGCCGCATTATCCGCGCCCGCTCGCGCGGCCAATGGCGCGGATGGTGTGACGCTGCTCCGCCTCGTTGCGGCCGAAACGGGCCATGCGGGCCAGCCTTTCCTCGCCGGCATCGAGATGCGGCTTGCCGATGGATGGAAGACCTATTGGCGCAAGCCCGGAGATTCGGGGATCGCGCCGCGCTTCGACTGGTCGAAATCGGAAAATGTCGGCGCGGTCGATGTCGGCTGGCCCGCGCCGCAACGCTTCGACGCGCCGGGCGACATCACCTTCGGCTATGAGCACGAAGTCATCTGGCCGCTGCTGGTGACGCCGAAGGACGCCGCGAAGCCCGTAACGCTCGCGCTCACCATGAGCTATGGCGTGTGCAGGGAGGTGTGCGTGCCGGGCGAGGCCGTGCTTTCGCTGACAGTGCCGGCCGCATCGACGCCGCAGCCATCGGCAGAAGGCCAGCGCATTCGTGCCGCGCTCAGGCGCGTGCCGGTGGCCGAGGCGGCCGCGAAGCCCGCGGCGATTTCCGTGCGCTTCGAGGCGGAGCCATCGCCGCGGCTACTCGTCGATTACACGGTCGAGGGTGCAGTACCGCAACTCATCGTCCAGGGGCCGGACGGCTTCTGGTTCGGAACGCCTGAGGCCGCGCGACATGGTGGAACGGTCGCCTATGTGGTCCCCGTCGAACTCGAAAAGGGCACTGCGCCCCAAGGCGCCACAGTCACGCTCACATTTTCGACGCCGGACATGACGTTGGAGGCGAAGCGCCGGATTCCCTGACCGGCGCTCACGAGCGCGTGAATTATGGAAGGCAGGCTGGCGGCAGGCGGTGATTGGCGCTTTAATGCCCGCGAATAAGCGCCGCTCCCGACCTGCGGGAGCGCATCACAAAATTGGAGGCAAGAATGGCGATCAATGTCGGAGACCGGATTCCCGATGCCACGCTGATGAAGCTCGGCGACAAGGGCCCCGTGCCCGTCAAGGCGTCGGATTTTTTCAAGGGCCGGAAGGTCGTCGTCTTCGCGCTGCCCGGTGCTTTCACGCCGACCTGCTCGAACCAGCATCTGCCGGGCTTCATTCAGAAATCCGGTGACATCAAGGCGAAGGGCGTCGATGAGATCGCCTGCATCTCCGTCAACGACGCCTTCGTGATGGGCGCCTGGGGCAAGCAGCAGGGCGCCGAGGGCAAGGTGACGATGCTCGGCGACGGCAATGGCGAGTTCACGAAGAAGCTCGGCCTCGACTTCGACGGTTCGGGCTTCGGCATGGGCACGCGCAGCCTGCGCTACTCGATGCTGGTCGATGACGGCGTGGTGAAGAGCCTGAACAAGGAAGCGAACCCGGGCGAAGCGAAAATCTCCGGCGCGGAAAACATGCTTTCGCAGCTTTGATCGCCGCAAGCGTCGCTTGAAAAGAATTGCGCCCCGGATGTCCGATCCGGGGCGTTTTCATATGCGGACAGAGACAATGCCGGGGCGGCTATTTTCCCGCCGTCTGCTTCTGGAATGGCTCCATGCCGCGCCGCGCCAGCTCGTCAGCGCGCTCGTTCTCCGCATGACCGGAATGGCCCTTGATCCAGTGCCAGCTTATGTCATGGGCTTCGATGGCAAGCTCCAGCCGCTTCCAGAGTTCGGCGTTCTTCACCGGCTTCTTGTCCGCAGTGCGCCAGCCATTGCGCTTCCAGTTGTGGATCCATTTCGTGATCCCGTCGCGCAGATAGATGGAATCGGTATGGAGTCGCACATGGGAGGAGCGCTTCAGCGCCTCGAGCGCCATGATCGCCGCCATGAGTTCCATCCGGTTGTTCGTGGTCTGAGCTTCGCCGCCGGAGATTTCCTTCTCATGGCCCTTGTAGCGAAGCACGGCGCCCCAGCCGCCGGGGCCCGGATTTCCCGAGCAGGCGCCATCGGTGAAGATGTCGATCGTGTCGGCGTGCGGCGTCATGCGTCGAGCCCGTAGGAGGCGGGCGAGGTGACGCCGCGATGGAAGCGCAGCCGTTTGAGATATTCGAGCGGGTCCTTGGGCTTCACGAAGGCGCCCGCCGGATGATTGAGCCAGTCGTAGAGGCGGGTGAGGAGGAAGCGCATGGCGCTGCCGCGCGCAAGCAGGGGCAGGGCGGCAAGCTCCGCCGCATCGAGCGGCCGGACGGCGTTATAGGCCTGAAGCAGCGCGCGCGCCTTGGTGATGTTGAACGAGCCGTCGGCCTCGAAGCACCAGGCATTGAGGCAGATTGCCAGGTCGTAGGCGAGCGCATCGTTGCAGGCGAAATAGAAATCGAAGACGCCGGAGAGCTTCTCGCCGATGAAGAATACATTGTCGGGAAAGAGATCGGCGTGAATGACGCCTTGCGGCAGCGCGCCCGGCCATTCGCGCTCGAGGATTTCGAGTTCCGCTTCAAGCTCCGCGCCCAATCCCTTCGCGACCTCGTCGGCCCTGGCGCCGCAAGATTCGAGCAGCGGTCGCCAGCCCCAAACGCCGAGCGCGTTTTCGCGCGTGAGCGAGAAGTCGCGGCCCCCGATGTGAAAGGCGGCGAGCGCCCCGCCAAGCTCCGTGCAATGGCGTGGTTGCGGCCGGCGGATCGAAACGCCTTCGAGATAGCTGATGAGCGCGGCCGGCCGTCCGGCAAGCTCTCCGAGCATTTCGCCATGCCGGTTGCGCAGCGGTACCGGGCAGGCGATGCCCTTCGCCGCCAGATGGTTCATGAGCCCGAGAAAGAAGGGCAGGTCTTCCCGCGCCACGCGCTTTTCGTAGAGCGTCAGAAAGTAGATGCCCTTGTCCGTGTGGAGCATGAAGTTCGAGTTCTCGACGCCCTCCGCGATGCCCTTGTAGGAGAGCAGCCGGCCGAGGCCGTAAGGTTCGAGAAAGGCTTCGAGTTCGTCGTCCGCGACTTCCGTATAGACCGCCATCCCGAAACCCCGTCAGCCCGCGAGCGAGCGCGGCAGCTTGAACTGCATGGACTCGCGGGCGACCGCGACATCCTCGATGGTCACGTCGAAGCGGTCGTGAAAGGCGGCGATGACCTCCCTGACGAGAATGTCGGGCGCGCTCGCGCCTGCCGTGAGGCCGACGGTGTGCGGCTCGCCCAGCGCCTGCCAGTCGATGTCGGCCGCGCGCTGCACCAGAACCGAGCGGGGGCAGCCCGCGCGCTCCGCCACTTCGACGAGCCGCATCGAATTCGATGAGTTGGGCGCGCCGATGACGATGAGCGCATCCGCGCGCGGCGCGATCGCCTTCACCGCGTCCTGGCGGTTGGTCGTCGCGTAGCAGATATCTTCCTTGTGCGGACCGACGATGCCGGGGAAGCGGCGCTGGAGCACGGCGACGATTTCCGCCGTATCGTCTACCGAAAGCGTCGTCTGGGTAACGAAGGCGAGCTTCTCCGCGTCGCGCGGGCGATAGGCTTCGGCGTCCGCCACCGTTTCGATGAGCCTCACCGCCCCCTCGGGAAGCTGGCCCATAGTGCCGATCACCTCCGGGTGCCCCTGATGGCCGATCAGGATGATCTCGAGACCGCGCGCATGAAGCCGCTCCGCCTCGATATGGACCTTGGAGACGAGCGGGCAGGTCGCGTCGAAATAGATGAGTTCGCGCCTCTTTGCTTCTTCGGGCACGGATTTCGGCACGCCATGGGCCGAGAAGATGACGCGGGCGCCCTCGGGCACCTCGTTCAGTTCCTCGACGAAGGTCGCGCCCTTGCGTTCCAGCGCCTCGACGACAAAGCGGTTATGCACGATCTCGTGGCGCACATAGACCGGCGGGCCGAACTTCTCGAGCGCCATTTCGACGATCTGGATGGCCCGGTCCACGCCCGCGCAGAAGCCGCGGGGGCTCGCCAGGATCAGCGTGAGCTTCGGCTTCGGGGAAGGGTCGGTCATGGGCAACTCGTGCGGGTGTTCATCTCTGCACCTTGAGGCCGCAAGGGCCGGGCGCCTCGCGGGGGAGGCCGCCTGCTTGTGGCCCGGCGGACACTCCGATAAAGTGCCCGCGCCGCGTCGAGCGGCCCTGCTGCCATGCCTAACCGCATGAAAAGCAAGGCTTTCAGGGGGCCAATTCTGATCGGTAATAGAGGGGGCCTCACAGTGAAAGTCAAGAAACCAGGGCCGGGCGGCATCGGGGAGATTGCAACTCTTAATCGAGGCGAGTGACACGACGATGGCGTTTCCGATCGAACCGGCCGGCCAGGCGCGCCGCCTTGGCATTCCCTCTCCCCGGCGCATCGGCCTTGCCGCGCTGCTGCTCGCGCCGCTGGCGCTGGGCGGTTGCAGCTGGCTCGGCATGGGCAGCGACGATGAGGCAGACGTGCTGGCGGCCGCGCCGAAGCCCTGCCCGACCATCGGCGTGCTCGACGGGGCCGATCGCATCACCATGTTCAACGGCAGGGGGCTCGACCTCACCGATGTCGTCGTCCGTGGCGAAATTCGCAAGGCCGTGAGCAAATGCGAATATGACGATGGCGAAATCACCGTCGATGTCGCCTTTGACGGCCATGCCGACCTCGGCCCGGCCGCGACCTCGCGCGAGCTCAACCTGAAGGGCTTCATGACGGTCGTTCGCAACGGCCGCATCCGCGACAAGCAGGTCTTCGACATTCCGGTCGTCTTCGAGGGCACGGCGCGCACGGTACGTTTCCTCAAGACGATCGAGGACACGAAGCTCGCCTATGACGGCCGGCTCGACGGCTCGTCCTATGAGCTTCTCGTCGGCTTCCAGTTGTCGCCGGAAGAGCTTGAATACAACCGCAAGGTGCCCTCCACGCCCCTGAAATGAGGGCGAAGGCGAGGAAGCGCGGATTTCCGTGGAAAACGCCCGATTCGGCCCTGGACCCTGTCAGGCCGAGATTGACTCCCTTGGGCCCCTCCATATGATCTGCGCTGGCTTCGCGGGTCGAAGCTTGGACGTCATACAGATGAACCCTGCGGGAGAGACCGGAGCGAGCCTCCGGCGCCGAAGGAGCAACCGCCCCGGAAACTCTCAGGCAACCGGACCGCAGGGGGATGAAACTCTGGAAAGCAGGCGCCCGCCATATGGGACGCCTCACCGAAGGGCGTAAGCGGACGGGTTGAACCCGCACCCGCGAAATCTCTCAGGTTCCGCGACAGAGGGGGCGCCGACGGCGAATTTCGTCGTGCAGCAGCCTTTGATGATTCGCGCGTTGAACCGAGAGACCGGAGCCCGATGACTACCCAACAGGACCATACCGAAGCCTTGAAGGTCACGCCGCTGCATGCGCTCCATGTCGAGCTGGGGGCGAAGATGGTGCCCTTCGCCGGCTATGACATGCCGGTGCAATACAAGGACGGCGTCCTTGGCGAGCATCTTCACACACGCGCGGCGGCCGGCCTTTTCGACGTTTCGCATATGGGGCAGGCCTGGATCGAGGGGCCGGATTTCGAGGCGGTGGCCCGCGCGCTGGAGGCGCTGGTTCCCGGCGATCTTCTGGGCCTCGCGCCCGGCGCCATCCGCTACACGCTGCTGCTGAACGACGAGGGCGGCATTCGCGACGATCTCATGGTGACGCGCCCCGTTGAGCCCGAGCGGGCCAACGCGCTTTTCGTCATCGTCAACGCGGCCTGCAAGGAGCGGGACTTCGCCCATATCGCGGCGAACCTTGCTCCGGGCATCGCGCTGAAGCCGGTCACGGACCGTGCGCTTCTCGCCTTGCAGGGGCCGAAGGCGGAGGAGGTTCTGACGCGCTTCGCGCCGGACGCCCCCTCGCTCGATTTCATGCATGCACGGGTGATCGAGGTCGCAGGCATTCCCTGTTACGTCAGCCGCTCGGGCTATACGGGCGAGGACGGATTTGAAATCTCCCTGCCCGAAAAGGACGCCGTGGCGCTGACGCGAAAACTGCTCGCGGAGCGGGAGGTGAAGCCCATCGGCCTTGGCGCGCGCGATTCGCTGCGCCTCGAGGCGGGTCTCTGCCTCTACGGGCATGACATCGACGAAGCGACGACGCCCATCGAGGCGGGCCTCGGCTGGACGATCGGCAAGCGCCGCCGCGAGGAAGCGAATTTTCCCGGCGCGAAGATCATCCTCGATCAGATCGCGAACGGCGCGGGCCGGAAGCGCGTCGGCCTTCTGCCCGAAGGCAAGGCGCCCGCGCGCGAAGGCACGGAGATCGTCGACAAGAGCGGCGGGAAGATCGGCACGATCACCAGCGGCGGCTATGGGCCGACCGTCGGTGGCCCCATCGCCATGGGCTATGTCGACACAGCTGAGGCGAAAACAGGCACAGAAGTCGAACTGATGGTGAGAGGAAAGGGACGTCCCGCAAGGATCGTCGCCATGCCTTTCATCGCGAAGCGTTTCCATCGAACGGAAAAGAAATAACAGGGGATAGTGATGAGCGAGATCCGCTTTACCGATCAGCATGAGTGGGTGCGTGTCGACGGCGACATCGCCACGATCGGGATCACAGACTACGCGCAGGAACAGCTCGGCGACGTCGTCTATGTCGAGCTGCCGGAAGTCGGCAAGTCCATCGCGCAGGGCGATGAGGCGGCGGTCGTCGAAAGCGTCAAGGCGGCGAGCGAGGTCTATGCGCCTGTCTCCGGCGAGATCGTCGAGGTGAATGCCGACCTCGAAGCGGCGCCCGGCGGCGTCAATGAGGACGCGATGGGCAAGGGCTGGTTCGTGAAGCTCCGGCTTGCCGACAAGGCCGAATTCGAAAAGCTCATGGATGAAGACGCTTACAAGAGCTTCATCGAAGGGCTCGCCTGACACATCAATTTCGCCGTCATGGCCCGGTCGAGCCGGGCCGTGGCGGAACGGGAACCGGTGAACTCCGAACGATTGGTCTGAACCATGCGTTACCTGCCACTGACCGATGCCGATCGCCGCGACATGCTTGGCGTCATCGGCGTGAAGAGTGTCGACGATCTTTTCCGCGACGTGCCCGAACGGGCGCGGCGCGACGGCCTTGTCGATCTGCCGCGCCGGCAGGGCGAACTCGAGGTCGAGCGCGCGCTGTCGAAAATGGCGGCGAAAAATATCGCGGCAGGCTCCGTGCCCTTCTTCATCGGCGGCGGCGCCTATCGCCATCATGTGCCCGCGACCGTCGATCATCTGATCCAGCGTTCGGAGTTCCTCACCTCCTACACGCCCTATCAGCCCGAGATCACGCAAGGCACGCTGCAATATCTCTTCGAGTTCCAGACGCAGGTGGCGATGCTGACCGGCATGGATGTGGCGAACGCCTCCATGTATGATGGCTCGACGGCCTGTGCCGAGGCGGTGCTGATGGCGCATCGGGTGACGAAGCGCAAGAAGGCCGTGCTTTCCGGCACGCTTCATCCCCACTACCGCGCCGTTGTCGAAAATCTCTGCGAGGCGGGCGGCGATCCCGTCGAGGCGCTCGGCCCGGCGCTTCCCGATCGCGCGGAAGACATCATCGCGCGCATCGGCGACGATACGAGCTGCGTCGTCGTGCAGTCGCCATCCTTCTTCGGCGAGCTGATCGACCTGGCGCCGATCGCCGAGGCAGCCCATGCGAAGGGCGCGCTCCTCATCGCCGTGGTGCCGGAGGTCGTGTCTCTCGGCCTCGTCACACCGCCCGGTGAGATGGGCGCCGACATCGTCGTCGGCGAGGGGCAGTCCATCGGCAACGGCCTCAATTTCGGCGGGCCCTATCTCGGCCTCTTCGCCACGCGCACCAAATATGTCCGCCAGATGCCGGGCCGCCTTTGCGGCGAGACGGTAGATGCCTCCGGCAAGCGCGGCTTCGTGCTGACGCTCTCGACGCGCGAACAGCATATCCGCCGTGAAAAGGCGACATCGAACATCTGCACCAATTCCGGCCTCTGCTCGCTCGCCTTCACGATCCATCTCTCGCTTCTGGGCGAGGAGGGCTTCAAGCGTCTCGCGCGCATCAACCATGCGAACGCGGTCAGGCTTGCCGAAGGGCTCGCATCGGTGAAGGGCGTAGAGGTTCTCAATTCGGCCTTCTTCAACGAGTTCTCGATCCGCCTGCCCAAGCCGGCGGCCGCCGTTGTCGATGCGCTGGCCGACGGGGGCGTGCTTGGCGGGCTGCCGGCGAACCGCCTCACCCCCGGCGATGCCTCGCTCGAAAATGTTCTGATCGTCGCGTCGACCGAAGTGAACACGGATGACGACCGCGCGCAGTATGTGGCCGCGCTGAAGGAGGTGCTGTGATGTCGGTCATGAATAGCAGGGGCCGGCCCACGACGCCGGGCGAGGTGACGCATGCCGAGGTCGAGACTTTCACCGGCAACAGGGGCCTGCGTCTGGAAGAGCCGCTGATCTTCGAACTCGACAATCCGGGCGCTTCTGGCGTCGATTTCGACGAGCCCGCGCCTGTCGCCTCGCGCCTCGGCGCGCTCGAGCGCAAGGGACGCATCGGCCTTCCGGGGATTTCCGAGCCGGATGTGATGCGCCATTACGTGCGCCTGTCGCGTATGAACTATTCGATCGATGCCGGGCTCTATCCGCTCGGCTCCTGCACGATGAAGCACAATCCGCGCCTCAACGAGAAGATGGCGCGCCTGCCGGGCTTCGCCGACGTGCATCCGCTCCAGCCGCAAAAGACGGTGCAGGGCGCACTCGAACTCATGGACACGCTCGCACACTGGCTGAAGGAGCTGACCGGCATGCCCGCCGTCGCCATGTCGCCCAAGGCGGGCGCGCATGGCGAGCTTTGCGGCATGATGGCGATCCGCGCCGCGCTTGTCGCGCGTGGCGAGGGCGAGACACGCACCCGCGTGCTCGTTCCTGAATCCGCACACGGAACGAACCCTGCCACCGCCGCGCTTCTGCGCTACAAGGTCGATGCGATCCCGGCGACCGAGGACGGCCGCGTCGATCTCGCCGCCTTCAAGGCCAAGCTCGGGCCCGACGTCGCCGCGATCATGCTCACCAATCCGAACACATGCGGGCTCTTCGAGCGCGACATCATCGAGATCGCCGACGCGGTGCATGAGGCGGGCGCCTATTTCTATTGCGACGGCGCGAATTTCAACGCCATTGTCGGCCGCGTGCGGCCGGGCGATCTCGGCATCGATGCGATGCACATCAACCTGCACAAGACCTTCTCGACGCCGCATGGCGGCGGCGGTCCGGGCGCGGGGCCGGTTGTGCTCTCCGCCGCGCTCGCGCCTTTCGCGCCGCTTCCCTATGTGGTGCATGGCGATGAAGGCTTCCGCTTCGTCGAGACGGATGAGGAAGCGAAGGCCGACGGCACGAGGCCGCTCGGCCGCATGGTCGCCTTCCACGGTCAGATGGGCATGTTCGTGCGCGCGCTCGCCTACATGATGAGCCACGGCTCGGACGGGCTGAGGCAGGTCGCCGAGGACGCCGTGCTGAACGCCAACTACGTTCTCGCCTCGCTCAAGGATCATCTCTCGGCGCCCTTCGAGGGTCCGTGCATGCATGAGGCGCTTTTCGACGACCGCTTCCTCAAGGGCACGGGCGTCGAGACGCTCGACTTCGCCAAGGCGATGATCGACGAGGGCTACCACCCGATGACCATGTACTTCCCGCTGGTGGTGCATGGCGCGCTTCTCATCGAGCCGACGGAAACGGAATCGAAGCACACCCTCGATCAGTTCATCGGCACGCTGAAGCATCTGGCGCAGGCGGCGAAGGGCAACGACAAGTCGCTCTTCACCGGCGCGCCACATTTCGCCCCCCGCCATCGGCTCGACGAGACACAGGCGGCCCGCAGCCCGGTGCTGCGCTGGCAGGCGCCGGCGCCGAAGCGGGCGGCCGAGTAGGGCGGCGAAGCGGGCGGCGCGACGCAATATGGACGAGGCGGTCTTTCTCGATCTCGCGCTCGCCAATCCGGTCAACCGGGAGATCGCGGCGCGCCTCCCGGCGCTCGGGCTTCCCGATGCCTGGCTCGTTTCCGGCTCGCTCTTCCAGTCCGTCTGGAACGGCCTCACCGGCCGCGGCGTGCTTCACGGCATCAAGGATTACGATATTTTCTATTTCGATCCGGACACGTCGTGGGAGGCGGAGGACAGGGTCATCCGCCAATGCGCCGCCCTCCTTGCCGATCTCGGCGCGCCGGTCGAAGTCCGCAATCAGGCTCGCGTCCATCTCTGGTATCCGCAGAAATTCGGCATCGCCTATCCGCCGCTCGCCAGCGCGACGGAAGGGATCGACCGCTTCCTCGCTCCGGCGTCCATGGTGGGGCTTTCGCTTTCCGGCGCCGCGCGGCGGGTCTATGCGCCGCGTGGTCTCGCGGATGTCGGCGCGATGATCGTCCGCCCGAGCGGGGTCCCTAATTTCAGCGCCGAACGCTATGCGGAAAAGGCCGCCCGCTGGAAGGCGTCCTGGCCGGAAGTGACCGTGATCCCGGCCTGAGCCTCGATGCGGTCCGATGTGCCGGCGCTTGCTTGCGGAAAATCTTCCGCTATATGAGCGGCCGCTTTTGCGGCTAAAGTGCGGGCACGGCGCGGGGCTTCCGCGACCGCCGCAAGGTTAATCCCGAAGGATTTGAGGCATGGGCATCACGGGCCGGAATTTCGTGGAAGCGTATCTCTCCGACTCGCTCGCCACGCTCGACGCTTTCGCCAGGGATGCGGCGGCGGTGCAAAATCTGAACGCCATGGCCGATGTCATCGGCGATGCGCTCGAAGCTGGCAACAAGGTGCTGATCGCGGGCAATGGCGGCAGCGCGGCCGATGCGCAGCACATCGCGGGCGAATTGCTCTCGCGCCTCTTCTTCGACCGCAGCCCGCTGCCCGCCATCGCGCTCACCACCGACACGTCGGTCCTCACCGCGATCGGCAACGACTATGGCTATGAGAAGATTTTCGAGCGGCAGGTGCTGGGCCTCGGCCGTTCGGGCGACATCTTCCTTGGTATCTCGACCTCCGGCAAATCGCCCAATGTGATGCTGGCGCTCGATGCCGCCAAGGCGCGCGGCCTCGTCACCATCGGTTTCACCGGCGCGGCCGGCGGCGAGATGGCGGGGAAGTGCGACCACATTCTCAAGGCGCCTTCGGCCAAGACCTCGATCATCCAGCAGATCCACATCGTCGCGGCGCATATCGTCTGCGCGCTGGTGGAGGAGAGGCTGTTCGGCGCGGCAAGACGCGGCTGACGCGGCCGGTCAGGTCGCCCGGAGGCGCTCCACGAAAAAGGCGATGACGCGCTTCGCCGCTTCCCTTGTGGGCTCGCCATCCCGGTCGATGAGGTCTTCCGTCAGCACCGAGTGAGGCCGCGGCTCGGGCGATTGCGGATTGGCGAATTTATCGTCGATCTCGATGCCCTCGAATGCGTCGCCCAGCTCGCGCCGCAGCGTCTCGAACCGTTCGGCAGGCGAGGTGACATCGCCCTTGAAGCGGAGGCCGAGCACCTTGTCGCCTTTCGCGCAGCGCTCCTTCAGGCATTGAAGTTCCACAGGCGAAACATGAAGCGCGGCCTTCCGCTCCGCGCCGAAGGGGAAAGGCAGCGAGGGCTGCGAAAGCACGGGCGCCATGAGCGCGGGCTCCATCATCATGGAGAGCGCGAAATTGCCCGAGAAGCACATGCCGATGGCGCCGACGCCCTTTCCTCCCGCCTCTTCATGCGCGTGGCGGGCGAGCGCCCTCAGCCATTCCGTCACCGGGCTCGAGCGATGGCTGGCGAGAACGTGGAACTCGCGGCTGATGCAGATCCTGGCGAGCGACTTCAGCACATAGCCCGTGGAGACGGGGCGGCCCGCCTCGCCGACAAGGAGCGGCATATAGACACGAAAGCCCGCATCGACGACCCAGTCGGCAAAGCGCACCACATTGGGCGTAATGCCCGGAAGCTCGTGGATGACGATGACGGCCGGTCCATGACCGCGCGTATAGACGGGCTTCGTCTCGCGCGCATGAGTGAACTCGCCAGACGTATATCTCTCGAGCATGCGTTTCCCCTTCATCCCTTCTTGATGGCGCGGAATGCACGCCTGCGCGGAAGCAGCACCGTTTCTCCATAGCGATCCGCCACGCTCACGCTGAAGCCCGCCTCGCGCAGCGCGGCAATGGCGTCGGCATGCGGATAGAGAAATTGCACATGGCGCTCCTCGCTGCGCCGCCAGCCCTTGCCCGTAGCACGAAAGGTGATGATGTCCCGCGTGATGCGCCGCGCCTTCTGATCCTCGCGCGCATCGGTGAGAACGGCCCAGTCCTTGCCCGCGCGCCAGCCCCTCGCGGTAAGGCTCGGCGTTCGTGCAGGCATGATGAGATCGAAAAGAAAAAGCCCGCCCGCAGGCAGCGCCCTTGCGACGCGGCGGAAGAGGGGGAGGAGGGGAGGCGCCTTCCGCGCGCTCTCGCCTGCATAGTTCAGCACCTCGCCAATGGCGGTTACGGCATCGCATGGCGGGATCGGCACACTGCGAACGGGCGCGAGCAGGAACCGCGCGGCGGGCGCGGTCCTCCTGGCCAGCTGGAGAAAGGCGGACGACTGGTCTATGCCGAGGCCATGAAAGCCCGCCGCCGTGACCTCGCGCAGAAACTCGCCGCTGCCGCAGCCGAGATCGACGACGAGGCCTCCCGCCCGGCCCGCCTTCCTCAGCGCAGAGACGATTTCGTGCGCCGCTGCGGCGCCGCCGGAGCTGAAGCCCTCATGATGAATGAACGCCAGATCTTCGCCATAGGTCTCGGCCATGAAGCACCCCGATGCTGCGCGGAGCCGAGTCTAGATCAATTTGCGGGCCTGCGAAGCGCTTCATGCCGCGCAAGGGCAGGGGGCCCGAAAAGCAGAAAGCCCCGCCTTTTCGGGCGGGGCTTCCGGTTGATCTTGTGCGGGGCCGCTCAGTGCAGCTTCGAGGGCAGTTCCGAGATCGACTGCTCGATGATGGACGCATCCTTCGCCGTATCGACCTTGCCGGCGATGAGTTCCTTCGCGGCGGTGACGGCGACTTCTGCCGCTGCCGCGCGCACTTCCTGCAGGGCCTGCGTTTCGGCCTGACGGATCTTGTCTTCCGCCTGCTTCTGGCGGCGCTCGACCTGGGCCTGCATGTTCGCCCGCGTCTCGACGGCGAGGCGCTCGGCCTCGACCTTCGCCTGGGCGATGATCGCTTCCGCTTCCTTCATCGCTTCCTCCTGCTTGCGCTTGTAGGAGGCGAGAAGTTCCTGGGCTTCCTCGCGCAGGCGGCGCGCCTGATCGAGTTCACCGGCGATTTCGTTCGAGCGCTTGTCGAGCTGGGCGGCAAGCATTCCGGGAACCTTCAGGTAGATCGTGATGCCGAAGAAGATCAGCACCGCGACCAGAACCCAGAACGGACCGGTGGCAAGAATTTCCATGACCCTAGCTCCGTTTCAGCGCGGCATCGACCGCACGTTCGGTCGCCGCCTTGTCGGCGTCTTCGCCCAGAAGCCGGGCCACGACCGCGCCTGCCACATCGACCGCGACGCTGCGGACATTGGCGAGCGCCGCCGTCTTCGTCGAGGCGATGCTGGTTTCGGCCTGAGCGATCTTCTCGGCGAGCTTTGCCTCGATATCGGCCTTCTGGCGCTCGGTCTCGGCCGCAAGCGTGTCGCGCGTATCCTGCGCGATGGCATGGGCTCTGGAGCGCGCTTCCGCCAGCGCCTTTTCATAGGCGGCGATGGCGCTGTCCGTCTGCTGCTTTGCCGCCGCAGCCGCTTCGAGATCGGAAGCGATGCGGGAGCGACGGGCCTCGATCACGCTGGCGAAGCGGGGAAGCGCAACACGCGACATCACCACATAAAGCACGCCGAAGACGATGACGAGCCAGATGACCTGGGAAGAGAAGGTTTCCGAATTGAAGGGCGGAAACCCGGTGCTGTGCTGTTCCTGCGGGACGCCGGTTTCGGTCGTCACCTGATCGGCGGCAAGCGTCGCCGGCGCAGTGTGCGCGTCGACATGCGTGGACGTGCCGCTATTGATCGCCTCGTCTTGGGCCATCTGAGACTCCAGTTTGGCACTTCAGCCAATCGAATACCGGTGAGCGGAAAGCCTGCTGGCCGCACGGCGTGCGCGCGGCCAGCAGCCGGTCGAAAAGCAGATCAGGCGAACAGGAGGATCAGCGCGACGAGCAGCGAGAAGATGCCGAGCGCTTCCGTCACGGCGAAGCCGAAGATCAGACGGCCGAACTGGCCATCGGCAGCCGAGGGATTGCGCAGCGCGCCGGCGAGGTAGTTGCCGAAGATCGTGCCGAGGCCAATGCCCGCGCCGCCCATGCCGAGGCAGGCGATACCGGCGCCAATGAACTTTGCTGCTTCTGCGTCCATAACCAATGCTCCTTCAGGGGTTGTCTGGGTAGTCCTTGGGAGCGGCCCGACGCCGCTCCAAACCTTGTTGTGTCAGCCTTTTCGGCTTCCGCTCGGGGTCCAGCTCAGTGCTGCGGATGCAGCGCGTCGCGCAGATACATGCATGTCAGAATGGCGAAGACATAGGCCTGCAGCGCGGCCACGAGCAGTTCCAGCGCCACGAGCGCCACGATCATGGCGAGCGGCAGGATCGCGCCGAGCCAGCCGGCTGCGCCCATCGCGCCGAAGCTCAGAACGAAGCCCGCGAAGACTTCGAGCGTGATGTGGCCGGCGAGCATGTTCGCGAAAAGACGGACCGAGTGGCTGATCGGCCGCGAAATGTAGGAGATGACCTCGATCATGACCACGAGCGGCAGCAGCAGCGCGGGCACGCCCTGCGGCACGAAGAGGCCGAAGAACTTGAAGCCGTGCAGATAGATGCCCGTCAGCGTCACGCCGATGAAAACGACGATGGCCAGCATGAAGGTGACGATGATGTGGCTCGTCACGCTGAAGCCATAGGGGTTCAGCCCCACCAGATTGGCGAAGAGGATGAACATGAAGAGCGTGAACACGAAGGGGAAGAAGCGCATGGCGTCGTGTCCCGCCGAGTCGCGCACCATATCGACGACGAAATCGTGGAGCATTTCAGCCGCGGCCTGGAAGCGGCCGGGGACGAGCGCCTTCTTGCTGATTCCGAAAACCGTGAAGCCGATCACCAGAAGCCCGGTGATGATCATCCACAGGCTCGCATTGGTGAAGGAGACGTCGATGCCGCCGATCTGCAAAGGCACGATCTTCTGAACGACGAACTGATGCAACGGGTCGACCGGAAAACTTCCCTGCGCGTGCTCGGCTGTAGCCACGATGCCTTACCTTTTGTCGTCGGGCTTCCGCCCGGCCTGATCCTGCTTCGCCTCGCCCGACTGCCGGGCCTTGTCCATTTCCCGCGTCGCGCGAAGCACGTTCCTTACTCCGGCCACCGTACCGAGCCCCATGAAGATGATGAGGCAGATGGGCGATATGCCGAAAACCTTATCGATCCCCCAGCCAATCGCCGCGCCGACAAGCACGCCTGAGACCATCTCCGATGACAATCGGAGGGCGACGCCCATGTCGGACGACCTGCTGGAGGCCGCTACTTTCTCCGGCTCGCTGCGGGCCCACTTCGCAGATTTGCGCGCCGCCTGGATACGCTGACCCAGATCGGCAAGCGCCTCCTCGTCGGCCTTTGAGGGGCTGCTGCCGTGTCGAGTTCCATGACTCTCTTCGTCAGCCAAACTCTCGCTCCGCCGTCCAGAAGGCCCAGTAAAACTGCGTCGAAACTGCGCGAGCCCCGCCTTAAGCCGGGCGCACCCTACTTGTGGGGCTTTTGCCTGTCAAGAACCGGGTAATGCTTCCTAACCCTTTGTGTTGAAAGGAGAATTTAGCGCTTTGTGGCGATGCGGCAATCGGCTCCGCCGCAAAGGCGAGTCGCAGGCCGCAAATAGAGGGAAAAGGCCCCTCCGAAGGAGGGGCCGCCAGCCCGATTCCCGGGCCTCAGGAGGCCTCGCGGAAGCGCTCCGCGCCCTCCAGATCGACCGAAACGAGCGTCGAGACGCCGCGCTCCTGCATGGTCACGCCGAAAAGGCGGTTCATCCGCGCCATGGTGAGGGCGTGGTGGGTGATGATGAGGAAGCGCGTATCGGTCGTGCGCGTCATCTCTTCCATCAGGTCGCAGAAGCGCTCGACGTTGGCGTCGTCGAGCGGGGCGTCGACTTCGTCCAGCACGCAGATGGGCGAGGGGTT